>Ga0207159_1190_pt1 | contig 12869 bp, 12 predicted proteins | sample Alteio_BWMinHeat_23_FD_153511 | JGI IMG/M metagenome (GOLD analysis project Ga0207159, IMG submission 153511) | Enriched cells from forest soil in Barre Woods Harvard Forest LTER site, Petersham, Massachusetts, United States -... | ecosystem: Environmental > Terrestrial > Soil > Temperate forest >... | reverse complement strand
GTGCCTTTGTCGTCGTAGGCTCTTCCACAAACCTAATTTTTGGAAACGATTTCTTCAACAGCCCTTTGACGAGCTTGCAGACTAACCGCACGTTCACATCATCATTGAGACTTAAAATCTGCAACTCACGACCAATTTCATCGCCTAACAGTTTTATATTGATTGTTTTATCATCATTGAGATATAGTTCTGAAAGCATTTCTCCTGTAACCGTGAAGTCTATCAAATGCGTTTTGAAAATTTCGGATACTAAATCATCTACTTTTTTATCTACTTTTTGCTGTAATTTCCCCTCAAGGATTGTCATCACGCTTTTTCCAATAGAACCCATAAGTGGGCACTTTTCAAAACCGCTTATAGTCAATATAGTCATATAAACTCCAGATTTAATTAAAAATTAATTATACCATTATTAATAATTAAATTCAATTTATATTTTTGAGCGTAAACCTTCGGCGAACCCCGTAGTATACCGCAGAGCCGCAGTGAGCGCCGAGGAAACGCAGAGATTTTTTTCACAAAAATAGTCTCTGCGTTTTCTCTGCGTACTCTGTGGCTCTGCGGTAAACTACGGGGTTCGTCGAAGGTTTACTTTTAAGCTAGGGATACCTACCTAAATTCCGTAATAATTATACTATGTTTTATGGCCTTGATCCCCTATTCAACTGTCAGGCGACTAGCAGCTTTGGTCACAGATCGAATGATAAACGCAAAGAGAGCCGCAAAGATCCGACGCAAAACTCCAAGACGTAAAAAAATTAACAGGATGAGCAAGATAATTAGGATAAAAACAAAAAAATATGCTTATCCTGTTCTTATCCTGCCGCTTGCGATCCTACTTATCTTGTTTTTTTACCTTGAGTTTTTACGCCAGATCTTTGCGGCTTTGGGCCTTAGCTCTTTGCGTTTAATCGTTCTGACTCGCGCTCGCAAGCTCGCTCAAAAGGCTAAAAAATTCTTTAATTAAAGACGCCTATCCATTAAAACGAAGGCAATTATACACAGGTACGGTCTATGCGTATTTTCATGTTGGCATTACTGGCTTTCATTCCCTTGATGGCTTCTGAAGAGGCTATCCCAGATAAAATTCTTCAGATCATGCACCAAGAAAAATATGCCCACGCCACCTGGCGCTATCTCTTCAAAGACGCCGAAACAGGCCAAGTCCTGTTCCAAAAAGATGCCGATGAGATGGCTCTCCCCGGCTCTACAACGAAACTTTTTTCCGTAGCAGCCCTATTGCATGCCTACGGGGACGATTATAGATTCAAAACGCCGGTATATGCCTTAGGCTCCATCGATAATGGAATCCTCAATGGAACCCTGATTCTAGTTGGCAAAGGGGACCTCACGATGGGCGGAAGGCAAGAGGGCTCCGACACCATCGAATTTACAAAAATGGACCATATCTACGCCAACGATGTCCCAGGAGCTCTCCTCACACCACAAGACCCCCTCAATGGATTGAATCAGCTAGCGAAGATAATCAAAGACAAAGGCATCAAAGAGATCGAGGGCAATGTCTTGGTGGATGATCGTCTTTTCGAGACTGTAGAAAAGCGCGGGATGCTCATATCGTCCCTGATGATTAACGAAAATTTGATCGATATCGTTCTTAACCCAGGCGAAGTCGGCCATGCTGCAGCCCTATCATGGCGCCCCCAAGTGCATGGATATTCGGTTGCAAATGGTGTCAAAACCGTGGCCGCAGGCGAACCCCTGGATATTCAAATCAGCTCGGATCCATTGGGAAGAACCATCATTGTCAAGGGAACCCTCCCTGCAGATCAGAAAAACGTTGTACGTGTATCCCCTATCAAGGATCCCAATAATTTTGCTCGTGCAGCTTTTATCCAGGCGTTGCATGCTCAGGGGATCAAGGTAAATATTAATGAGAGGAGACAGCCCAACCTCCCCGATCAAAGCGACCTCCAAGATCTTCAACTCATTGCCGTTTGGAAATCTCCCCCTCTGTATGAATATGCTAAGCTTATCCTCAAAGTCAGCCATAATCTAGGAGCTAACCTTGTGCCCCTCTTGTTGGCTGTCCATAATGGAAAGAAAACGTTTGCCGAAGGGATGCTCGAACTGGGTAAATTCTCCCAAGAAGCGGTCAAATTACCCCCTTCCACCTTTGTTTTTATCGATGGAGCTGGCGGAGATGAAAATAGGCTGACTCCAAATGCTGAGGTTCAGCTCCTGGAATACATGAGAAAGAAACCAGAGAAATTTCAAGATTTTTACAATGCGCTGCCTATTCTTGGGGTGGACGGTTCCCTGGAAGACTTTGGAAAAACGACAAAAGCAGCCGGAAAGGTGCGAGCCAAAACCGGAACTGGCGTCTCCTTTAACTTAGGAACCAACCAGTTCTTTTTGACGACGCAGACACTTGCCGGCTATATTGAAAGAAAAGATGGCCATCTGATTGAGTTTATGCTCAGTGTGAACAATGGGCAGATGCCCGAAATTAAGGACATCTTTCCCATCTTTGAGGATGTCAGTCAGATCACAGCCACCATTTATGACATTTCAGAGTAGAAATTCTATTGTTCTTGCTCTAAAAATCCTTCGACTTGGTGCTCGATTTTGAGCTTACGTTTCTCGTGTTTCTTAGCTCTTCGCTCTTTAAGAGACATAGAGGGTTTTTTTCTTTCCTCTTTCCGATGCTTGGATTCCTTACTCATATTTCCTCCTTTACTGCACTAAGCAGCTAAGATTGATAGGGGCAATAAATCTAGATCTTCTCTCTAATTCTCATTTTACTATTAAATGATTTATATGTCAAAAAGGGGTCATAGACAAAAAATTTTATATCGAGTATTCCATGCAATAAAGACTCAAATTTTTTACCACAGAGAACACAGAGAGCACAGAGGAGAGAAAGAAATAATCCTTGCACGTCGTGCAGGGATTGACTCTATCGCCGTAGAGAGATTTCCTTGAAGAGCCTTCAAAAAGCGGCCATCCCTCAAAAGAACAGACCGCTTTTTGAAGGCTCTTCAAGGAAATCTCTCTACGGCGATGAGAATCGAAAGTAAACAGAAATCTCGTCTAAGAGCATTTTCTCTCCTCCGTGCTCTCTGTGTCCTCTGTGGTAAAAAAAATTTGGACATCGTAAAAAGGGACATCTATGGAAAATTTCACTCGCTCAGGTCATATAATCGACCTCACCAATCGAAGAATCTATCCCGGGACCATCCAGGTGAATAAGGGCAAAATTACCTCTATCTTCGAAGATCCCACCCCTAAAGATAACGTGTACATTCTACCTGGATTCATCGATGCACATATCCATATTGAAAGCTCGATGCTCATTCCCTCGGAGTTCGCTCGCTTGGCTTCAGTCCATGGCACCGTTGCCACAGTATCCGATCCGCATGAGATCGGCAATGTGCTCGGATTAGCCGGCGTCCGCTATATGATCGAGAACGGAAAGCAAGTTCCCTTCCATTTTAATTTTGGCGCCCCTTCCTGCGTTCCTGCTACGCAATTTGAAACCGCAGGAGCCACCATCTCCTGGAGAGAGATCCAGACCCTCCTCGTCGAAGATAAATTGAAGTATCTGAGCGAGATGATGAATTTCCCTGGTGTGTTAGCCCGCGACCCTGAGGTGATGAAGAAAATCGAAGTTGCCAAGTCCCTTGGGAAACCTGTGGATGGCCATGCCCCTGGTTTGAGAGATCCCCAAGCCGCCGCCTATATCGCAGCGGGGATCAGCACCGATCACGAATGCTTCACCCTCGAGGAAGCATTAGACAAACTCAAGCATGGCATGAAGATCCTCATCCGAGAGGGATCCGCCGCCAAAAACTATGAAGCCCTGCACACCCTCCTGAAGACACATCCCAGTATGGTGATGTTTTGCAGCGATGACAAACACCCTCACGAGCTCGTCGACGGCCATATCAATGAACTCGTCGTCCGGTCGATCGTTGAAAAAGGATACGATCTGATGGATGTCCTACGCGCTGCCTGTTTGAATCCCGTGGTCCACTATGGACTTGATGTGGGGCTTTTAAGACTCCAAGACCAAGCCGATTTTATTATCGTGAACAACTTAAAGGAATTCCATGTCCTCGAAACCTATGTGAAAGGAACGCTCATCGCAAAACAGGGCAAGACTCTCATCCCTCGTCTGACGACGGCTAGCACTCCCAACCATTTTGCGACTTCAGCCAAAACCCCAAACGATTTTGCGATCCCTGCCAAAACCGGGAAAATCCATGTGATCCAGGCCATGGATGGGCAGCTCATCTCCCACGATCTCCTCGCCGATCCTAAGATCTCCAATGGAAATCTTGTCCCTGATATAAAAAACGATATTTTGAAATTGACGGTTGTGAACCGATATAGCAATGCAAAACCTGCGGTAGCCTTCATCCAGAACTTTGGCTTGAAGAAGGGAGCCCTAGCCTCCTGCATTGCCCATGATTCCCATAATATCATCGCCGTCGGATGCAGCGATGAGGATATCTGCGCTGCTGTCAATCTATTGATCAAGCATAAAGGGGGAATCGCTGTTGTGAATGGGCCAGAAAGCCATGTGCTGCCTCTCCCTGTGGCCGGCATCATGACAAACGAAGATGGATATGTCGTGGCTCAGAAATATGCTGATATCGATAAGCGGTCTAAGGAGCTTGGCAGCACGCTTCACGCCCCTTTCATGACCCTTTCCTTTATGGCGCTGCTGGTCATCCCTGAGCTGAAACTGAGCGACAAAGGACTCTTCGACGCCAAACAGTTCAAGTTCATCCCCCTCCAAACCCAACCTGAAGCCATCATCGCCCGGTAAAACAAAAGGCGGCGCATAGCGCCGCACTCCATGGAGCTCGCAAGCTCGCTCATGAGCGAGCTCCATGGAGTGCGGCGCTACGCGCCGCCTTTAATTTAAAGACACTGGGGTAATGTACAGCTTTTGGGAATTAAACGTTATCAAATAGCTGGATAGGGAGATATTTCGCATATGAAAGAAAGTCCTTATCCAAGGTGTAAATAGACAGATCGTGTTTCTCTGCCACTGCGCAGATGAGAAAATCGATATGACTCCCTTGAATTCCTCTCTTTCGGCAAATGTTATACATTTCTGCTGCACGTGTATAATCCGAGGAGTCAATGACGATATCATTCCACGCTTCCAATTTCTCTCTGAGAAGCGTGAAGGCAGCTGGAGAAGAAATCCCAGAAAGGATTTCTTGACGAATAGGGCCAATCATTCTTGTCAGGGATTGTTCGATGAGTTCTGCCAGTTTACTGATCACCTCGATCTCTGAAACGCTCTTTGTTTTGGTTTTACGCAATGCCAAGGACCAGATGGGAGTATCGACAAGGACGCTCATCTCTTTTTTCTCCCTGCTTTATAATCGTAATCTTTCGTATAGGGAATGCCATGAAAAAGGGAGAGGAGCTCTGTCTGTTTATGCCGCTGAATATACTCCGATAAAGCAGTATCAATCACATCTTTCTTGTATTTCAACCCACTGATTTTCTGGGCTTCATCCAACAGCTGGTGATTAAAATTCAAATTACTCGCCATAATGCCTCCTCTTTCTACACATCATTATACACATAACAATGTGTAAACACAAGAAAAATCATGAACGTCGTTATTCCAATATTCTTGAATAACGCACGAAAATCGATGGCGTTATTCCAGTTTTCTTTAATAACGCAGGGATAATCGCGCCAAATGATTGCTGTATGGCGCAAATCGATAGATTTTGCGCCAGTATATATGATTTTAATGGCGCAATTAATCGAAATTGTCATATAATGACGTTTTAATGGCGCAATTCTGCCTATGCCATTTTATTGAAAGAGCGAGGAAGAAGCCCTATGGCAAAACGAGTTTCTAAAAAAAATATGGATACTATCCTGCAAATAGTGAAGCAGTTTCCTCAAGGTGCTTCCTTAGTAGATATTTTACGGGCATCAGTCTCACCGCTGTCCAGACGCTCAGTTCAACGCTATTTAGCTCTTTTGGCGATGGAAGGTCGCCTAAACGCCGAGGGCAAAACTCGTTCAAGACGATATCACCTGTCAATTACAAAAAGTGAAAAAGTGACTCCTGTTTTTTCACCAGATATTCCACCAGTGAAAGATACCTCTCGTGAGCACATTGAAAAATTGATTCCCCTGTCGCCAACGGCCTTGTCGCTTCAAGAAAAGGTTCGCCAACCGATCCAATCACGCCGTCCTGTTGGCTACAACAGAGATTTTCTCGATAAGTATCGCCCTAACGAGACCTACTATCTTTCTGAAGACACTCGAAAGCATTTGTTTGAAATCGGAAAATCCCCTGATGGCGAACGTCCGGCAGGAACCCACGCCAGGCAAATTTTGAACCGCCTGTTGATTGATTTGTCATGGAATTCGAGTCGACTAGAGGGAAACACCTATTCGTTGCTTGAAACGGAGCGATTGTTAGAGCTAGGAGAAGCACCAGAAGGCAAGGACAGCATGGAAGCTCAGATGATCTTAAACCATAAAGCCGCTATTGAATTTATGGTGGAGTCAGCGGAGAATATGAGATTTAATAGCTTTACTATCTTAAACTTACACGCTCTTTTATCAGACAACTTACTGCGCGATCAACGAGCATGTGGTTGCCTGCGTTCGCAACCAGTAGGTATCGCTAAATCTGTGTATCAACCGCCTGCAGTTCCCCAATTGATTAGCGAATGCTTCCAACAAGTTCTAGACACGGCAGAAGCCATCTCAGACCCCTTTGAACAGTCTTTTTTTGTAATGGTTCATCTGCCTTATCTACAACCATTCCTAGATGTGAACAAACGGGTCTCAAGGCTCGCCTCGAATATTCCCCTGATTCGGGAGAACCTTTGCCCTTTGTCATTTGTGGATGTGCCAGAGCAAGTTTATATAAGCGGTCTTCTCAGCATATACGAATTAAATCGTATTGAATTATTACGAGAAGTGTTCGTATGGGCCTATGAGCGCTCCAGTTCACTCTACTCAGCAACGCGCCAAGAGCTCGGTGAGCCCGATCTCTTCCGCTTGCGATATCGCAATCTCATCATTGCGATGATGGGGGAAATCATTCGCGGATGCATGAATAAGCAAACAGCTGTAGCGGCAATCAAACGGAAGGCCTTTGAAGATGTTCCAGCTGCTGATCAAGCGAGATTCATTGAGGTCATTGAAACTGAATTGATGAGCCTGCACAAAGGAAATATTGCCCGATTCCGAGTTAAGCCTTCAGAGTATGATGTCTGGCTAAAAACCTGGCATTAAGTGGCATAGAACAACAACGCCCTCAAATCAAAGGCGGCGCAAAGCGCCGCACTCCATGGAGCTCGCAAGCTCGCTCATGAGCGAGCTTGCGAGCTCCATGGAGTGTAACGCCCAGAAATCGATGGCGCTATTCCAGTTTCCTTTAATAACAATGGGAGAATCGCACAGATGGGTTCCCTAATGGCGCAGTAGGCAATCCCTACTCATCCCCAAAGGTGAAGGCATAGGCGCTGATGCCCTTGGGCACTTTAAGCGATAAAGCATGTCTTCCATATGTGGTGCTCGCCACATCATACTTGCGATCGCCATCCACCACAATTTTTTGAACAGGGCTGCCATCAAGGGTTACCTCCATGGGAATCTTACTGGATCCCGATAAGACCAGATAGACCTTGCGAGCCTGAAAATTGAGGTCCAAATAGCTCTCATCGCTTTCTGACATAATACGCTCATTATCCGCTTTCCACGCGCCCCTCAATCCAACTCTATCATTCTCAAGAGGGCTCTTGTAGTCATATTTGACGGTCGCATTAGAAACCAGATTTATCCCTGATGCATAACTGTTCCCCCGCTCGAGTCCAAGGTAGGTTTCAGGAGTAATCGGACGCACCAGGTGTTCCGGTTCTTTCATAAGAAAAGGAGGAAGCCCCAGCAGCTCCCTAATGGCATTTTCTGTTTCTACATAGCCTCCTTCGCCAAAGTGGACCATGCGAAGATGTCCATTTTGATCGATCAGATAGTGGGCCGGCCAATAGTGATTACGAAAGGCACTCCAGGTTTTATAATCATTATCCTGAGCAATGGGATAGGTCACCCCAAGCCTCATGGCAGCTTCGGCTACATTCTGCGGATCCTTTTCAAACTCAAATTCGGGGGTGTGGACCCCAATCACTACCAATCCCTCTTTTCTGTAGTCGGCATCCCATTTTTCAATATAGGGCAAGGTCCTCAAGCAGTTGATGCAACTATAGGTCCAGAAGTCGATTAAGACAACTTTACCCTTCAGCTGGTGAATGGACAAGGGAGGCGAATTGATCCAATTGACAATGCCTGTGAGCTCAGGTGTTTTTTCAATCGAATCAGCTCGATTACTGCCTTCCCCTAATTGTTGAAGCTCCTCCTTCACGAGAGCATTATCTTCAATTAAGATGGGCGGAAAGAATCGGGCAAGCTTCTGCTGCAGGGCCATATCCCAATGCAAAGCAATGGCGACAGCCGTCAGGATCATCAAGACACCAAACGTTTGCCGTATGCCTTCAGCATGTGTTGAGAGGAATTTGGACGACTGGATGACTTGGCTGCCGCCATACGCAATCAGGAACATGGGAATGGCAGCCCCAAGGCTATAGGATAGGGTAATCATCACCGTAGCCAAATTGACAGATTGTGTTGCCACAAGGGTCGTGATGGCGGCGAGGATAGGCCCTGCGCACGGTGTCCAGAGGAGTCCCAAGGCAATTCCGAAGATGAATCCCCCTCCAAATCCCGTTCCTGATGTCGTCGATTGAATGGATTGCCCTGCAGTTGCTATGGGAGCAGCCCTCATCGCAAACCAATCGGAAAGACGAGGGAAGATCATCACGAGACCAAAGATAAAAATCAAGGCGATGGCGACATATCTCAAAACGTTAGCCGACAGCCCTGTGGCATGGACGATAGCAGTCAGAGCCAACGTAAAAAAAGTGAAGCTCAGCACAAGGCCTAAGATGATCCCAAGGGGACGCAAACGCCCCTTCAGCGTTCCCGCCGACAAGATGGCGGGAAGAATCGGCAAGATACAGGGCGACAGTATCGTCACAATCCCCGCCAAAAAGGCAAATAAGAGTAATATCAACATAAGTTGGCCTTGGTCACGGTTACATAACCCAATTAAAGGCGGCGCAGAGCGCCGCACTCCAAGGAGCTCGCAAGCTCGCTCATAAGCGAGCCTGCGAGCTCCTTGGAGTGCGGCGCTCTGCGCCGCCTTTAATTGGGCATTCGGGACTATTGCGTAATTTGTCTGAATTATCCACAATGGCGATTAATTGACAAAATTCCAAAAGGAGACATTATATGCAACAAGGTACCATGCAACAAAATGCCCAGCAGCAGTATCAACTTCCTGCGCTTCCTTATGCGCTCAATGCGCTTGTCCCCGTCATCAGCGAGGAGATCATGAATCTCCACTATAACAAACACCACCAAGGTTATGTGAACAACCTCAATCAGGCGTTAGCCCAGTATGCCGAAGCTCAACAGAAGCAAGACCTCCAAGCGATGACCGCCCTTCTCGCAGCTATCAAGTTTAATGGCGGCGGCCACCTGAACCACTCCATCTTCTGGACAAATTTAGCGCCAGAGAGCCAAGGAGGAGGCGCTCCCCCCGAAGGCGAGTTCGCCACCGCCCTCAACCAGTCGTTCGGCACACTCCAAAACTTCATCGATCAGTTCAGCCCCAAAGCTGTCGCCATCCAAGGATCCGGTTGGTGCTGGTTGGGATATAACAAAGCACGCAATACCCTTGAAATCACCACCTGCGATAACCAGGATCCCCTTTCTACAAAGGGACTGATACCGTTGTTGGGCGTCGACGTCTGGGAACATGCCTACTACCTCCAGTATAAAAACGTCAGAGCTGACTACGTTAAAGCCATCTGGAAAATTATCAACTGGAAAAATGTGGCCGAACGCTACCAAAAAGCCAAAGCCAAATAGACAAACGAAAGAAGCGCGAAGCGTTGAGCGAGCTTGCGAGCTCCATGGAGTGCGGCGCTCCGCGCCGCCTTTTAATTTGACGTCAGTGAACTCCTGACTTCCCGACAAAAAGTCTTGTGTTAATCCGGTCAGAAATACTAATATTGAACCACATACGAATTTATAGGCGAGTGAATCATGGGGTTGTTTTCCCGAGATAAACCGAAAATCAAAATTCAAACCACCAAGAGAGATGGTTTCAGCGGGTGGTTGAAATGCACCCACTGCACCGAACTGATCCATACAAACGAACTTGAACGCAATGACAACTGCTGTCCCAAATGCGACTATCATTATCGGCTATCCGCAGATGAACGTATCAGAAGCTTAAGCGATCCTGGCACTTTCAAAGTCCTCTTTTCTGAATTGAAACCCGTCGATGCCTTGGATTTTGTCGATACAGAATCCTATTTGAAACGCCTCAAAACTGCTGAAGAGAAATCGGGCCACAATGAAGCCATCCTAGTAGGAACCTGCGAACTGAATAGATATAATATTGCTCTTGCCGTCATGGATTTCAGCTTCATGGGAGGCTCCATGGGGTCGGTCGTCGGCGAACGGCTGACACGCCTCATCGAGCTAGCCCTAGCTGAGAGGCTTCCCCTTGTGATTGTCTCCTCATCCGGCGGCGCGCGGATGCAGGAGTCTATCCTCTCCCTCATGCAGATGGCCAAAACCTCGGCTGCCCTTGCACGGCTTCATGAGGCAGGTGTCCCTTATATCTCTGTCCTGACGAATCCTACCACAGGCGGCGTCACAGCATCTTTTGCTTCCTTAGGGGATATCATCATCGCAGAACCCAATGCCATCATCGGATTCGCTGGCCCCCGGGTCATTGAACAAACAATAGGCCGTCAGCTACCGCCCGATGCACAAAAGTCAGAATTTCTTCTTCAGCATGGGATGGTCGATTGTATCGTGAAACGTCCCCAGTTGAAGCAAAAGATCACCGACTGCCTCGACTGCCTTTGGCTCAACCCAAATTCTAAACATCATAAAGAGTAATATCTATGTCCGATCAAACGATTGAAATCCAAATCCCGACTGTGATGGAAAATGAAGAACAGCGCCCGCGCTATGCAACACCAGGATCCGCCGGCGCCGATGTGAAGGCCTTCTTGAAGGAACCTTATGTTCTCGCCCCTGGCCATTCCGTTTTGGTCCCTACAGGCCTGCGGATGGCGATCCCAGAAGGCTATGAAATCCAGGTTCGCCCCCGCAGCGGCCTCGCCCTGAAACATCAGATCACAGTCCTCAATACCCCTGGAACTATCGATGCCGACTACCGCGGTGAAATTGGGGTCATCCTCATCAACCATGGCAAAAGCGATTTCGTCATCAAACCTGGAATGCCCATTGCCCAGCTCATTGTAGCCCCATTCCACAGAGCAAATTTTATCCCCGCCTCAGATCTAGCAGCGACGCAAAGGGGCGCTGGTGGATTTGGCCATACAGGATATTAATATTATGGTGTTCGTTCGTTATCTCAACAAGAAACTTGTAGCGACTCTCAACGCTACAAATCGCAATGAAGCCCTCACACAGCTTGTCGACGTCATTTTCAAAGCCGGTAAGTTGAAAAATAAAGAAGAGTTTCTTAATGCGATTATGGAAAGGGAGAAGATAGTGTCTACTGGAATAGGCATGGGAGTGGCCATTCCCCATGCCAAACTGCCAGGATTTGACGATTTTTTTATCACCATTGGGATTCTGCAAAAAGCTATCGATTGGAACGCTTTGGACGGCACTCCTGTTCGACTCATCTTTATGATAGGAGGCCCCGACGATAAACAAACTGAATATCTGCAAATTCTTTCTACATTGACTCAGTTCATAAAAGATGAAGAAAAGCGCAAAAGGCTTCTAAATCTTCACGATCCAAAAACAATCATTGAATTGTTTCGGAGAATTTGATACATCTTGATTTTATGAAATGAGTTGAAGGAGGGAGAAAGATGGACTTAGAAATCCACGATGTCGCAGAACTATTTGGTGTCTCAGAATCAACTATTTATCGCTGGATCTCCGACGGGAAAATTCCGGCTTATCGAATGAACCAGCTCCATTCTCATTATCGATTTTCCATTGGGGAGATCGAAGATTGGCTTCTCTCGCGTAAGCCAGATATGATCAATGAAAATGACACTCCTAACGAAACAACGAACCCCCGACGTCCCGGCAGCAAGCAGTTCAATCTATTCCGTGCTGTGCACAAGGGGACTGTCCTCCACAATGTGCCTGGGCAAAATAAGGCTTCTATCATCCAGAACACCATGAAATATGCTGCTAAAGACTTCCAGTTCGACCCCGACGTGGCTGCAGAACTCATCCTCGACAGGGAGAACCTCATGTCAACGGCTCTTGGTAATGGGATTGCTGTTCCACATGCCCGAGACAGCTTTCTCAGCACTGGCCACGATGCTATTATCGTCGTCTTCCCCGAAGAGCCTCTGGAATATGGAGCTCTCGATGGCAAGGCAGTCCACACTCTTTTCTTCCTTCTCACAGGTGAGGCTAGACGCCATTTGCAATTGCTAGCGAAGATTGCCCATCTCAGCAGCAAGCCAGAGGCCCTAGAGTTCTTCAAAGCAAAGCCAAAGAAGACTCAAATCCTCGATTACGTCAAACAATGGGAAAGCCAAGTTGCTGGTTGAGCGAGCCAAAGCAGCGCGAAGCGTTGAGCGAGCCTGCGAGCTCCAACCCCCAAAGCAGCGCGAAGCGTTGAGCGAGCCTGCGAGCTCCAACCCCCAAAGCAGCGCGAAGCGTTGAGCGAGCCTGCGAGCTCCATGGAGTGCGGCGCTCCGCGCCGCCATATATTTTAGACTTCTTGGTTCACAGCCCCACCAAAAGAGGTCCTTTCTCATGAGTAGAGGCCCACACTGCGTTCT
>Ga0207159_1189_pt1 | contig 12881 bp, 10 predicted proteins | sample Alteio_BWMinHeat_23_FD_153511 | JGI IMG/M metagenome (GOLD analysis project Ga0207159, IMG submission 153511) | Enriched cells from forest soil in Barre Woods Harvard Forest LTER site, Petersham, Massachusetts, United States -... | ecosystem: Environmental > Terrestrial > Soil > Temperate forest >... | reverse complement strand
GTACATTTATTGTCATCACTTTATTTTTTTTAATTTATCTTGGAATTGGTTTGTTGGTGGATATGTATATTTACTCTGGTACCTATCCACGCGTTCCATTATCCGATTTATTTTTTGCTCTCGTTACTTTTAAATTATTTCCGTTAGTTACTTTAATCATGTTTGCTGTGGCAGCCATTTCCCTGTTAATTTCATATTCGATGTATGACAAGCTCATGCTCATGGGCACCGATTATCGCGAGATCACTCCCGAAACGGCTAGCACTCCAGAAGAAAAACAACTTTACAACGTCGTTGAAGAAATGAAGGTGGCGGCGGGTTTGCAATATATGCCACGCGTATTCATTATTGATGCCGATTACATGAACGCTTTCGCCACCGGTTACAGCGAAAAATCAGCACTGGTCGCTATCACTCGCGGGTTGATGACCAAACTAAACCGCGATGAATTGCAGGCGGTGATGGCACATGAATTAACGCATGTGCGGCATATGGATATTAAACTCACTTTGACCGCTTCATTATTAGCGAACCTCATGATCATGGTGTTAGATATGTTTTTTTATAACGCCATTTTTTCTAATCGCCGCGACAATGATCGCTCACGTAATGGCTTGCTCACCATCATTATTATTTTGCGTTACGTTATTCCCATTATTAATGTGCTGCTCTTGTTATATTTAAGCCGCACGCGTGAATACATGGCAGATGCTGGATCAGTGGAATTAATGCGAACCAATCAACCGCTCGCCTCTGCTTTGTTAAAAATCTCACAAGATCACGTCGATCACAGCGATACTTATCGCCAAGCTTACCAAAACACACCACATGAAAATGTGCGCCGCGAAGCATATATTTTTGATCCAATTCAAGCTGGCATTGAACCCGTTGGCTCGCTCAGCGATTTCTTTTCAACCCATCCCAATCTCGATGCAAGATTAGCCGCTATTGGTTTTAAACGCAGAAGAGATCTATGATCACATCACGTAATGGAATTTTATTAACCAATACCGGCACTCCGAATGAACCCAATGCGCGTGCGTTATGGCGTTATTTGAAAGAATTTTTACTCGATAAACGTATTGTGCAAATGCCGCAATGGTTGTGGCAGCCTTTGTTATATTCAGTCGTATTACCACGACGTGCGTTTTATTCGGCAAATCTTTACCGAAAAATTTGGACTGAGCATGGCTCACCGATGCGACATTGGATGGAAAAAATCCGCGAAACTTTGCAGCAAAATTTACAGCAAGATAATTTTGAAATCGCGCTCGGCATGCATTACGGCACTCCTTCTATCAAACAAGGTTTGGAAGAGTTACGTCGTAAAAAAGTGGATCGTTTAATTGTTTTGCCGTTGTTTCCGCAATATTCTCTCACCACTACGGCTTCGAGTTTTGATAAGGTGACTGCCGCATTGCAACATTGGCCGCTGATCCCGCAATTACATTTTGTTCATCATTATGCTGATCATCCCGCTTATATTAAGGCCTACTCCCAGCACATAAAATTGGCGAGGCAGGCGCCGCATTTATTATTTTCATTTCATGGCATACCGCAACTTTATGTGGATCGTGGCGATACATATCCGCAGTTTTGTCAAATTACAGCGGCAGCAATTGCCAAAGAATTACAACTTGCACCTAACTCTTGGTCCATCTCTTATCAATCTCGTTTTGGGTATTCACGTTGGCTTAAACCTTACACGAATGAAGTATTACAAGAATTAGCACAACGTGGTGTGACCGAAGTCGATGTTGTTTGCCCTGGGTTTTCAGTGGATTGCTTGGAAACATTAGAAGAAATTGCTATACGTGCGAAAGAACAATTTTTACTGGCTGGCGGAAAATCTTTTCGGTATATTCCAGCATTAAATAACAAAGACGAACATATTCAAACGTTGAATGAAATTATTTATAGCACATTATCAGTAATTTGTTCGCGACAATGATGTCAAATGAAATTATCGCGAATAGTTACCACTATCAAAGGAACTATTATGGACGCCACCTTAAGCTATGATGCCATCAAACAACAAGCCAATAAGCTACACTTCAAAAATCAAGCTTTTATTAACGGCCGTTATGTTGTTTCGCAATCGGGAAAAACGTTTGATTTAATCAATCCTGCAACTGGGACCCTACTCACTAAAGTAGCTGCCTGTGACCAAATTGACGTAGATAATGCGGTCAAAGTAGCGCGCCAGGCATTTGAATCAGGAATTTGGTCGCAACAATCTCCGAGCGAACGCAAAAAAGTTTTATTAAAATTGGCGGATCTCCTTGAACAAAATCAATTTACGCTCGCATTGTTAGAAACCATGGATACTGGCAAACCGATACGCGATAGTATGAATATTGATATCCCAGGCGCGATAGGTATTTTGCGCTGGTTTGCTGAGGCCATCGACAAGATCTATGACAAAATAGCGCCTACTGCAAATAACGTTTTGGCACTTATCACCCGCGAAGCATTGGGAGTGGTTGGTGCGGTGATTCCCTGGAATTTTCCGTTATTTCTGGCCTGTAGTAAATTAGCACCGGCATTAGCCGTGGGTAACAGTGTCTTACTTAAACCTGCAGAACAAGCACCGCTTACTTCGATTTTTATTGCGGAACTGACGAGCCAAGCGGGCATTCCTGATGGCGTTTTCAATGTCCTGCCAGGGTTTGGAGAGACAGCTGGGCGCGCTATTGGCATGCATCCTGATATTGATGGAGTCAGTTTTACCGGTTCAACCGAAGTTGGAAAATTATTTTTAAAATATAGCGCCGAATCCAATATGAAACGCATTTCTTTAGAATGCGGCGGTAAATCACCGAATATTATTTTAGCAGATTGCGATTTAGATAAAGCCGCTGATGTATCAGCGACGGAAGTTTTTTTCAATCAAGGACAAGTTTGTTGTGCCCCTACTCGCTTATTGGTGCAAGACGATATTAAAGATAAATTCTTGGAAAAATTAATGACGACTGGAAAAAAATTCTATCCAGCTGACCCACTAGATCCCAAAACCAATATGGGAGCAGTCATTGATGAAACCCAAACCAATCAAATATTAACCTATATTGATTCTGCTAAAGCTGAAGGAGCGCAATTATTGTTGGGCGGCAAACAATTAAATAAGGGTTGCGGATATTACATCGAACCGACTATTTTTGATAAAGTTAAAACCAATATGCGTATTGCCAAGGAAGAAATATTTGGGCCGGTGCTTTCTATTTTAACGTTTAAAGATATGACGGAAGCTGTTAAATTGGCTAATGATACCCATTATGGTTTGGCTGCCTATGTCTGGACACGCGACTTGAAAAAAGCCCATACTCTTGCACGTGCTTTGCGAGCAGGTGTCGTGTCAGTTAATTGCATTAGCGGCGGAGATATCACTACACCGTTTGGTGGGTATAAACAATCCGGTCAAGGTCGTGATTCGTCGTTGTTGGCCTTCGATCATTATATGGAAACGAAAACGACATGGATTGATTTGAATTAGCTGATGATAGTAACGTAGGGTGGATTAGGTGCGCCTTTTGTACCGTAATCCATCCATTTTTATTTGGTGGATTACAGCAAAAAAACGCCTAAGCCACCTACTAGTATTAAGGAAGATACTAATCAGTGAAAAAAGTAATATTATTTATTATTGCTGCCTTCTCGCTCTTGCCATCATTCGTTTCTGCCGCCTTTGGCCTGCGCGGCGCCTACGTGCTTATCCCTAAAGACCCAGAACATGCCAAAGGTTACCAAGCTAGCGTTTGGTATGATCCAGAAACATTAATTTGGCGTAAATTCCATTTATTTTTTGAAGCGGATTTTTCGCACTATTGGGTAACTTCGACCCCTTATTATCGTACTACTAGCATGTTTACTATCGCGCCAGTCGTGCGTTACATTTTTAATAAACATTTCTCGATATCCCCTTTTCTTGAATTTAGCGTTGGTCCTTCTTATTTAACGCACAATCGCTTGGATCATCAGAAACTCGGTGAACACTTTGTTTTTCAGGATAGGGTTGGCATCGGCGCCATTATTGGTGAAATGCAACGTTTATCAATTAGCTTTAATGTATTACACTATTCAAATGCTTCGCTTTGTAATCACAACTCAGGAATAACGGTGCCCTTAATGTTAGCTGTTGGTTACAAGATTTCCCGCTGAAAGCGCGGGAAATCCTTTGATTATTTATATGCTGCGCATAACACCCCATCGCGTAGGGTCAGCGGAAACCGCTGTGTTAATTTATTGTAATGTAAAAACAATCCCATGCAAAAACGTATCCCCTTAAAAAATCATCTGCAAGAAATTCGACTCGTTACGCGTCGAGCCATTGTCGCCTGCATCATTATGAGTATTTTGATTTTATTGTTAATAATCCGTTTTGCCTATTTACAAGTTTATAAACAACATATGTTTAGCACACTCTCAGAAAAAAATTGGTTAGACCTAGTGCCACTCGAACCCACTCGCGGATTGATTTATGATCGCCATGGTAAATTATTAGCGGAAAATATTCCGGTTTTTAGTTTGGATATCATTCCCAATAAAGTTCCTAGTTTAACAAAAACCATGACCGGCTTAGCCAAAATTATTTCATTATCAGAATCTGATATCTGGCAATTTCAAAAGCAGCTCAAACAATACCGACGTTTCGACGAAATCCCGTTGAAATTGCGCTTATCAGATGAAGAAGTCGCGCGTTTTGCTGAGAACCAGCATCGTTTCCCGGGCGTACTGATTAAGGCGCGTTTAATGCGGCATTATCCATTCGCAGAAAATTTTAGCCATGTTCTTGGCTATGTAGGCCGGATCAATATTCAAGAATTAACTGAACTTGATAGCGTGAACTATAGTGCAACCCAATACATGGGAAAATTGGGCATAGAAAAATATTATGAGAATGAATTGCACGGCACAGTGGGTTATGAAGAAGATGAAAACGATGCCAGCGGCCGTTCAGTGCGAATTATTAAACAAATCAAACCTATTCCAGGAAAAAATTTATATCTAACCCTAGATGGTGGTTTACAGTTAGCGGCTGAACAAGCATTAAAAGGATTGCGCGGCGCAGTGATTGCTATTCAACCAGATACTGGACAAGTGCTGGCCATGGTCAGCGAACCCAGTTACGACCCGAATATTTTTGTTTCAGGGATCAGTCAGCAACAATTTCAAGCATTGCAAAATTTACCGGATAAACCGCTTTATAACCGCGCGGTGCGCGGTCTGTATCCATTGGGGTCCACTATTAAACCTTATTTTGCTTTGCAAGCGTTAGAATCTGGGATTATTACTGCCGAAGATTCCATCTATGATCCAGGATGGTTTCAATTGGAAAACAGCGAACACATCTTTTATGACCATCCTCATACCGGCCATGGCACGGTTGATTTAAACAAGGCCATCACCCTTTCTTGTGATACTTATTTTTACAAGCTGGCAAGCAAAATGGGCATCAGACGCATGGATGCCATTTTAAATGCATTTGGATTTGGCGAAGTCACCGGAATTGATATGGAAGAAGAACTACCTGGTGTATTGGCCTCACCGGAATGGAAGCAGCGGGCCAAAAAAATGCCATGGTTCCCTGGGGATACCGTCAATGCGGGGATCGGGCAAGGATTTATGCAGGCCACACCTTTGCAATTAGCCAACGCCGTGGCCACTCTGGCTAATCGCGGCAAACGTTATATGCCAACTCTTTTGTTAGGTTTGGATGAGTTAGGGAGGCCCTATGCGCCGCAACCGCCAACGCCACTAGAAAGTGTGCCAGTGCATAATCCGCAAAACTGGAATAACATTATCAAAGCAATGCAAAATGTCGTGGATTCCAAGATAGGTACCGGTTTCCGTTTTGGCCCACATGATCTTTACACTATCGCAGGAAAAACTGGTACTGCGCAAGTTTATAGCAAAAACTATCGTTATGGGGCGGCTAGCCAAAAAGTTCAGGATAAATTACGTGATCATGCTTTATTTGTGGCCTTTGCTCCGGTCGATAAGCCTAAAATAGCCATCGCCATCGTGGTTGAGCATTATAATACGGCAGTGATAGTCGCGCGGCAAATTTTTGATTATTATTTAGGTAAGCCTACTCCGATGATAGGAATCACGGCCCAGGCAACGAAAGCAACCATTAACCAACCAAGGCCGACAGCATGATGCTGAATGATAACAAAAACAAGTACTTTGGTTTGTTACAGAATATCCATATTGATTTCGCTTTATTGCTGGCGATTTTGCTGCTTTCAACCGTGGGCTTGTTTATTCTCTATAGCGCAAGCAATCAAAACTTACTTACTGTAGAAAATCAGTTAATGCACATCGCTGGTGCAATGATGTTGATGATCTTTATTGCGCAAGTACCTCCCATTACTTTACAACGCTTTGCCCCTTGGTTATATGGAATTGCTTTATTTTTATTAATTACGGTGTTGATTACTGGACACATCGGCAAAGGAGCACAACGTTGGTTAAATTTAGGTATTATCCGAATCCAGCCTGCTGAGATAATGAAGCTTGCTATTCCTATGTGCTTGGCCTGGTATTATCATCGTGAACATCTTCCTATCACCATGAAATCAATTTTAATCTCCGTTCCTCTGCTATTAATTCCAGTCATCATTACGGCAAAACAGCCTGATCTGAGCACGGCATTTTTATTATTGATTGCTGGGATTAGCGTATTGTTTTTGGCAGGTTTAGGTTGGCGACTGATTAGTTTATTCATTTCTATTTTGATTTTTAGTTTGCCGCTAGTTTGGTTTGTGTTGCACGATTATCAACGACAACGTGTGATAACGTTTCTTAATCCTGAACATGATCCATTAGGTAAAGGTTATCATATTATTCAATCTAAAATTGCGATCGGTTCTGGTGGAATTTTTGGCAAAGGTTGGTTGAACGGCACGCAATCGCATTTACATTTTCTGCCAGAACACACCACGGATTTCATCTTTGCAGTTTGCGGCGAAGAATTTGGTTTTGTTGGCAGCTTTTTAATTATTTTACTCTATTTACTTATTGTGGCGCGTGGTATATACATCACACTTTATGCGCAAGATACTTTTTCGCGTTTAGTGGCGGGCAGTATCACGCTGACATTTTTCACCTCTTTTTTTATTAACATGGGAATGGTGACCGGAATTTTGCCGGTGATGGGAATTCCACTGCCGTTTATTAGCTATGGAGGCTCGTCAATGATGACGTTAATGGCAAGTTTCGGTATCCTAATGTCTATACAAACGCATAAAAAATTGATTACGACATAGGGGCTGTTGACAATTCGCTAGGCTGAGCCAGGAATCGCTGATGCTCGAGCACCGCAGCGGAGTTTACATGCGAGTAAATGAGCAGCGGAGCGCAGAGCATCAGCGATTTCTGGCCAGAGTAGTAGAATTGTCAACAGGCCCAAGAAAATAAAAGGAAGTTATATGTTGCGTTGGTTTATTACCGCATTATTAATGCTAATGCTGCCTGGCCAAAATTTATTTGCGCACAGTCATTTTGCGGAACGTCCTGAAGTAAAAAGCTTTATTAAAAAAATGGTCCACAAACATAAGTTCAATCAAAAAGAATTGGTTTCACTGTTTGATACCGTAGCATTTAAACCCGCCATCATTAAACAATTTAACACTCCATTTGAAGCAAAACCTTGGTACTTATATCAACGTGTATTTGTCAATGAGTGGCGCATTCAACATGGCTTAGAATTTTGGGAAAAACATGCACAAGCTTTAATGCAAGCTGAAAAAAAATATGGCGTACCGGCGAGTATTATTGTAGCAACCATAGGCATTGAAACACGTTACGGAACAATCATGGGAACCTATCGTGTCTTGGATTCTCTCAGCAATCTCGCCTTTTCTAACTTACCACGCGCAAAATTTTTCCAGCAAGAATTGGAACAATTTTTACTGTTGACGCGCGAGCAACATATTAATCCGAATACATTAATGGGTTCTTATGCGGGTGCGATTGGTCAACCACAATTCATGCCGAGCAGTTATCGCAAATATGCGGTGAGCACATCCGAAAAAGGTGGCGCCGATTTAGTACATAATGAAGATGATATCATCGCCAGTATTGCCAATTATTACAAACAAAATGGCTGGAAATATAGTCAACCGATTGCAGTCCCCGCTGCTCAATTACCGCATAATAATACCAAATTAACCTTGGTGGAGTTGCAAGGTTATTTAAACAATGAATATTGGTTAGGTTTTCATAATTTTGATGTGATAAAAAAGTATAATTCAAGTAATCTTTATGCAATGGCGGTATTTCAATTAAGCCATTACATAGCAACGTTAAGGAATAAATTAAATAATGGTTAATTATATTTTTAGAAGCACTCGCTCTTGGCGATATTTAGTTTTAATAATCTTACTTTTTTTAACCGCTTGCGCGCACGTTACAAAGCAAGATGGGCCTCCCAATTTTTATGTAGATGCATCAAAAGTTCCTGATGCAGTACCTAAGGTGGAACCATTAAGTAAATTTGGCAATCAAAATCCCTATTACGTATTTGGTAAGCCTTATCACGTATTAAAATCGAGTAAATTTTATGACGCTGTTGGCGTGGCTTCTTGGTATGGCACAAAATTTAATAGTCGTCATACTTCCAGTGGCGAACGTTATAATATGTTGACCATGACGGCTGCTCACAAATCATTGCCCTTGCCTACTTATGCGCTAGTCACTAACCTGCGTAATCATCGCAAGGTGATTGTGAAGGTTAACGACCGTGGACCTTTTGAAGCACATCGATTAATTGATTTATCTTATGTGGCTGCAAAAAAACTGGGGATGTTAGGCCGCGGCACGACTCTAGTGCGAGTACAAGCAATTGATCCAGTGGCTTATTGGAACCCCGCGCATTTGTATGCTCTCAATAATCCGATTAGGCATTATTTCAATACTCATCATTATGCGGTGAATAAAGCACTGACGCATAGTATGCATTTTGTCTATTTGCAGGTTGGCGCATTCCGCAACAAGCATTATGCAGAACGTTTAAAACAGAAAATTACGACGATAATAAGTTCGCAAGTGAACATCACTAATTCTGCTAAATTATATCGGGTACGGATTGGGCCGTTTAAAGATACTATGACAGCGGGGAAAATTTCGGCACAGCTAAAGACGCTAGGGATTGCGAGTAATCGATTGGAGATGTAGGGGGGATTTATGGCTCGTGACTAACGGAGCCAGGAGCGTCAGCGACTGGTTATAATATTTAAAAAACATATTTATAACCAGTCGCTGACGCTCCTGGCTCCGTTAGTCACGAGCCATCAGTAACAAAGTTGTGCTTCAAGAAATTTAAGGACTACAATGCTATCAATTCTGCTCTCCATTTTCGGCATCATCTTCACCATCTTCTTCATCATTGGCATCCACGAATTCTGCCACTTCCTCGCCGCACGTAGTCTCGGCGTCAAAGTACTGCGCTTCTCTATCGGTTTCGGCAAAACCATTTTCCGTTGGCACGACAAAAAAGGCACCGAATATGTGGTTGGCATTTTGCCGCTCGGTGGTTATGTTAGTATGGTGGATGAATCCGAGGGCAAAGTTAACAAAGAAGATTTGCCATTTGCTTACAACCGACAACCCTTTTATAAAAAATTTATTATTGTCTTAGCTGGTCCATTATCTAATCTCGTCGCCGCATTTGTTTTATATTGGCTGATTTTTATTATCGGTTTCACATCGGTGTTACCTGTCATTGGTGAAGTAACGCCGCACTCTATCGCTTATGAAGCGGGAATGAAACCTAATCAACAAATTTTAAAAATTGATGGCCACCCGATTGCCACTTGGTTATCGGTCATGATGCGATTATTCGAACATGTCGGCGATAAAGATGTTTTGACTATTGAAACTAAAAATTTGCAAACGCAAAAAATTCAAACTTACACACTCGAATTAAGCAATTGGCATATGAGCTCATTAAAACCCGATCCCTTCTCGAGTCTCGGTATACTCCCTGGCGGTAAACCTTTGCTCCAGCATATAAAATATAATGTGGTGACCGCCTTGCCCGTGGCATGGCGAGAAGTCAGTGATTTTGTTTGGTTTAATATGGTCGCCTTCGGCAAATTAATTGTAGGTAAAATTTCTTTGCAAAGCATGGGCGGCCCGATCTCGATTTTTCAAGGCGCAGGAGTTGCAATCAATAATGGTGTGGTACCATTTTTAAGCTTTTTGGCATTTATCAATATTGCGATTGGAGTGATCAATTTAATTCCTATACCAGGATTGGATGGCGGTCATATTTTACTGCAGAGCATCGAAGCGATTCGTGGACGCCCTATTCCGCTTGGCGTGCAATTCTTTTTATATCGCGCGGGGTTTGTGCTGTTATTAATTGTCATCATACAAGCCGTGGCGAACGATATATTACGTATGTTTTAAGCTGCCTCGTTATCGCACATACATTAAACGCGCCTTAAGCATTAGTGTTCTGCGTCACAACTTTTCTTCTTTAAATGCTATAATTAAATAATGAGTTCATTTAGTTGTTAGTGGATAATTTTTATGAATTTTACCTTCAATAAATTTTATCTTTCACTCACTCTTCTTTTATTATTAGTGAGCATCAACACCTATGCCCAGCCACTTAATAAAATCACCCATTACCAACCCACGCGTTTTGCTTGCTACAATTCCGCCAACTTATTACGAATAGTGATCCGCAGTTATGATTTAAACTCAAAACCATATTATCTCGTCGTAAATCCCAACACGTTTATTACTGAAAATATTCCGGCAATCACCTGCAAAACAGCTACCCTAGCAACCAGTGAATTACTAGCCACCCCTTACATGAGAGCGCTTATACACTACACTTCGCCACCTTATTTATTAGATAATTATGGCATGAGCCATGCCGCACAGGCGGTAAACGGTGTGTTTCTTACTATTGATATGTGCCCAGCCAGGAAACCCTTTGAAACAGATTTTTTTAATACGTTAGTAAAACTATCTGATAAATACCAACAACCCATGCCAATTGCAGTAGCTATCTCTGGCCTGTGGATTATCAATCATCCTGATGAATTTAATTGGCTGATCAAACAATCACAAGAAAATAAATTACAAATTACTTGGATCAATCACACTTTCACCCACGTGTACTATCGTGATCGACCGCTGGCTGAAAATTTTTTATTAGTACCTCATACCAATGCTAGTTATGAAATTTTAGCGAATGAAAAATTATTACTAGAACATGGTCTTACACCCTCGGTGTTTTTCCGTTTTCCTGGGTTAATTTCCAATGAAACCTTAGTTTTAAAATTACGTCAATACAGCCTTATTCCAATTGCTACGAATGCCTGGCTGGCGAAAGACCAACAAGCCAAACCGGGTAGTTTTATACTAGTTCATGGCAATTCCAATGAACCTGAGGGAATAAAAAAAGTGCTGCCATTACTGCAAAATCTGCATTATCATTGGTTACCATTAAACGCTGCTTTTGAAAAATAAAATATGCAATTCTATCAAGCACCTACTATTTCGATTAAAAATCTTCATTTTGCGTATGATAAAAAAACGCTTTTTAAAGATTTAAATCTCACCTTACCAGCAGGAAAATGGCTGGGTTTATTGGGCGTGAGCGGTGTCGGCAAAAGTTCATTATTACGCTTAATTGCGGGAATAAATCCGCCGCAAGAAAATTACTCTGGAAATATTAGCAGCGATAATGCTGTTCCATTGCATCAACAAATCGCGTACATGGCGCAAACCGATTTATTATTACCCTGGTTAAATGTGCTGGCAAATGCCTTGTTAGGTGTTAAATTGCGCGGGCAAACATCCCATTTTTCAGCCCTAGAAACCAGAGCAAAATCTTTATTAACACAGGTGGGTCTCGTTGAGGCCATGCATTTATATCCCCATCAATTATCCGGCGGTATGCGGCAACGCGTTGCGCTAGTACGTACCTTGTTAGAAGATAAACCGGTTATTTTAATGGATGAACCGTTTTCTGCCTTAGATACCATCACTCGTTATAATTTACAGACGCTTGCGGCAGAACTTTTAAAAAATCGGACAGTATTATTTGTTACGCATGATCCACTAGAAGCATTACGCTTAGCAGATGAAATTTATTTGTTAGCAGGCTCACCCGCTATCCTGCAAAAATTTGCTGATTTAACTAGCCAAACCCCACGTGATTTAGCCTCGCCGGAAATTATTCATTTAGAAGCGAAATTATTTGCTGAACTGGCAAAGGCGGCTGGAGGAAAACATGGATAAAGTCTGGCGCAGCAGCATCACCTGTTTAGGTTTATTATTGAGCTGGCAAATCATGGTGATGGCATTCACTTTACCGCAATATATATTACCAGCGCCGTGGGATGTTTTTCACACTTTATACATGAATGCGAGCGTGATTGGTCAGGCAGCAGTGCCCACTTTGATTGAAACATTATTAGGATTATTATTAGGTATTTTTTTTGGTTGTCTGGCCGGATTAACCATCGCTTTTTTCCGGCCTTTGTCACGCTGGTTTTTGCCGATATTGATCATCAGTCAAGCCATCCCAACTTTTGCGATTGCACCACTGCTAGTGATTTGGTTGGGTTACGGCATGGTTTCCAAAATCGCGACCACCGTGTTGATGATATTTTTCCCTATCACCAGTAGTTTTTATGATGGCATGCGGAATACCAACCAGGGTTGGTTGGATTTAGCAAAAACGATGAATGCCAAACGTTGGCGCACTTTTTGGTTTATTCGTATCCCAGCGGCATTACCGGCGCTTGCTTCAGGAATTCGGGTGGCGACAGTGGTAGCGCCAATAGGTGCCGTGGTGGGTGAATGGGTGGGGTCGAGTCAGGGATTAGGATATTTGATGTTAAACGCCAATGCGCGTA
>Ga0207159_1182_pt1 | contig 12894 bp, 10 predicted proteins | sample Alteio_BWMinHeat_23_FD_153511 | JGI IMG/M metagenome (GOLD analysis project Ga0207159, IMG submission 153511) | Enriched cells from forest soil in Barre Woods Harvard Forest LTER site, Petersham, Massachusetts, United States -... | ecosystem: Environmental > Terrestrial > Soil > Temperate forest >... | reverse complement strand
GTATCTCTCTTTTGTCTATTAAACTTAAATGCACAAAAACAATATTATCCTCGTAAAATGCCCTGGAGAAAAATGGTGATCACAAAAGATACAGCCTTTGAAGCAAAACCAATCTCAGACACTTCAGTTTACAAGCTAATAGAACCAGAGGATGCTGTACTTATTTACATCGATTATGATACATCAAATAGCAAATTTAATAAGACACTGGAGGCAATACAATCTCTCAATCAAAAACAATATTGTCACTTAGAATTCTATGCGGGGACAAATATCATGAAATCAAAAATAAGCTTTTATAAAGATGAAAAGAATGGTAAATGGTATTATTGGGATGAAAATGGCATGCTTGTAAAAACTGAGGAATGGCTTAGCGGAAGATTAATTAAATCAGTCAAGTATAAAAGTATAGCTGTGAAGTAAAGTGTAAAGTTAGGATTTAGTTCTCCACAGACTGGGCTCAATTTTTTAAACATTTGTTATACGAAATCTTGCATATTCCACATGGATTACGAGGTAAAGTGTACGAAAATTCGTACGCTCTATACTACGTATATAAATACGCAAATATAACTTGGAGGAGTGATTGCAGGGATTAAAAAAGTATTTATTTACAACGGGGCATGAGTATTCCCTTGGGTTTGTTAATTTTTTACAGTTGTTGAGAAAATATTTTTGGAGGAGAATTTTAGCAAGTGTTGTGATACCTACATGGCCTCATAGATCTGAACTTTTAATTGCCCACTCTTTTTTAAGATCTTTCTCCATAGCAAAAACGAAAATTTTTTTGACCAGATTTTTATATCATAGATTTTAGTTTCGAAATCAGGAAAAGCAATCTTTGAAATAATAGTACTAATATTTGTATCTCTATTATGTAATGCTCCGTGTAAGTTGCAGGTAAAACATAACAATTGCAAGAGCTATTCTGTAATTATGGGGTTTTGCCGTAATTCCTTATCAATTTTATTAATAAATTCGCTTTCAAATATACTAATTAATTTTTTCTTAAGACTTGACTTATACCAAGGGAATCCACCATTACCTTCACTTCCCCCGTTTCCGTCATTATCATACGCATACGAAATAGATATTTGAGAAGTTTTAGATGTATCCCAATCTACTTTATCGCCATAAAAATGAACGGTATATCTATTTAAAACTTCTCCTTTTGTAATTTCTATAGTGATATAACTTTCTCCGTCATTATAATAATCTTTAGCTGTATCACGATTAATATTTGGACTATTAGAAATAACATGAAAAACAACTTTCCCCAAAACATATTTTGAAACCGGATATTCATAACCTTTTATCAAACCATGTGTACCTGCTGTAAGACAACTATTCAGTCCCATTAAAATGAGTATGACAAAAAAATATTGTTTCATGGTATTATTTTTAAAGAAACATGAATTTCTATTATTGGATTACAGTCCTTTTTCCCTTCTCCGAGTGTCATTTGCCTGGGCCTTGCGCGATGGCAGGCACTCTGCGGCATGTTTAGCAGCACAGCCCAATAAAGAACAAATGCCGGCAATTTCTCCAAATAAATCCAAATACCAAAGTCCAGGTAAAACAAAAGATAAAGTCCAAATACCAAAGTCCAAATGAAGACAGATACCAAAGTCCACATAAAAAACAAAATCCAAAGTCCAAATAAAACCTTGCCGGTATTTCGCGTCAATTATTTTTTAGCGGATATAATATCCTCAATGCATTAAAAACAGCCTGGTGGCCAACAGTAGCATGGTTCTCCGCGGGTAAATAGTCAAAATATACCTGCACCGTTTTGCTTTTGGTATGCTTTATCTTTTCCGCAAGCAGGTTAGCATCTGCCTCCATTACATGCGGTGTTTGGCCGGGGCCCGGCCCTTCCTTTCCAACGCCTATATACACCTGCAATGTGCTGCTAAAACCTTCATGCAAAATAGCCGCATCCTTATTTAGCAGGCTGCCATTATCCCACCACAAACTCGGGCTTACAATAACATACCTGTTAAACAGGGCGGGTTGTTTAAACAATATCTCGGTGGCCAAAAGGCCGCCTAATGATTCCCCGATGATCATTCTTGACTCGTTGGTGTGGTAATTCTTTTCTATATAAGGCTGCAGTTCCTTTTGTATGAATGCAATGAACTTTGCAGATCCGCCTGTTGTGGGATAAAGGCTGCTGTCTTCTTTAATGCTTGTGGGGTAAGTAAAATCCCTTCGCCTGTCCACATTGGCAATTCCTACAACGATCGACTTAGGCACCCTGTTGATCCACGGAAAATTGTTGAACTGTACAAGCCCCACTATATGAATAAAATCCTCATTCGCGCCGCCGTCGAGCAGGTAGATCACGGGGTATCTTGTTGTATCATCCTGGCTGTAGCCTTCGGGTAAATAGATATTCAGTACCCTGTTCTCGGATAGTTCTGCAGACTGTATCTCCACCACCCTGCCAAGTACAAATGGTTTGCCGCTGTCTGCCGGCAATTTGTTTACCTGTGCTGTTGCAGTGGAATTGAGCGTAGCGGACAGTACCACCGCCGATAATAGTTTCATTCTACTCATTTGTTTCGCTAAGTTAAATGTTGAACAAATATAACGCTCTTCATCACCGGCAAAGCCCCGTATTTGCCCATACTTCCGAATTACAAGCGTCGTCCGGGTATTCCACTCAAGCTTGTATAAAATATTTATGATCCTGTTCAATTTGCTGAGATGCCCTCCTTCGAAGGCATGACGATTTCGCATTTTCGTCTTCTAAATATTTTATTTCGTCTCTTCCAAAAAAATCTCACTCTTTTTGTGATTTTTTCCATCCCTTCGGTACTAATTAGAAGTATCCCGTTATCAAATGCACAATAAACAAGAGTTTACCAGGATCATACAGGAAAATGAAGGCCTTATTTATAAGGTGGCTAAGGTGTACACCGACAACAGGGAAGATGAGCAGGACCTTTACCAGGACATCGTTTACCAGCTTTGGAAATCCTTTGATTCTTTCAGGAATGATTCAAAGATAAGCACCTGGATGTACCGCATAGCATTGAATACTTCCATTACACATTTGAATAAGGAGAAAAGGAAAGGCGGCCATATACCCATAGATGAAACACTGCTGAACAGGACGGATACGAGCGACACCTTAAAGGAGGAGCAAGCGGAGATACTATACGCACATGTAAGGCAACTGAATACCGTAGAGAAAGGTATCATACTTCTTTACCTGGAAGGAAAAACGTATGACGAAATAGCGACCATAACGGGGTTTACTGCTACCAATGTGGGTACGCGTTTGGGCAGGATCAGGCAAAAGATAATAACTCAAATAAAAAAATAACATATCATGGAACTGGAAGAAATGAGAACGCTGTGGCAGGAAATGTCAGCAGAAATTGAAAAGCAAAAAAAATTAACGGATTCATTAATCATCAAAATGACACAGTCAGATCACAGAAAAAAATTAGATGCAATACTCATCCCCGAAATAGCAGGTTCATTGGTTTGCCTTGCATCGGCACTGTACATACTTATTAATTTACAAAAACTGAATACCTGGTACCTGCTGGTTTGCGGTATTGCCTGTCTACTGGTTTTATTCTTGTTGCCTGCACTGTCCATCAAAGCGGTATATAAAATGCGCTCGGTAAATATTTCAGCCAATAATTACAAACAGTCGCTGCAGCAGTATTCAAAAGGCAGGATGCAATTTGTGTTCGCTCAAAAGTTGAGTTTTTATCTCGGGGCTATATTGCTGGTAGCGGTGCTGCCGGTCATGAGCATGCTTATCGGCAGCAAGGACCCTTTTATGACAAACAGGTTGTGGATGTGTTATGTCATTATGTTCCCCTTCTTCTATCTATTCTCCCGCTGGGTCTTTAAAAAGTATATTAAAACGATCAGGGATGCGGAAAACATTTTGAAAGAGTTGGAGGGGTGAAGGGTGACACAAGAATTTAAGATGTTGATCATTCGCCTTTGTTGGTGTTTTCACCAACAAAGAATACAACATCGGCGAATACAACATCATCGAAAAATATTCGTCTGCCATGTATTATGAATTCAGTGTAGACGATTTCGGTTTTCTTACTAAAGGCGATAGATGTTGGTGAAAACACCAACATCGGCGAGTAAAAATAATAATAGTCTTCTCGCCTTTGTTGGTGTTTTCACCAACAAAGAGTAAATTACACGTACGTTAATTTACCATGTTTGAATACCCTGAATATCATCCCGAGTTTTTTACCGCCACCATTCTCGAATGGAAAAAATTATTACAACCTGAAAAATATAAACGGATCGTCATAAACAGTTTACTTTTTCTTGTTCAGGATAACAGGGCAATAGTAAATGCCTTTGTTATTATGGATAGCCACATACATTTAATATGGCAGGCAAAAGCAGGACATACTCCAAATGAATTACAGCATAGCTTTTTAAAATATACTGCCCAACAGATCAAATTCGACCTCCAGAAAAATCATCCTGCGGTGCTGGAGCGGTTCAAAGTAAAAGCAAAGGACAGGGAATACCAGTTTTGGGAACGGGATGCGTTAGGTGTTGAATTGTATAATGAGAGTGTATTTGTTCAAAAGCTGCATTACATTCATTACAACCCGGTAACGGCGGGGATATCTGTTTTGCCTGAGGAGTACAAATATTCATCTGCAAGGTTTTATGAATTTGGCGTAGATGACTTCGGTTTTCTTACTCACTACAAAGGCTGATAGATGTTGGTGAAAACACCAACATCGGCGAGTCCCTTCATTGATCGTTCATCGCATTTCGCCTTTTTCGCTTTTGTTGGTGTTTTTCACCAACAAAGAGTAAACCAACGACAAAAAATACTCATTGCAAGATTTAAGAAATTCGGTGCAAACGTTTCCCGTTTTCTTACTTACCACAAAGGCTGATAGATGTTGGTGAAAACACCAACATCGGCGGGTCCCTTTATTGATCGTTCATCGCATTTCGCCTTTGTTGGTGTTTTTCGCCAACAAAGAATACAGTATCAGCGAAAAATACTTGTCTCCAGGTTTTAGAAATTCTGTGCAGACGATTTTCTCCTTTGTTGGTGTTTTCACCAACAAAGAATACAACATCAGCGAAAAATATTCGCCTGCAAGGTTTTAGAAATTCAGTGCACACGATTTAAGTTTTCTTACTAACTGCAAAGGTTGATGGATGTTGGTGAAAACACTAACATCGGCGAAGAAAGAAGCGAAATGCGGGCATTATTCTCTAAAATAATACTCACTCCCCCTAATGCTTAACCGCAGGAATATCGGGCCAACGCACAGCAGGGGCTTTATCCATCAGATCTTCAACTCTTTTTTCTATGGTCATTTTATCCGCGGGAACAAACACATTCTTATAGGCAGGCATTTGCCTTAGCGAATGCAGTATGAATTCAACAATAAGCGTAGGGTTTGGCAGGCTGTGCGGGTGGTGTTTAAAACCGGGCTTGTGCACCACGGCGATTTTGCCATGCAGCTTTTTAATTTTTTGCTCAAACACCAATGTATTTTCCTGCGGGTTTACCGCTTCATCGGCATCGGCGCAAAGTATCAATATGGGATATTTGCCTTTTGCTATCTGTACTGTTTTATCTATCGGGCTGCCCTTAAAATTTTTCAGGTCATTGTCGTCCTTTAAATGATAATCGGCTTTTAGTGTGTCAAGTTCATCGGGCGATGCAGGATATTTGCCCAGACCTCCGGGCCACATTTTAAGGTCAAGTACCGGGTTATCAATATATACGCAGGCCACTTTGCCGGTATTTACGGCAGCCCAGTTAAGCGCGTATACTGCGCCACGGCTCATGCCCTCCAGTACTGCTTTATCACCCAAACCTGCATCATGCACTTCAGCATAAAAAGCATTCCATATACTTACAGCTTCTTCATTGCCAAACATTTCTGCCACATCACAGTACACTACATAAAAGCCGTGTTCAAGCAGGGCAATATCTGTTTGCGGTTCATGTCCCCAGAAACGGGCACGCCAGATCCAAGGGTGGTTCTTGGCTGCATATTTGGGCTGTACTATTTTGCTGTTCCTGCCGCTAAAGGTGAAATCTGCGCATTTATACCCATAAAAAGAACTCATAACAAACTGCTGGTGCATGTTGCTGAAAATATCAAAATGCCTGTCGGTTTTTAATGCCAGCAATTCAAACAGCCGGCTGGCAATAATGTGGGCGCCTTCAAGGTTGGGATGTATCTTATCCGGCATTAATGATTCCTTATCTACGAACAATGAATGCATATCCAGCACTTCAGCATCATCAGCATAAGCCACATTACGAATGTGCGGTATTATCACTGACACAATTGTGGCGTCATAAATTTGAGCAGTATCCTGCAGAAAACAAGGCAAAGGCAATAACAGGATGACCCGCGGATGAGAAGGCAATTGCCTGAATGACCGTATGAGATCGTGACAGTCCTGTTCAAATTCATCAAGGTGTCCGCGGTTGATAAGCTTGCTGTCGTTCCCGCCAAGGTCTATAAATACAATATCGGGCTGGCTTTGCAGCGCGAGTTTATACGCATTGGTATTCCAGTAACTTGCATCCCCTTTGCGCAGCAGGGTAGTGCCGCTTATGCCATAATTATGCACCCGGTACCTGTTGCTGAGCTTTAATTGCAATAATTGCGGGTATGCTTCCGCAGCGGGATGGGCCAGCCCCGCCCCTTCTGTAATACTGGCGCCTATGCATGCTATCTTTATAACACCCGCCTTTTGTGCTTTTATGCTGAAGGAACAACATACAAAAAATAATACCAGGCAGGCTATTTTATTCATTTTACTTTTTTACACGACGTAATTTAGATAAATATGAGTTATTTCATATAGCAATTTTTACGCCTGCGGCTAACGCAGCCCATTCCTTTATTTTTTCCGGGGATAGCAGGCGTTGATCATCTAAAATAAAATGCATTAAACACTATCTATGTATTTACACAAGTACTCAGTTGTAACATCTATATGCCTGCAAATTTGCTTTACTATATGTGCCGGAACAGGCTCAATATGCGTTTGGATTACAATAGGCCTTCCTAATCCTTCTTTTATCCATATCTCATGTCCCCCGGTGGTATGAGAATATTTTGCTCCGTTAGCAATTAAAAATTTCCTGAGTTTTTAAGAGGTATGTTTTTAATGGAAGCCATCTAAATTAGTGGGCGGGTACTTGCATATCCATTTTATCTCTTCGAAAAGATTTGCTGTTAATAATATTCTGTAACTGTGAATTCTGCTGCAATGACGTCATTAATGGAGGGGGCATTTTTTCCCAGCCTAATTTTTTCAACTCACTGTCCAATGTTTTATTCCTGGCAGCGTAATCAAAAAATTCTTTTAGCATTATATTCAACGATTCTTTTGCTTCTTTTTCATTCCCTCCATAACCGGTAATATCCAATGCCGGTACATTAACGAAATGAATGCCATCTTCTACAAAACATAAGATGGGAACTTCTATTTGTATAGCATCCGGTGTTTTTTTAGAAATTTTACCTGTCATAATTTTTCTGCTGCCCATATTAAAACTTAAAAATAGTAAGATGAAATGTAACATGCCTCAAAGACCCTGCCCAATATGATGAACGCCCTATTAATAAAACAGCTAATTTACTACTCTTTGCTGTATTTCCAGGCATTTAACAAATTAAGAAGCATTACATCCTTTTTACCCTGATTCCCTGCAGCAGGCAGTCAGTTCTTTTCATCGCTGTGGTCATGTGTTATATCAAACTCTAATTCAGGATCAATATTTTGTTCATCGGCCTTTTTCGATTTCTCCATTAATTCTTCACGGTGCGCCTGCAGGTAAGCCAATTGTTTTTTGCCGTACGATACGCGCGTAATTACCACAAACAACACAGGTACAATAAATATGGCCAGCGAGGAGGCTGCCAGCATACCGCCAAGAACGGTAAAGCCTATAGTATTACGGGCTACGCCGCCTGCGCCTGTAGCAAATACCAGGGGCAGCACGCCTAATATAAATGCCATGGATGTCATGATGATGGGGCGTAAACGAAGCCTTACCGCTTCCAGGGTTGATTGTATCAATTCTTCACCGCGGTCTACACGCTCCTTTGCAAATTCAACTATAAGTATGGCATTCTTTACGGAAAGCCCTATTAAAGTTATCAATCCAATTTGCGCATATACATTGTTGGTTAACGGCGGCACACAGGTTAATGCCAATATGGCCCCAAAAGCGCTGATCGGTACGGCAAGCATTACCGAAAAGGGCACTGACCAGCTTTCATACAACGCTGCCAGGAAAAGAAACACAAACGTGATGGAGAAGATGAATATATAAACCGTAAGCGACCCCGCCTGTATCTCCTCGTAGCTGAGCCCGGAGAATTCATACGTATATCCTCTTGGTAACACTTTGGCGGCTGTCGCTTTCAGCGCGCCTATGCCCTGGCCGGTACTGTAACCCTGTGGCGTATTGCCGTCTACTTCGGCAGAACGGAAAATATTAAAATGGGATATTAACGGCGCAGTCTCCGTGGGTTTATAACTGATGAATGTACCAATGGGCAGCATTGCCCCTGCCCGGTTGCGGACGTAGTATTTATTAAGGTCCGATATCAATGCCCTGAACATAGTATCTGCCTGCACTACTACGTGAAAGGTTCGGTTATAAAGCGTAAAATCGTTCACAAATAAGCTGCCCATATAAGCCTGCATAGTTGTAAATACATCCGAAAGGGTTACCCCAAGCTTCTCGCATTTTTCGCGGTCAACGGTAAGGTTATAACTGGGTGTGTGCGCTGAATAATAACTGAACGCAGTAGATATGGCGGGGTTTTTATGCGCCTCGGCAATAAATTTCTTCACCACGGTCTCAAACTGGTGTATGTCATCGGTGGTGCTGCCCTGTTCTATCTGCATGCTAAAACCGGCCGCCTGCCCAATGCCCTGTATGGGCGGCGGCGGAATAACTTTAACGGTTGCATTTTTTATGCCGGCTGCCTCAATGCGTTTGTTTATAACATTGATAATGCCCGGCAATTTCTGACTGGCCTCCTTTCTCTCGTCCCAGGGCTTCAGCATGCAAAAGATAGTGCCGTTATTGGAATTGGTCCCTCCATTCAATATATTTAAACCCGACAGGGCGGCAAAGTGATTTACACCGGGCGTACTGCCGACTATCTGCATCAATTTGGTTATCACCTGTACCGACTGGGTTGTGGCAGATGCCTCCGGAAGCTGGTAGGTTACGTATAAACGGCCGCCATCTTCCGGCGGGATGAAACCGGATGGTTTGTACTTAAACAAAAAGTACGCTCCAACACATATGATCACCAGCAGTATAACAACATACCTGGCGCCCTTAATACTTTTTTCTACACCTCTTGAATACCTATCAGTAACACGCCCAAACCACCTGTCAAAAGCGGAAAAGAATTTCTCAAGCCAGTTCTTCTTTTTATTTGGGTCGGAAGGTTTTAATAACAGCGTGCATAATGCAGGTGTAAGCGACAAAGCGATAAATGCCGATAGCACTACTGATATAGCAATGGTAATGGCAAACTGTTGATATAGCCGCCCTACTATGCCGGGAATAAAGCCGACAGGTACAAATACGGCTGCAAGTATCAGCGCAATGGCAACTACCGGCGCCGATATATCTTTCATTGCATGATAAGTAGCCTCCTTTGGCGGCATGTGCTTTTCATCAATGTAATGCTGTACTGCCTCCACCACAATAATGGCATCATCCACCACTATACCAATGGCCAGCACAAACCCAAACATGGTAAGGGTATTAATAGTAAACCCAAGCGGGATAAAGAAACAAAAAGTACCTAAAATAGATACAGGTATGGCAAGGATGGGAATGATTGCCGAGCGCCAGCTCTGAAGAAAGAAAAATACCACAAAAGCAACAAGTGCAAGTGCTTTAAGCAACGTACCCAGCACATCATTCATGGATACCTTGATGATGGTAACCGATTCAAAAGGCACTTTATAATCAACATCAGCGGGAAACGTCTGCTTTAACTTTTCCAGCGTTGCGTAAACATTGTTGGCCGTTTGTAATGCGTTGCTCCCGGGCGCCTGGAAAACCTGCAGGATAGAGGCCCGTTTTCCATCTACAAATGAGTTACTGGAAAAAGTAAACTTGCCCAATTCCACCCTTGCTACATCTTTCAGGTACACCATTTCACCGGTAGCGGGGCGGGTTTTTATAATTACATTTTGAAACTCAGAGGCTTTTGTCATCCTCCCGTTCACAAGAATGCCAATTTCAAAATTCTGCGACGCATCCTGCGGCGGAACCCCGGCTGAACCTGCCGCAACCTGTACATTTTGTGCATTCAGGGCTGTAATTACATCTTGAGGCGTTAGGCCATGTGATGCCAGTTTTTGCGGGTTCATCCAAACACGCATACTAAAAGGGTCGGCACGTATATTCACATCCCCTACACCCGCAACGCGCAGGATCGCTTCCTGCATAAATATACTGGTGTAGTTATCAAGAAAACTGATGTTATGCGTGCCTTTGGGTGAATAGAGCGCCACCATCATCAGCATGCTGGTATTGCGGGCGCGTACCGTTAACCCGAGACGGCTTACTACCGACGGCAACTGCGGACCGGCAATGCCTACCCGGTTCTGTACATTCAGCGCGGCAATATGCACATTGGTACCAACCTTAAAGGTTACACTTATGCCTACAGAACCGCTGTTGGTACTGGTGCTCGTCATATATTCCATACCGGGCGAACCGTTTACCTGTTCTTCAATTGGTATGGCAACGGTTTGCTCTACGGTTTGTGCATCAGCGCCTGTGTACTGGCCGCTTACAGATACCACGGGGGGCGTGATCTTGGGATATTGGTCAACAGCCAGGTTAAAGATGCAAATAGTGCCTGCAATAGTTAATACCAGTGATATAACGATTGCAGTTACAGGCCTTTTTATAAATGTATTGGCAATCATTTTTGATCAGGTTTACCCTGGTTACGCGATTTTTCTATCTCGTACTCCAGTTCAGGATCAATATTTTGTTGTTCTACTTTCTTAGCTTTCTCCATATACTCATCATGATGCGCCTGCAGGAAGGCGAGCTTCTCTTTACCATACGACAACCGCGTGATAACTACAAACAGCACGGGTACAATAAATATTGCAAGAGAGGAGGCCGCAAGCATGCCACCCAGCACAGTATAGCCTATAGTTCTTCGTGCTACCGCACCGGCGCCTGTTGCCAGTACCAGCGGCAATACACCTAAAATAAAGGCCATGGATGTCATAATAATGGGTCGAAGGCGCAGGCTGACTGCTTCCAAAGTAGATTTTATCAACTCCTCTCCCCTGTCCACGCGCACTTTTGCAAACTCTACTATAAGTATGGCGTTCTTGGCAGCAAGCCCTATTAAGGTTATCAAACCTATTTGCGCATAAACGTTGTTGGTAAGGCTTGGCACCAATATCAATGCGAGCATCGCACCAAAAGCACCTATCGGCACGGCAAGCATTACAGAGAACGGTACAGACCAGCTTTCGTACAATGCAGCCAGGAAAAGAAAGACGAATGTGAGGGAGAAGATGAATATGTAAATGGTAGTGGAACCAGCCCTTATTTCTTCATAACTGAAGCCCGAAAACTCGTAGGTATAGCCTTGCGGCAAAACCCGTTCTGCCACTTCCTCCAATGCCTCGGTTGCTTTGTCACTGCTGTACCCGGCTGCGGGCGACCCGTCAATTTCCGCAGACCGGAAAATATTAAAATGCGAGATAAGCGGCGCAGATTCCGAAGGTTTATAGCTGATGAGTGTACCAAGCGGCAGCATCAGGCCTCCCGCGTTGCGGACATAATACTTATTCATGTCAGATACCATGGCGCGGAATGCCGTATCAGCCTGTATCACCACATGGAAAGTGCGGTTATATTCTGTAAAATCGTTTATATACAGGCTGCCCATAAATGCCTGGATGGTTGTAAATACATCCCCTATGTTAACTCCTAATTTTTCGCATTTCTCCCGGTCAACCGTAAGATTATAACTTGGTGTATGTGCAGTGTAGTAAGTAAATGCATTTGATATCGCGGGATTTTTGTTGGCTTCGTCTATAAATCTTTTTGTTACTGCCTCAAATGCGTGCACATCGTCAGTGGTGTTGCGCTGTTCTATTTGCAAACTAAAACCAACTGTTTCGCCAAGGCCGGGTATTGGCGAGGGCTGAATCACCTGCACGTTTGCATTTTTTATACCTGCCTCTTCAATGCGCTTTTGCAAAACATCAATGATGCCCGGTACCTGCTCGGATGATTTACTACGCTCATCCCAGGGTGCAAGCTGGCAGTAAACGGTACCCGAATTGGAATTGGTGGCATTGGTAACTACGTTCAGCCCCGACAAGGCCGCATAATGCGCCACGCCCGGTGTAGTTTCCACCACTTTCATGATCCTGGACATGACCTCTACTGATTGCGTAGTAGATGATGCAGGCGGCAATTGAAAAGTAACATATAAATTGCCATCATCTTCAGAAGGTATAAAGCCCGTTGTTTTAGACTTAAACAAAAAGTAAGTACCCGCACATACTACCAGCAATAAAATAATGATGTACTTACTGCCTTTAATACTCTTGTCAACTCCTTTTGCATATTTGCCTGTAACCCGCCCAAACCAATTGTTGAAACCGGTAAAGAATTTATCAAGCCAGTTCTTTTTTCTGTTGGGATCGGTGGGTTTTAATAACAGTGTACACAACGCAGGCGTTAACGAAAGTGCGATAAAAGCAGACAGTATAACCGATATAGCAATGGTAATGGCAAACTGCTGGTATAACCTGCCTACAATGCCAGGTATAAAACCTACAGGCACAAACACAGCGGCAAGTATAAGTGCGATGGCTACCACAGGC
>Ga0207159_1179_pt2 | contig 13244 bp, 3 predicted proteins | sample Alteio_BWMinHeat_23_FD_153511 | JGI IMG/M metagenome (GOLD analysis project Ga0207159, IMG submission 153511) | Enriched cells from forest soil in Barre Woods Harvard Forest LTER site, Petersham, Massachusetts, United States -... | ecosystem: Environmental > Terrestrial > Soil > Temperate forest >... | reverse complement strand
GGTTGATGTTGGGTTAGAAGACGAACTTCGCGGCCAACTGCAGGACGCGGGAGTTGCTGGAGAAGGTCACATCCGGCCGGTTGAAGCTGCCCGAAGCGGCCTGCAGGTAGCTGGTCGTCAGACCTGAGGTATCGCCGAGCGAGTTAACCGTGTTGATGGAACCGGAGATGAACTGCGGATGGTTGAGAACATTGAACGCCTGCGCCTGGAACTCAAACGCGTAACGCTCAGTGAAGTTGAAGCGTTTTTCTGCCGTTGCGTCGAGGTTGTTGGTGGGACGTCCCGGTAGCGTGTTGCGACCGGCGTTAGCCAGTGCACCGGCGCCGCCGCCCACATAGTAGGCACCCGGGCTGGTGGCATAGTAGCCAACCGTATCCGCCGAGCAAATCAGGTTACCGTTTGGATTTGTCGGAGAAGACGGATCGCATGCACCTTGAAGCGCCGGATTGATCGTGGGCGCCACATCGCTACCGAGGTTCTTGTTGCCGGCAGGATTGATCAGCACACGGCTGGTCAGCCCATTGCCGCCCGCGAGGCTGGGGTCAGTTGTCGACTGGACCGTCGCGTACTCGGGCGATTGGTAGGTGTAGGTGGGCGACAACAGCCAGTTGCCGACGAGGTTCTTCATGAACCAGTTGGAGCTGGTCTTGTAGTACGGAACGTCGTAGATGGCTTCGAGGGTTATGCGGTGCGTACGATCCAGAGCCGAACGGCTGTAGTCGCACTTAACGCACTGGAAGTCGAACGGGCGACGCGGAGTGAGCACTGTCGAGAAGACATCGGCAGTCGCATCGTCCATCGTCTTGCTCCAGGTATAGGCAAGGTTAAGCTGGAGGCCGTTGCGGAAGCGACGGATCAAGCTGCCTGCCAGGGAGTTGTAGTTCGATTCACCGAAGGGCATAAAGGCAGTGATGTTGCTACCGGTAAATCCAGCAGCCGCATATGCCGGCACGAAGCTGGAGCGGGCTGCCTTGACATTATCCAGAGTGAAAGTGGAATTGCTCTCGATGGTCTGGCCGGTGAAATCAGTCGGGAGGAAGTTGGTCGGAGTGACCTTCTGCTGCCGATTGATGCGGTCCTGCACTGACAGGTGAATGCCACGTGTTCCCAGGTAGCGGACTTCGGCGGTGTAGTTTTCCCCGAAGACGTGCTGGACACCGAGCGACCAGGTTTCGCTATAGGGCAATTTCTGGTCGGGAACGAATGCGGCAGTCGCTGCGCGCTGATGTGCGATATCCGGGAAGCTCTGGAGTCCGCCGGTTCCGGCTGGCAAACCACCGTTGGCAAGGAAGTTCGGAGAGCCCGGATTCGGCGCGGGCGGAGTGCCTACGTCGGTCGTGGACGAGAACTGCGGTGGGAGGGCGAGAATGCCCAGGTTATCGTAAATGACGTCGTAGGCCATGCCGAAGCCGGCGCGGACGGACGTCTTCTCGTTCGGCGCGTAGTCGATGCCGAGGCGAGGAGCAAAGTTTTTGTACTGCGGTTGCGGCTCGTGGAAGTTAATGAGGCCGGGAACGCTGGCCGCCTGATTGAAGCTCTGCAGACGCTCGCCCTTGGGAACGCTGGTGAACTCGTAACGCAGACCGTAGTTGAGGGTGAGGTTGGGACGAACGCGCCAGGTGTCGTTGCCGTACCCGTAGAACGCTGTCTGGTCGCCGTAGTAGAAGAAGTTACCTGTCGAACGCTCGCCAAAGGAGCTTGGCGCCTTGTCCTGCAGATATTCGTCCACAGTTTTGTACTGGTAGTCGCCGCGCACGCGCTGTGTAAAGCTCTGCGGCGAGATGAATTTGCGGCCGTCAAAGCCGAACTTCATCGTGTGGTTGCCCTTTACCCAGCTGATGTTATCCACGAACTGGTACATGTTCTGCACGGTGGTCTGCGGCGCATTGCCATCCGGGCCGATGTTGGTACCAAGCTGGCCAAGGTCCTGGAATGACAGGTTGGGGAACTGGGCCAGGCCGGGGAACTGGAAGTTGCCCGCCGGAACAGGAAGCTCGAAGCGGTTAAAGCCTACGCGTGCTTCGTTGGTCAGGTTAGGCGTGAAGTTGTGGAACTCGCTCAACGCGGCCAAGTGGAACGGCTCGATCTGCGGCAGGAAGAAGGCCGGCAGGGACGCAGCAGTGTCGATGAGGGAAATCTGGTTGTAGAGGTAACGGAGGCGGAAGCTGTCCTGCGTCGAGATTGTCCAGTCGCCGCTCGTAGTAAGGGCTTTTTCGTTGGTGAAGCTCGGCGCTGTCACCTGGAAGTTGCCCAGCGGAATGTCGTTTTTATTGCTGTCGACCAGGAACTGCGGGCCCGTCTTCTGATTGAAGCAGGCTGCGTCATTGGCGGCGTCGATCTGACTCGGCGAGACCGGGACGTACTTGTTCAAGATGGCGAGGTTGGCGCCACCATTGGCCGCCTGATAAGTCGGGTTCGCATTGAGGGCCGTGAAACCGGCAGCGGTCGGAGTGCAGATGGCAAATGCGGCCGACTGGCCGAGGGTCTGGTACTCGTAGGCGCCGAAGAAGAAGAGCCGATCGCGCTTGATGGGCCCGCCGATCTGACCGCCGTAACGATTCTGGTCGAAACGCGGATTGCTCGGCTTCTGACCGACCGGAGTCGAGCGCGCGGTGATCGCGTCGATCGCATTCAGGTCACGGTTCTCGAAGTACTCGTACGCCTTGCCGTGGAATTTGTTGGTGCCGCTCAGGACGGTGGTGTTGAACTGACCGCCGGTGGAGTGGCCGAACTCGGGCGAGAACTGATTGGTGATGAGGGTGAACTCGCCGACGGAGTCGTTAGGAATGTAGAGCAGCGGACCGGTGACGGTCTTGTCGTTGTTGTCGATACCTTCAATGGTGAAGTTGTTGGCGCGGGGACGCTGGCCGCCGACCGAGGGGCCGGTACCGGCGCCGATGCCGCCGCTGGTGGCGACGTTCGGGCTCAACAGCGAAACGTTAAGTACGCCGAGGCCGATGGTGGCCGTGGGCAGATCGCTGAGTTCCTGGTTGCTGAAGGTCTGCTGCAACTGCACAGTTGTGGTGTCGAGAGCCACTGCTGCAGCGGCGCTGACCTCAACTGTTTCGGCCGTGCCCTTCGGCGCGAGATGGAGAGGGAGCGTGCCCGTTTTGTTGAGCTGGACTTCAAAGCCCTTCTCGGTCTGTGTGTTGAAGCCTGGCGCGCTAGCGCTGACGTCGTAGGTGCCGGGGGGCAGGTTGGAGATGCGGTATTCGCCGCTGCCGTTGGCGGTGGCTGGATATTTGACGTTGGTCTGGGTGTTGGTAGCGGTGACCTGCGCATTGGGGACGAGCGCTCCGGTCTTGTCAGTGACGGAACCGACGATGTCGCCGCTGGTGGTCTGCGCGTACAGGGCGCTAGTGCCCAGCATCGCAGCCGCCAGGACGGCCATGCCAGCCCGGCGCGCATTGGTGCGGGTGGCGCCATCCAGCGCGACTAAGATATTTGCGAAAAGCTTTTTCATTTTTCTGAAGCCCCCTCAAATTTCACTCAAACCGAGAAGTTGAACGTACGAATTTCTGGGACGAGTTGTCATCAATTGTGCAATTGGTTAACCAAAGGCTAACTGCACGATTCCGGACACCTTAGCTCATTTTCGGACACCTCATCTCTATGGTTTTTCATACGGCTGCAACCGAAATCTCCAATTTTCATCCCCAAGTATTCGGCGTCTGCCCCTGTTTTACTGCTGTTGGACACGTGAGTGGGACGGTCGTGTTCGAAGGACTTAGGGTGCGCAGAGCCAGAATTTGCAGGGACGAAAATGGGCTAGGCGGGGACGGCGCGGTGCAAAAGGAAAGGCCATGCGCGGAACGCATGGCCTTTTTGGTGGAGTTTGGTTGGACTAGAAGGCGAATTTCACCCAGGCACGAACATTGCGGTTAGTCGCGACACGGGCGTTCGTCGGATTGAGGAACGAAGCGGACCCGACCTGCAGGATGTTGTTGTTGAGGATGCCGACGTCGTTGTGGTTGAAGACGTCTTGCGCTTCCACGCGGAACTGGAAGGCGGCGCCTTCAAGGCGGGTCAACTTGTTGATGGGCACGTCCTTTTCTACGGCCATGTTCCAGGTGGTGGTGCCGGGATTTTCGAACGAGTTGCGGCCGATGTATTGCGGGGTAGCTGCGGCCCCGCCGTTCTCGATGAGGAAGTGAGCCTTGGCCGGATCGAGGGGGACCAATACTGGACTGCCGTCAGGATTAGACTGCGTATTGGCGGTGAGGAGGTCGTAGAACGTGCCGGGGGTACCTCCGACGTAAAATCCATCAATCGCGATTGAGTTCAGCGATGCGGAGCGGTTGGATAGGATTGGGCGATCATTGGCTGCGCTGCCGTCGCGGTTGGTGTCAACTCCGGCGAGACCGAAGCTGGTATAGGAACCGGATTGCAACTGCGTGACGCCGGAGAAGGTCCAGTTGTTGGTGACTGCGGTCAGGAATCCGTTGAGCGCTCCGCTGCTGGAGTGCAGGCCCGGCACTGAGTAGACATACGCCACTGAGAAGAAGTTGCGATGGTCGAAGACTGACGGCCCGTAGTCGTTCCCGTGCATTCCCGGCGCCAGATTCGATTCGAACGACGTTGGCGAAGCGAAGGTGGCAAACACCTCGGACGCGGTGTCGAGGTTTTTGCCGTAGACGTAGTTTCCGCTGACGAACAGTCCGTGGCCGAACCGGTGCGAGACTTCGGTCTGAATGCTGTTGTAGTTGGAAATGCCATCATTGATGCGCGCGTTGATGACGCCGCGATTCGGATCGAGGCGCAGGCCGGTATTGGGATCGCGGAAGTTGTACTGCTGGTTGATGAACAAGTCCTGGCTGCGGCTGCCTACATAGTTGACCGTCAGCTTGAGCTGTGCCGGTAAGGCCCTCTCAAATCCGAAGTTCCACTGGTAGGTTTTCGGAGCAACCAACCGGTTGCTGACGCTCTGAACGCTGTTAAACGGCGACAGGGTCGGAACGAAAGTCGGAATGATTCCGGTCGCATCGGGGGTGCCATTGGGACTCTGCGCATTGCTTACCGGAGCATTGGGTGCGCCCTGGGCATTGTTGACGGCGATGTTGGTGAAGTCGGTGTCGTAGAAGATACCGAAGCCGCCATGGAAGACCATGTCGCCGTTGAGGAATCTGCCGCGGCGCGGCGCGTAGGCGAAGCCGGCGCGGGGACCGAAGTTGTTCGTGTCGGCATGGACCTTGAAAACGGCGTCGATGGGCGCGAACGGATTGTTCTGATCGAAGGCCGGGAACTTGAGGGCCTTGTTCTCGACCGGCGAGACATAGTCGTAGCGGAGGCCGACGTTGATGGTCAGCTCAGGATTGATTTTAATGTCGTCCTGAACAAACCAAGCAATCTTATAGGTGTGGGGATCGATGCGTGTCGGGCCGAAGCTCTTGGTTGCGGCTCCATTTGGACCAAGGTTGTTATCGAGGAAATTGTCCACGTCCGACTTGCCCACAGTGGTTGCCGTCTTACCAGGCTGGAATGTGAGGCTGCCGAACGCATTCTGTGAGACCTGATCGATTTCTATCTGACGGCCGAGGTCAACGCCGATGCGCAAGGACTGGCGTCCGTGGGTCCAGCCGACTGTGTCCTGGATTTGGTAGAGATCTTCCTTGCGTCCCTGCGGGAAGTTCTGGTTGAGACCCAGCTCGGGAATGACGGATTGGAAGAAGACCAGGTTGGGCGATTGCGCGAGAGGATTGGCGAGCGTCGCCGGCAAGGGGAAGAATGAGAATCCGATGCGCGTTTCGCCCGCGCGCAGCTCGTTCAACAGGTTCGGCGAGAAGACATGCGTCCATCCGCCCAGGGCGAGCTCCGATGGGCCGGCTTCTGCGTAGTCGAACCCGGGGAGTCCGGAGCCTCCGCCGCCTGGAGTATTGATGGCCAGGTCAGGCGTGTCGTTTTGGTTGTCGTGGAGATACCGGTAGAAGAAGCTGTCGGCTGAGTTCGGCTTGTAGTCCACACGCACGATCCATTGTGTGTCAGGGTTTGAAGACGGCACCGGCGGACGGATGAATTGCTTTGTAGTGATGGTGCAACCGTTCGGGCAACCCGGACGGGCGCTGATCTGGATCGGTGTGTCAGGGTTAGTTGCTTGATAGAGGGTCAAGTAACTGCCGTTGTTCAGATACTGCTGCAGCAATGCGGACTGAGGGCCGGTAATCCCCTGCAGTACCGCAAAGCCATTCGCGTCAGGAAGCGAAACGGGGGGTGCCTGCTGGTTGCCGTAGAGGCGCTGAAATTGAGTTCCACCGAAAGCGAACAGCTTGTCCTTGATGATCGGACCGCCTACTACGCCGCCGATGGTGTGCTCGTCGAAGCGAGCCTTGCTCGCAGGTTTGCTCTGACGGGTTTGGCCGTCGATCGAATTGAGGCCCGAACCTTGATAGAGGTCGTATACCGTACCGTGGAAGTTGTTGGTGCCGGTCTTGGTGATGGTGTTAACGATCGCGCCTCCGGCGCGGCCAAATTCGGCCGAGCTGGAGTTGGTGAGGACTGCGGCCGACTGATAAGCGTCGACCTGGTCGGGCTGGAACGCCTGGCCACCGATACCAGTGTCATTAATGTCCTGCCCGTCGAGAAGGAAATTGTTGGCGCGTGGACGGGAGCCGTTCACCTGGATCTGGAATCCGTTGCCGCCGATGCCGCCCAGGTTAAGTGTCTGGTTGACGGGCGAAACTCCGGGAACAGTGTCCGCCAGCTCAAATGGGCTCAGCGAGAACACCGGCAGCTTCTCGATTTCAACCGTGCTGACAGTTCCGCTGAGCTGGCCGTTCTCTGTATTGATGGCATTGGAGTCGGCCGTGACGGTGACTTCCTGCGCTTCGCTGCCGACGGTCAGAGCAACGTCCTGTGAAGCAGTCTGCGACGGCACGACCACCACATTCTTCGCGTCGATCGCATTGAAGCCCGTCATGACAACGTGAATGGTGTAGGCGTCCGGGTCCAGCGCTTCAAAGCGGTAGGCGCCGTTTTTGTCGGTGGTGGTGGTGCGGGCTACGTGGGTCATCTGGTCGGTGACCGTGACGGTGGCGCCGGGGATTACGGCGCCGCTGGGATCGCGAACCAGCCCGGTCAGAATGCCCTTGCTGGATTGCGCGGAGAGAAACCCGGTGGAGAGAATCACGAACAGGAAGGCGAAGGAAACAACCTCGGAAAGCCGTCTAATCATAACCATCTCTGTGTGTTAGCGAATTTCGCCCGCTTGCAAGTCGAGAAATACTTCTGGACGAGTTGGGTGTAAACGGTGCAATTTCGCCACCACGGATTCTGTCCCCATTGAGGACAATGCCGTCCCGACAAATGCCGTTAGTCCCTCATTACATGCGACTTATCCCACGCGACTGCTGAGTTTGCGGATTGCGGTTCCCAAATTTCATAGGCTTGGGACCAGGCCGGAGGAGCCGTCCGGATCGACGGAGTTTTGAGTGTTTTGGCGCGGAGGATGGGCACAAAAAGAACGGTCATGCGCCGGAGCGCATGACCGTGTTGAGGGGGTATTGCCTTACAGCAAAGTTAGAACGCGAACTTCATCCAGACGCGAACGTTGCGGTTGGTGCTGACTCGCGCGGTCGAGGGATTCAGGTAGGTAGGTGTCCCTGCATCGAGCACGCTGTTGTCGAGAAGTCCGACGTCGTTGTGGTTGAAGAGGTTCTGCGCTTCTACGCGGAACTGGAACGCAGAGCCTTCAAGATGACTGATCTTGGAGACGGGAACGTCCTTTTCCACGCCGAAGTTCCAGGTGGTTGTGCCCGGGTTCTCGAACGAGTTGCGTCCGATTCCCTGTGGGGTGATTTCCGCGCCGCCATTCTTGATGAGCCAGTGAGCAGATGCGGGATCGATCGGAGCGACAACATTGTTGTTGAGTTGCGCCATGTCGTAGTACACGCCAGGCGTTGCGCCAAAGTAGATACCGTCGATACCGACGGCATCCAGCGGCGCCTTCGCGTTGGACAGGATGGCGCGATCGTTTGCGGCACTCCCGTCCCCGTTGGTGTCGAGGCCAGAGATGCCCCAGCTTGAGTACGAGCCGGACTGAAGCTGAGTCACACCGGAGAAAGTAAAGTTCCGGGTGAAGGCGCTCAGCAAGCCGTTGCTGAAGCCGTTGCTTGCGTGGAACCCGACCGGCGCGTAAACATACGCGATCGAGAAGAAGTGGCGGTGATCAAAGACCGAGTTTCCGTAGTCTGCCATGCGATGGCCGGGAGCCAGGTTGGAGTCGTAGGAAGTCGGCGAGGCGAAGGTCGCGAAGACCTCAGAGCTGTCGTCGAGCGTTTTGCTGTAGACATAGTTGGCCGTGACGAACAGACCGTGGGTGAACTGATGGCTCACCTCGGTCTCGAGACCGTTGTAGTTGGAGACGCCATCGTTGATGCGCGCGTTAATCGCTCCGCGGTTCGGGTTAATGCGCTCGCCCGTGGTCGGATCGAAGTAGTTGTATTGCTGGTTGGCATACAAGTCATACCCGTGGTTGCCGACGTAGTTCATCGTCAGCTTGAGCTGCAACGGAAGCTGCCGCTCGAAGCCGAAGTTGTACTGCATCGTCACCGGATTGCCCAGATGATTGCTGACACCCAGCACGCTGTTGAACGGAGTGAGCTTCGGCTGAATGGTGGCGATCAATCCCGTCGCCGGATCATCGACTGGCTGCAACTTAGTCGAGACGATGGAGCCGGTGGGCGAGTTGGGCGCCGACTGCGCGGAGTTGACGGCGATGTTGGAGAAATCGGTGTCGTAGAACATACCGAAGCCGCCGTGGAAGACCGTGTCGTGGAGGAACTTGCCACGGTGCGGTGCGTAAGCGAAGCCTGCGCGCGGACCGAAGTTGTTCCTGTCTGGCTGGACCTTAATCACCGTGTCGATGGGCAGATACGGATTGCTCTGGTCGATCGATGGAAAGGGCAGCGTGTTTTCGGGCGGGCTGACGTAGTCGTAGCGGAGACCTGCGTTAACGGTCAGTTCAGGGCTGATCTTGATGTCGTCCTGAATGAAGCCGGCCATTTTGTAGACGTGTGGATCGATGCGCGTTGGGCCGAAGCTCTTGGTCGCGCTGCCCGAACCGCCGATGATGTTGTTGAGGAAGTTGTCAACCGAAGACAGGGCCGCGTGGCTGGGCGTGCCGCCTCTTGAGAAGGTCAGTGCGCCGAAGGCGTTCTGCGAAACCAGATCCTTTTCGATCTGGCGTCCGAGATCGACGCCGATGCGGAATGAATGACGGCCATGGGTCCAGCCGACGGTGTCCTGAATCTGATACAGGTCTTCGTCACGTCCCTGAGGCAGGTTCTGGTCTATGCCGAGTTCGGGGAAACCGGAACCGCTAAGAATGATGTTGTAGGCCTTGCCCAGCGGGCCATTGACGGTTGCAGGCAGCGGCGCAAAGGAGAAGCCGATGCGGAGTTCGCTGGCACGCAGCTCATTGATCAGGGTCGGCGTGAAGACGTGAGTCCATCCACCCTGCGCCAGCTCAGACGGGCCACCCTGAGTGTTGTCGAAGCCGGGAAGACCAGAGGTGTTGGTTCCCAGATCAGGCGTCAGGAAGGTGTAGTCATGCAGGTAGCGGTAGAAGAAGGTGTCGTTCGACTCCGGCGTGAAATCGACACGCGTAATCCACTGCGTGTCAGGGTTCTGCGTGGGGAGCGGCGGGCGCGAGAAGGAGGCCGTCGTGATCTGGCAGCCGCCGGTGCAACCCTGACGATCGCTGATGTTGATCGGCGTTCCGGCAAGACCTTCGTGGTAAGTGGTCAGATAGCTGCCGTTGGCAAGATACTGTTGCAGGAGCTGAGACTGTGCTCCGGTGATGGCAACCAACTGCGCGTAACCTGCGGCATCGGGCAGGGTGATGGACCCGGCTTGGCTGTTGCCGTAGAAGCGCTGGAACTGTGTGCCGCCGAAAGCGAACAGCTTGTCCTTGATGATTGGACCGCCGACGACGCCGCCGAAGGTGTGCTGGTCAAAGCGCGCCTTCTGCGCATTCTGGGTGACGCGGGTCTGGCCGTCGATTGAGTTGAGGCCCGAACCCTGATAGAGGTCGTAGACGGTGCCGTGGAAGTTGTTGGTGCCGGTCTTGGTGATGGTGTTGACGACGGCGCCGCCAGCGCGACCGTATTCGGCTGAGCTGGAGTTGGTGAGAACCGCGACCGACTGGTAGGCGTCGAGCTGGTTGGGCTGGAAGGCCTGACCGCCGATGCCGATGTCGTTAATGTCCTGGCCATCGAGCAGGAAGTTGTTGGCGCGAGGACGAGCACCGTTCACCTGGATCTGGAATCCGTTGCCGCCCAGACTGCCGAGGCCGAGCGTTTGGTTGACTGGCGAAACGCCAGGAACCGTGGTCGCCAATTGAATGGGGCTGAGCGAGAAGACCGGAAGCTTGGCGATTTCCACCTGGCTTACGGTGCCACTGAGTTGGCCGTTCTCAGTGTTGATGGTGTTGGAGTCGGCGGTGACGGTGACTTCCTGGCTCTCGTTGCCGATGGAGAGCGCGATGTCCTGGGACACGGTCTGAGAGGGCACGACAGCCACGTTCTTGGAGTCGATGGCCTTGAATCCGGTCATGACCACGTGGATGGTGTAGGCGTCGGGATCGAGGCCTTCGAAGCGGTAGGCTCCGTTGCCGTCGGTCTTGGTCGTGCGGCTTACGTTGGTTTGCTGGTCGGTGACGGTGACGGTGGCTCCGGGAATGACAGCTCCGGAGGGGTCACGAACGAGGCCCGTAATGATTCCTTTACTGGATTGTGCTGAAAGTGGCCCGAAAGAGAGAACTGCGAAGGCGAAAAGACTCGCCAAAACAGGGATTTTCCTGCGCATTAACCTGCCCTAATGAAGAAATTTCGTCTGGGAGAAGCGGTCTTGCGGGGGGATGCTTGCAAAGACGAGTTACGAGTGGCATTGCACTTGGCTTTCCATTCCTAACTTTAGGCTAATCAACCCTTTAGGCGCAGCGTTCGTCCCGGATATATGAGTTTTGGTAACTGTTCTGTGACAAATCTATGACAAACGATGTAAATGGTTTCAGAAAAGGAATAAATTCGGCAGCTAAGTCATAGGGCATGTGACCTTTAGGTAAGCCGCACTGAACCGGCGTTCACCTAATTTTGGGACGGAAAAGAAAAGGCCATGCGGGGAGCGCATGGCCTTTCGGATTGGCAGTTGGTTAGAAGTAGAATTTCGCCGCAAGCTGGGACGCTCTACCAGCCACAGCGCTCGAAACTATGCCGAAGCCGCCGCTGGTGAAGTTCAGATCGGGGTTATTAAATTGAGTGTGGTTGAAGACGTTGTCGCTTTCGAGGCGCAATTGCAGGCGCATCGACTCATAGTGAGGAATTTTGAAATTCTTGGAAACGACCATGTTGGTGTTGTTGATTCCGAACCCATGGACCGAGTTGCGGGCAACATTGCCAAACGAACCGAGTGCTTCATCGGTGAATGCGTCGGGGGTTATCAGTACATGAGCGGGTGCGCGGGGATTCAATCGCTTTATCGGTGCGATCTGGTTCGGGTTGTCAGGACACGCGTAGAAAGTAACGTTGCCGGAACATTGCAGGGATAGCGAACCGGTCCCGAAGCCTCCATAAGAGACGTCGATGGGGAATCCACTGGCCAGTGTGGTGATAGCGCTCACCTCCCAGCCGCCAGCCAGTAAGTTGAGCAGCTCGTGACCTCTCAAGCCAGGAACCTCATAGACGGGACTGAAGACGAAGCGGTGACGAGCGTCGAAGTCCGAATTCCCGTAGCTGAGTCCGGGCTCGTACTGGTTGTAGCCACGAGCAGTGGTTGCACCAGCACCAGCGAAGCCGGCACTTTCGAAGCTCGAAGAATTATCCAGGGAGTGGCTGTAGGTGTAGCTGACCTGGAAGAGCAGGCCATGGGTCGGGGCCTTGGTCGCGCTGACTTCAAGGGCGTTGTAGTTGGAGCTGCCGGTGCTGGAGACGAGGCCAACGGATGGATAAATATTGAGCCCATTGGATCCGACCACGCCGTTTGCGGTGTGGGAAGTGAAGATCAAGGACTGGACATCGCGATTTTGAGCATCGGCGCAACCGAGCTGGTTGCCCTGAGCGTCCACCTTTCCATTGTTGGGATCGGCGAGGCAGGCGGCCTTACCTGCGGGCGTAATGGGGTTGCCTTCAATCGTGGTCTGCAGGTGCCGGCCGAGGGAACCCACATAGCTCACGGTCATGACGATGCTGCTGGGCAATTCGCGCTGGATGGTCAGGTTAAAGTTTTGCGCTTGACCGGGCCGATACCCCGGACCGTATTGGCTAAAAGAAAAGAACGGCTCGAAATTCGCGAAATCAACTGTTTTGTCCCCCGGTTTCGGGAACGTTTTCGGGAACGGGTTGGGGAAGACCGTGCCGGTAACGGTGTCCTGATATGGATTCGCGAAGCCGGGATGACCGCCGTTGTCTGCCGCTCCGGTGGACTGGAAGCCGAATGGGGGCTGGTTGAGGTTCTGCAACGAGGCCTCTTCTTCGGTGCGGTTGTAGTAGATGCCGTAGCCGCCGCGGATGGAGAGTTTGCGCGAACTACCGCCGGAGAGGAATCCGAGATCCTCAGGCGACCAGGCAAAGCCGAAGCGCGGACCAACATCGCTGTACCGGGTGTTTGAACCCTGTGCATCGTTGCAACCGGGGTCGCCGGGGAACGCGAGATTGACCGGCGCGGTCGGGAAGATCTTAGACTGCACACCGGGCACGAAGCAGTTCACGCCTTCGCCGCCAAACTGGCGATTATGCAGGCCGGTATCGATCTGATAGCCCAAACCGTAGGTGAGAGTCAGAGATGGAAGTACCTTCCACTGGTCCTGGAAGTAGACATAATTCTCATATGCATGAGCATCGATTTTCGAACCAGAAGATTGTAAGTAGGTATTGGGGATGCCGAGCAGAAAGTCCACCAGGGCGTTGCCGGAGCCCACGGGGTTGCGGCGCGAAAAGCCGAAATCACCGCTGGCCTTGGCGAAGAAGGGATTCTTAACCAGGAACTTGCGACCGTCATAGCCGAACTTCATCGAGTGGCGCCCGAGGATCTTCGAGAAGCTATCGCTGAGTTGATAGGTCTGATCCAGGCGGGGTTGCGGACCGTTGCCGCTGAAGCCCAGGGTGAAGAAGCCAGCTACATTGATGAGCGGCACCGAGGCCACAGTAGGATCCTGCGGGATAATCGCGAAGCCAAGGGTGGACGGCTGCACGACGTTTTGCGGAATGACGGCGCCGAAATTGAATCGATTGTAGTGGAGGCTGAAATCGTTG
>Ga0207159_1187_pt1 | contig 13263 bp, 11 predicted proteins | sample Alteio_BWMinHeat_23_FD_153511 | JGI IMG/M metagenome (GOLD analysis project Ga0207159, IMG submission 153511) | Enriched cells from forest soil in Barre Woods Harvard Forest LTER site, Petersham, Massachusetts, United States -... | ecosystem: Environmental > Terrestrial > Soil > Temperate forest >... | reverse complement strand
CCGGATAGAGAGTGCTAAAAACCCTAGGTAGTTCAACTATGAATGCAAAAACAACCAGTATTCAACCTTATAATGTTCACCTGCCGATTGGCAGCATTGATGCCTACTTAACTTACGTGAACCAAATTCCCATGCTTAGCCAGACCGATGAAATGGCTTATGCACAAGAGCTGCAAAAAAATAATGATTTATCAGCAGCGAAAGCATTAATTTTGCCGCATTTGCGTTATGTGGTGCGCGTTGCCAAAGGTTATCAAGGTTATGGACTGCCGCTCGCTGATCTTATCCAAGAAGGCAATATTGGCTTGATGAAAGCGGTCAAACGTTTTGATCCCGATAAAGGCGTGCGCTTGGTGACTTTTGCCCTACACTGGATCAAAGCTGAAATTCATGAATTTGTTATTCGTAATTGGCGTATCGTCAAAGTCGCCACCACCAAAGCGCAGCGTAAATTATTTTTCAATTTACGCACCATGAAAAAACATCTCGGCTGGATGACTCAAGATGAAGTGGATACCATCGCTAAAGATTTACGTGTCAAACCGGAAACCGTGCGTGAGATGGAAATGCGGCTAAATATGACGGATGCCTCGTTTGATGCGCATCAAGATAGTGATGAAGAAGAACAAGCCTTTGCGCCCGCCGCTTATTTACAAGATCATCATTATAATCCGGCGGCGCAACTAGAAAATGCGGATTGGTCAGAACAATCTGCCGATGCTATGCAAATGGCTATGCAAGCACTTGACGAACGCAGCCAAGATATTATTCGCGCCCGTTGGTTAGATGAGAATAAAGCAACCCTGCAAGAACTCGCCGATAAATATCAAATTTCCGCGGAACGCGTGCGGCAGTTAGAAAAAATGGCGATGGAAAAACTGAAGGAAAATTTGCAGGAAAGAAGCTAATTCTTAAAAAAATCTTTTTCTTTATAATCAGCCTCATCTTTCACGAAATTCCATTCGGGAAAATTTTTTAATACTTTCAATAATGATTTCCATGACCTATCATTATGCACTGGTTTCTTGGGAGTCACTTTAATAGTTCTAGGATGTTTAACCAAATTATTTAATTTGTGTCTCATCTTCAATTCCTCTTATGCCACTTGACTTGACCCGCCATGAATCTGGTTTGCCTCATTAATCAATGCCAAACGCACCGCCTCCAATTTCGGCATTTTTGCAGCACGGAGTAACTCATAAATTTCAGCTAATTTAGTTAACCGCTGCGCTTTCATCGCCTTACCCGGCCCGGTCGTTTCGGGCATTTCACGGATTTCCCGCAGCACTTTCGCCACCGCATCCCAATTAAAAGCTGCCACTAACTCGCGCGGCACCATACGTTTTTTATGCTCGTTTTCACTTTTGCCTTGCGCTGCTTCTGCCTGAGCTGTTTTGCTCGCCAAATCTAAAATAACGGCTTTATAGCGTTCGGCTGCATCGCGAAGCAAATCCAATTTTTCTTCCATTGAGCCTTTGTCTAAATCATCTTCATGCGGATAAAAAAGTAATGCCATGACATATACCTCCACTCCTTTGACGCTTTTTTTATCATCCCTGCGCCTGGTTTCATTCTTGATTCATTCAAGAAAAGTTCTTTTTTATTTTTATCATCTATCTAAGTTAAATTATAGCGCTTTTATATAAAAAATTATTATTTGTGTACATTTTTAGATCATATTTAGCTTAATTTGATTTTATCGAGACAACGAAATGTTAAAGATTGGCTTAAATGTTCGGTATTTATAGAGGGAGACCCCGCCAAATCCGCTATAGTCCGTGCGACCTTTAATAACCTGTGGAATACGCGCGCAGAGAACCCAAATTTTTCTATAATTTGATCTAACAATCGACGTGAATTTTCCTCCAAACTACAATGAAGATCAATTTCTCGTGTGTGTAATTCGATATTACATTTTCCTTGGCGGAGTAATTGTAACTCGCGGGCCTGCAGGATTCGCGCCTGAATTTGCTCACTGGATTCCTGGCCTGATAATTCTTGGCTAATCATGACTCCTGGCGGCAAACTGGGTACGACCACATGCATATCAATTCTATCCAATAACGGTCCTGATAACTTGCCGAGATAACGTTGAATTTGCTCATCGGAACAGCGGCATTCTCGACGAGCGCTGCCAGCATAACCGCAGGGACAGGGATTCATCGCGGCGATAAATTGGAAATTGGCTGGGAAAATGGTTTGATAAGCCGCGCGTGAAATGGTGATACAACCCGACTCCAATGGTTCTCGCAAAGCTTCCAAACAATGCCGACCAAATTCCGGCAATTCATCGAGAAATAACACACCGCCATGCGCCAGTGAAATTTCCCCAGGTTTTGGTGGTCGTCCGCCGCCAACCAAAGCGATACAAGAGGCACTATGATGCGGTGAGCGAAAAGGGATTTGTAGCCACTTGCTAGGATCAAACCCCTGATTACTAACGGAAGCGACAGCGGCCACTTCTAATGCTTGCGGTTCAGTTAACGGCGGCAAGATTGTGGTTAAGCGACTCGCTAACATTGTTTTGCCAGTACCTGGTGGGCCAACAAATAACAGACTATGCCGCCCTGCAGCCGCAATTTCCAATGCGCGCTTGGCATGAGCCTGGCCTTTTACATCCGCCATATCCACGGAATAATTGGGGTTGGTTTTCTGTTCGCCAGATATTGGTTGATTTAATGCAACACCATTTCGTAAAAACTCACAAACCTGCAGTAAATTTTCAGCAAACAAAACATTCGCTCCCTTCACTACTGATGCTTCACCTGCATTGAGCGCAGGAATAATTAATTTTCGCCCCGCTTGTTTAGCACTCAACACCAGCGGCAACACACCGTGAATAGGACGTAATTCTCCTGATAAAGCTAATTCGCCGGTGAATTCATAATGGGTTAATTGCTCTTGTGGAATTTGATCAGATGCCGCCAACAAACCCAGCGCAATCGGTAAATCAAAGCGGCCGCCTTCTTTCGGTAGATCGGCTGGTGCTAGATTCACGGTCATGCGTCGCGTGGGATATTCGAATCCGGTATTGATTAATGCGCTGCGTACTCGATCTTTACTTTCTTTTACGGCGGCTTCTGGTAAGCCAACGATGCTTAATCGCGGTAAACCTTTGGATAGGTGAGTTTCGACGGTGACGAGTGGAGCGGAAATTCCGGCGCTGGCGCGGGTGTATATGACGGCTAGGGACATAGATATTTTCCTTAAGTTAAGTGATTGCAAAGTTATTTTGAGTGTGTAAATAAATGTCTGTGTTCTGCTAAAAAACTTGCGGCCGAGTGGGCAGCCATGAGGAGTGAGAGAAACATTATAGCCGCAAAAGAAAAGTTCAGCATCGAGAATATTCATGTCAGCCTGCAGCGAGAGCTTGCGCGACAATCCCCACTTCAACTAGTATGCCTGACACGCGCCCGTAGCTCAGCTGGATAGAGTATTGGTTTCCGAAGCCAAGGGTCGGAGGTTCGACTCCTCTCGGGCGCGCCATTCTGATTCGAGTGCCGCTAATTCTTGCGGCGTTCCAATATTACGCCACATCCCGGTATATAATTCGCCGGACAAGCGATCTTGCAAAATCCCCTCAATCAACAACTTTCCTAAACGGAAATGTCCCGGTTTACAATCCGCAAATAATTCTGGCCGATACACGCCGATATTCGAAAAAGTTAAACTAGGTTGCGCCTTCATATCCAATTTCGCGCCACGCAAACCAAAATCACCGCGCGGATGATACACGGGATTTTTCACCATCACCAAATGCGCTAATCCTTCAGGTTGCTGCGGTAAATTTTGCAATGGATATTCGCTGATAATATCGCTACTCAGCACAATAAATGGTTCCGTGCCTAATAACGGCAAGGCTTGAAAAATTCCACCGCCGGTTTCTAACCGCTCCGCCTCATACGAATAAGTTATCTTCACCCCATATTGCGCACCATCACCTAACGCCTGCTGAATTTTTTCAGCGTGATAGCTCACATTAATCACAATTTCGCGAATTCCTGCCTGCGCGAACGCCAGCAATGGATATTCAATTAAATAACGCCCCGCTAATTTCAACAATGGTTTTGGTAACTCTGCCGTCAGCGCGCCCATACGTTCGCCGCGTCCGGCAGCTAAAATCATACCACGCATGGTTGCTTCACCTCGAGAAAACGTGGAACCACTATTTCCGCGATAAATTGCCGTAAAGTAGTAAGCTCAGAATAGCGGCTACTCACATCCAGCAAATAATTTAATGTACGCGGAACATATTGCAGATAATGCGAAGTGTTATCTCTTACATGCTTACGCGAGAAGGTAAATAATGCTTTCAAATGGCGCTCCACTCCCATCCAATCAAACCAACGTAAAAATTCTGCTTGATCTATCGTCAACACTTTCATCGCGCGTAATTGATACCAATAATTAATTGCCCATGTTTGTACTTGTGCTTCTGGCCAATCAACATAACAATCGCGCAACAATGAAACCACATCATAAGTCACTGGTCCTATAAACGCATCTTGAAAATCCAATATACCCACCGCAGGAGCAGTGATTGCTGGAATCAGCATTAAGTTAGCTGAATGATAATCACGATGCATAAATACTTGCGGTTGCAGCGCAGCGCAATCGATGATGCGCTGATAGCAGTCATGCAAACTCGCTTGCCATGGATCCACCGATAATTGTAAATACCGCTGTAAAAACCATTCTTGATACCACGTTATTTCTTGCCACATTAATTCGCGCGTGAATGGCGGCACGCTGACATCCCGACAAGTTTGCAATTTACTCAACGCGCCTAAGGCTAGTGTATATAACAAATCAGCATTTTCATGGGTTAATGATTTAAGATAAGTTGCTTCACCAAAATCCGTTAATAGCATAAATCCTTGCTGTAAATCCGCTGCAATAATTTCTGGCGCCTGCAACCCTAAATTGCGCAACGCTTTAGCAATCGCGACAAAAGGTTGGCAGCGCTCCTTTTCTACCGAAGCATCGGCAACGACCCAGGTGCCACCAGGATAATGCAGGCGATAGTAACGCCGGAAACTGGCATCACCCGTCATCGCCTGCAATTGAAAATGTTGCAGCCCTGTTTGTTTATTGATCCACTCAGTTAAATGGCCCGTTTGATAATCCATGGGTTCCATCGCACACCTCTTTTCGTTACACTGGCACGACCAAAACACCTAATATGTAAGCATAACGCAAATGCTGGTACCGAATAAACTATTGCTACTCATCGCGAGTCTCTTACTGTCATTCAGTACCGTTTATGCTGTTACTCAAACGGCATTAAATGAAGCAGCCATCGCGGAGCGGCTAGGCTGGGTCACCGATCCGCAAACGCGCTGCGGTGGTTATTATGTCGATTCAGCTTTTCTTTACCCAGAAAATTTACGCAAAACTGAATTAATAGAAATCATGGGGCATCATGGTTTATTCTCACTCACCGGCACGTCTTCATTCGAAGGCAAATTGACCATCACTTATCAAGGCCAACAAATGACGGCGGATAAAGCTTATCTTTATCGCGATGCCAAAACCGAAAAAATCACCTATGTTGAATTTTTAGGAAATGTCGAATTACGTGATCCCCATACCTTAGTGGTAGGCAGTCGCGGGACATTTAATTTTCAAACGCGTGCGAAAACTTTAGAAGACTTACTTTACCGCACCACGGTTTATGGCAATCACGTGGGTATTAACAGACTTAATCCAGCCTTACCCGTGTTAAGTGAATTGCAAAAATCACATAAAGTCGTTGGCATGACGGCCTGGGGAGAAGCCCAATCCTTTACCCAACAACAACCCAAAATAATCGAGGTCAAAGAGGGAAGCTACAGCACTTGTCCGCCTATTTCCTCTTTTTGGCGAATTAAAGCCGGTGATATTGTGATTGATAAAAATAGCGGCCGGGGTACGGCAAAAAGCGCGCGCTTATATATCAAAAACACACCAATATTTTATGCGCCTTATCTTAGTTTCCCAGTGGATTCGCGCCGCAAAAGTGGTTTTCTCATGCCCATGCCCGGATCGACTCACGGCAGTACTTATTTAAGAATTCCTTATTATTGGAACATGGCGCCCAATTACGATATGTTGATTACGCCAGATATTATTTTTAAACGCGGCTTACAAATTTCTGATCGTTATCGCTATCTCACCACGAAAAGCGATGGCATACTTAATTTCAGTGTTTTACCCCACGACCAGATGTTTGCCAATTACCAGACCACTTTTGTCAAATACGCGAATGAACCACAACCCGTACTCGCTGAATCGATACGCTTAAAAAATGCGAGTGATACCCGCAGCGTAATATCTTGGCACGATAACACACGCTTCAATGATCATTGGTCAACGCACGTTGATTTTAATCATGTGAGCGATGATTATTATCTGCAAGACTTTGGTTCCGACGTCAACGAAACTACGCAAAACCAGCTGCTGCAAGAAGGCAGCGCGATTTACAAGAGCGAACATTGGAATTTTACTGGCCGGGTACAAGGCTATCAAACACTACACCCCATAGAACAAAACAACACTTTTCAAAATCAATACCGTCGTTTGCCGCAATTAATTTTAGAAGGCGATTATCCTAACCAACCCTTAGGATTAGACTATTTTGTCAGCAGTGAATTAACCAATTTTAGTATCATAAAAAATCCGGGCAGCGATCTCAGCTTACCTACTGGTGACCGAATACATATGCAGCCTGGCATCAGCCTGCCATTAAATTGGCCGTATTTTTTCATTACTCCACGCGCGCAACTAGCACTCACTGAATATGATCTCACCCATCAAGTAAATGATTATCCCAATACCATACATCGCGTCATTCCTATTTTTGATGTGCATTCTGGACTTGCTTTTAATCGAGAGGCGACGTTATTTTCTAAAAATTATAATCAAACTTTGGAACCCGAAGTTTATTACACGTTTGTGCCTAATCATGGCCAGCAAAATATTCCGACGTTTGATACCACAGTGAATACGCTCACTTATGATCAATTATTTAATTTCAATCGTTTTAGCGGTTTGGATCGCATCGGTGATGCCAATCAAATCAGTGTTGGTGTCACTACGCGTTTAATTGAAAATACATCAGGTTTAGAAAAATTGCGCGCTGGGGTCGGTGAAATTGTTTATTTTGCTAATCGTCATGTCACCCTCTGTAATACACAAAACGAATGCACCGATTATCAAGGCAACCCAAATAATACTCGCCGCTTATCGCCGCTTTCGGGAATCTTAAGTTACGCGCTCAATCCGCAATGGAAATTAACCGGTGATGCCATTTGGAATCCGCAAAGTAAAGAGGTCGATAATGGTGATGTGATGTTACACTACCAACCCGAACCACAAAAAATTGTTAATGTTGGTTATAACTTCGTGCGCAATGGCGATATTCTTTCTGGTATTGTCGTCCCTGGGAAAGGTGCAAACAACATTAAATTAACTGATTTTTCATTCGCTTGGCCACTTATTCGCGATTGGAGTGTCGTCGGCCGTTGGAGCCAAGATTGGAATAAAGACCATTTCCAGAACTTACTCTATGGTTTACAATATGACACCTGTTGTTGGGCAACACGGATTGGCGGAGGACGCTCGTTTGTAGGTTTAAAAGCAGACAATAGTCGGCCTATTTACAATACCCAATTTTATATCCAACTCGCCCTCAAAGGATTCGCCAATATTGGCCCAGGAAACCCGGATGTTTTAATTGCGAATAATGTTACTGGTTATAACTCACAGTTTGGACAGGATACGTAAATGAAAAATAAACTGATTAATTTATGCTTCACGCTTATTTTATGTCTATTGCCATTAGTGATATTTGCTAAAGGCCAAAATGTAAAACCAGGTCATGAAGAACCGATTGATGACATCGTCGCCACCATTAACGATGATATCATTACCAAAAATGAATTAAATCAAGCGGTCGAAATTACCAAAACACAAATGGTACGTGGTGGTCTCAATGTGCCGACACCAAAAGTTTTACAAAGCCAGGTGTTGACGCAATTAATTAATCGCAAACTGGAATTACAGTTAGCTAAACAAGCTAGGATAAACACTACAATCGCTGAATTAGATGAAGCTATTGGAAAAATCGCAGCCGAAAATGGCATTTCGACCAGTGTTTTATATAGCAAGGTTGAAGAAGAAGGAACCTCACGCGAAGCTTATCGTAATCAAATCCGTGAAGAAATGACTATTCAAAAAATACAACGGCAAGATGTCGCATCGCATATTGTGATCACGCCGCAAGAATTGGAAACCTTCAAGCGTTCGCAAGCTTGGCAAATGAATAGCGATAAAGAATATCATCTTGAAGATATTTTAATTAGTGTACCGGACGCACCATCCGAAAAAGATATCGCGAGCGCTAAGCAGCAAGCCGACACGGTCATGAGCAAATTGCAAAATGGCCAGCCAATCAACACCGTGACCTCGGCAGAATCTAACAATGGTCATGCTTTGCAAGACGGTGATTTAGGTTGGCGGCGTTTAGCAGAAATTCCATCAGCATTTGCCTTAAAAATCTCCAGCATGAAAGAAAACAGTTTCGCTGGCCCCATCCAAACGTCCAATGGTTTTCATATCATTCGTTTAACGGGCATGCGCGCGCTGCAATCCAAGAACACTACCGTGGCCAAAGATCAGCTTCAAGACATGCTTTTCCAACGTAAATTTGATGAGGCATTACAGGGTTGGCTGTCGAAGATACGCAGCCAAGCTTATGTTCAAACCCAATTAGCATGAGACTTCTTGCGAAACCAAGTATTTTGTTTTAGTTCAAGGCGCATTGGTTTCGAGCAGCGGAGAAAACAATGCAACGCAGAAATAAAACAAAAGACGCAGGTTTCCCCCGTTTATTGATCACACCAGGGGAGCCTGCAGGTATAGGCCCCGATATTGTGATCGCCGCTGCGCAAAAAAATTGGCAAGCAGAATTAATTGTCGTTGCCGATCCAATATTATTGCAACAACGTGCGCAACAATTGCAGTTGCCACTAACACTCAGCGAAGCTAATCTTGATCAGCCAGCAAAGCCTCATCAAGCGGGAAAGTTAAAAATTATTCCCGTGACATTGAATACGGTTTGCGAGCCTGGTCAACTTAATCCAGAAAATTCCGCTTATGTGTTGCGCACACTGGAAATCGCTGCTGAAAATTGTTTGCAAGCCAAAGCGCAAGCGATTGTGACTGGCCCGGTGCAAAAAAATGCGTTGAATGCGGCTAATATCCGTTTCACTGGTCATACTGAATTTTTTGCCGACTATTGTCGGGTTAAACAAACCGTCATGTTATTTGTTGCCGATAAGCTGCGGGTGGCTTTGTTGACCACGCATTTGCCGCTAAGTGAAGTGCCGCGCGCTATTACTCAAGAACGTCTCGTGCAAACACTCGAAATTTTGCAGCAAGCATTGCAAAATTGGTTTGGCATCGCGCATCCATCTGTTATTGTGTGCGGTCTCAATCCACATGCGGGTGAAGCGGGCTATCTAGGTCGCGAAGAAATTGAAATTATTGAGCCGACACTTGATCGATGCCGGCAAGCTGGTATGAATCTCGTTGGGCCGCTGGGTGCGGATACGGTGTTCACTGCGAATTTTTTGCCTAAGCATGATGCTGTGTTAGCCATGTATCATGATCAGGCGTTACCGGTGGTGAAACAAATGAGTTTTGGTCATGCGGTGAATGTGACTTTGGGGTTGCCGTTTATACGGACTTCGGTCGATCATGGTACCGCGTTGGATATGGCGGGAACGGGTGGTGCGGATGCGGGGAGTATGGAGGCCGCGATAGAGTTGGGGCTGAGATTGTGTAACAGAACTTCGTCGTAGTGGCTTTAATCATTAGGGCGTGGTTTCGCCGGCGGCTGGCGTAATGGTAGCAACAGCGAAGTTGCCAGCAATAAATGCAGCAAAACCCATCTCCACTACTTCTTCTCCAACACCGCCATCGTCAATCTCGTCACAGACACCAACTTCCCCGCCTCATCGGTAATCTCAATCCCCCACACTTGCGTGGTTCTCCCCAAGTGATACGGCCTTGCCGTTCCCAATACAAACCCCGAACGCATAGACCGAATATGATTCGTATTAATATCCAAACCTACACAATAAAATCGTTGCGGGTCGACACAAAATTGTGCAGCATTACTCCCCACTGTTTCCGCCAACACACAAGAAGCTCCGCCATGCATGATGCCCATAGGTTGTACAGTGCGTTGATTGACCGGCATACGGGCTGATAAAAAATTGTCCCCGAACTCGACAAATTCGATGCCCAAAAAATCGCCCATGGTGTTTTTATTACGCTCTTTGATTAAAGCGAGATTGATCTCTGACTGCCATATTGACATAATGGTTGATCTCCTTTTTGAAGCGCTATTCTGCCTGATTTTTATATTTTGTACATATGCTATACTCGACCCGTCAAAAAAATTTTTGACCTCGGCCGATGAGGAATAAACATGATAAAAAAATATTTTCTACTTTTACTCACACTCAGTTGCCTGCTAATAAATCAGACGGCTTTCGCCACTGATTTAATTAAAATTTATCAAGAAGCTTTAAGTTGTGATCCAACTTATCAACAAGCCGTCGCACAACGCTTAGTGGATAAACAAGGTGTACCAATCAACTTAGCTTTGCTTTTACCCAGTCTTACTTTGCAAGACACACCTTCGGTAATGAGATCGCAATTTGCTGGCGCGCAGATTGAACCCATTCCTGGAACTGTTGGTGCCTTACAACCCTCCAATGATACTACACGCATGAATGTTTACCAGCTTACCTTGACCCAAACTGTTTTTAATTTCGCACAAATTAGCGCGCTCGCTGGCGCTAGAGCATTATCCAAACAAGCCGATGCCACGCTGAACGCTGCTACTCAGGATTTAATTACGCGCGTTGCTAAAGTCTATTTTGCGATTTTACAAGACGAAGATAATTTAATTTACACACAAGCAGCAAAACATTTTTATAATCAACAATACGATCAAGTAAATCAGCAATATAAAGTCGGATTAAAAACAATTACCGATGTGTACACTGCGCAAGCGTCTTATGAAAATGCGGTGGCTAGTTATATTCAGGCAGCGAATCAATTAGCCAACGACAAAGAAAATCTTCGCGCTATCACCGGTCGTTATTATCCGAGTATTGCGAAATTGAGTGATCACTTTCCGCTCGTTACCCCGCATCCGCAAGATATCGATGCCTGGACAGAAATTTCTCTTCGCCAAAATTGGTCGATTAAAGCCTCACAATTCGCCGCCGATTCTGCCATGCAAAATATTCATCAACAATTGGCGAACGGGAATTTTCCCACGATTAATTTTCAAGGCATTTACAATAATACTTATAGCAATGATGTCGGTCATTCTTTATTACAACCGAATGGGGTCAGCCGTACCATTGAACGTTCTGCAGCATTTAATTTGAACTTGCCGATTTTTTCTGGTGGCGGCGGCATAGCTTCGACTACGCAAGCACAGTACGCTTATCAAAAAGCGCTAGAAGGCGTGGAATTTAATGTACGACAAACAATTAATAATACTCGCCAAAGTTATCTGGGCATCATCGCTGGTATTAGTAAAATTGAAGCTGACCGCCAAGCGATTAAATCTTCACGCAGTTCGTTAGAAGGTATGCAGGCAAGCTACCGTGTCGGTACCACAACTTTGGTGGATGTGTTAAATCAACAACAAAAATTATTAGATGCGGAACGAAATTATTCCAATGATCGTTATGCTTTTGTAAATAATTTGTTAGCACTGAAAAAAGCTGCTGGCACATTAAGTATAAGAGATGTCTGTGATATTAATACGTGGCTGTATGAATCTTTCGGTGAAGCAGATAAAGAAATGCTGAAAATTCGTCGCAAATATTTTGAGAGTGGCCGCCTAACTATGTATGGTCCTAAGCACAGCATCACGAGTAATATCCAGCTTGTGGAAGCTATACCAAAGGCACAGACTCACAAGGTTCATATTATAGCCATCAAAAACACGGATAGAGAAATCAACAAATCTCATGCGATGGTGGCCAGAACAAACAACACACATTTGATTAAGACAAAAATAGCGACCGCCACCAAACATACACCAACCACAAAAAAACTGGTGAAAATGACCAGCCATAAACTCGCTAGCAAGAAAATAATGATGGCGCATAAACACAGTACCCACCAAAAAATTATCGTCGGCACCACTAAAAAAGCGGTTACAAAACATATCGTCGCTACCAAGAAAAATAATAATGTCATAACTCACCCGATTGTTGGGAGTAAGAATGTTATCACTCCAACCACTACTATTGCAGCAAAAACAAATCCGGTGAGCTTTAAACATAAAGCGGATCATAAAGTTAAATATTATGCGATAGTTTAAATTTACACGACATCATTAAGACCGGGTGTGATTAAAACTGCTTGATTAATGTGATTGCCTAGTTGCTGCTGTTTAGTCTCCCTCTCCCGCCCACTGCAAATAAAGAAGAACAGAAAAGCGTGGTGCGGGAGAGGGCCGGGGAGAGGGAAGAGCTACAATTATCTGCTTTCCAAGACATCTACGAACCTCAAGCAAACTTCCGTTTTTGTTAATACTTCATTGTTCCAGAAGCGAGTGCTCTATGTTCGCAGATAACGAGCGCGTTTTTGTAAATTTTTTTTTGTGGTCATTGTTCCCTCTCCCCGGCCCTCTCCCGCACCACACTTTTCTGTTCTTCTCTATTTGCAGTGGGCGGGAGAGGGAGACTAAACAGCAGCAACTAGGCAATCACATTAATCAAGCAGTTTTAATCACACCCATTAAGACCATATTATTTCATCGACTTGGCAGTCCCATGTAATGCCTGACCGAGAGCAAGGCATTAAAATCCTAGAAAATAGCGACTTTTTTATCATTCCACACCACGGCTACCTGCTATAATTGATGTATAATGAGAGAAAATTATTATGACAAAATCGCACTTCATGTTTCCTCGTGGCCAAGATTGGTTTATTACCAAGCGCAAAACGCTGGGAAAAAATGAATTCGGTCAAGGATACCAAGGTGACGACAAAGGCATGTGCCAGGGTGTAGCACTGGAAGGTATGGTGGCATTTTTGGCGGACGAAATGTCTGCATTTTCTGAACGTTACAAAATATTAAATGAATTAGATGATCAGTCTCTTTCGGCAGCAGTTGAGAAAGCTAAACAACAAATCATTGCCTGGAGCGATCAGGCAACAAAAGAATTTGATTTGGAATGGAATCAA
>Ga0207159_1186_pt1 | contig 13275 bp, 12 predicted proteins | sample Alteio_BWMinHeat_23_FD_153511 | JGI IMG/M metagenome (GOLD analysis project Ga0207159, IMG submission 153511) | Enriched cells from forest soil in Barre Woods Harvard Forest LTER site, Petersham, Massachusetts, United States -... | ecosystem: Environmental > Terrestrial > Soil > Temperate forest >... | reverse complement strand
CTATTGTCGTTATGGTCCTTGTCGTCGTTTTGGTCGTTAGGCTGGTTCTCGACTTGTGGCATCACTTCGAAGTTGGGGAAGGCCCTCGGAGGGGGTCTGACTTTTTCAAGCTGCTGGAGGGTATAGGGAGGTGCTGGGTTTTCCGCTTGGGGCAGGGTGTGGGTCACCCAGTTATCGAATTTCACATCCAGATCGAAGGCTAAGGCTATCGCTGTGGCAAGGAGAAACCATCCGAAGATAATTCTGATTTTTTCAGCCGATGCTGTCAGAAAGGGAGGAGTAGACCGAAATCGTGCTTGCCCATAGGCTATCATCAGAAAGGGAATGGCCACCCCAAGGCTATAGGCTAGGGCCATCAGCATGATATGGGCTTCGATCTTGTGCGCCACAGCCAGTGCTGTGAGAGCCGCGAGGATAAATCCCACAGGTGGAACCCAGACCAACCCAAGCAAGCCCCCTAATAGCAGACCACTATAGAATCCGCCTCCTTTCGCCTCTCCCCTCTTCTCCCACTCTAATCCTGTTTCAGCCACGGAATTTGTCCATCTGCCAAAGAGGTCGCTGAGGTAGGAGGTGATCATCACAAACCCACAACAGGCAATGAGTAGAATCGAGGCATAGCGTAGACCACTTGGGGTAGCCCCTAATAATGAAAAGAGCCTTGTAAACAGGTAGGTAAAGAGCGAGAAGCTCGTAACCAATCCCACCACTACTCCAATGGGCCGTGCATTATGATTGCGCTCATCCAGCGACAAAAGGCTCGGCAACATGGCATAAACGCTCTGAGAAAAGGCTGTGATAACTCCAGCAATAAAGATGACCAATAACAAGGTGATCATAGGGGCGAGACCCTCCATTTGCGGATCATCAGATCCGGATGATAAGAATGTTTGGCTTGATGCACCTGAGGAGACCCCAGATCTTGCTCGAGATTGATAAATTCGATCTCTTGATCAAGCGACTGGGCAAGAGCCTGATAGAGATATTGATAGATCCCCTTATACTCCTTTAAAGCCTTGGCAAAATGGATGATATAGCATTCGTGATCGGATTTTTCCCCGATGACAAAGGCACAAGGTTTGTCATTGGCAAAGAACAGTGAGCCTGAAAGCTGCAATGGATCCATTAATCCGAGGGCTTCTTGGCAGTGACTAAAGTCGGTTTTGCTTTGGTCGAGCTCCTGGTGCTGCTGCCACTGTTCTAGGACCGACAATGCCACAGACCTATTGGCATGGGTGAGGGGCTCGATCCTGCTGTTATAGTGAGTCAGGAACTGTTTAACCAAATTGCGCTTAGGGCTCAGGTGGCGGCCAGGATAGGTCGCCATCTTCAGCCTTGTGAAGAGGTAATCACTGTCCCTTTCGACGAATTCGGCCTTGAAGAGCCGGGGATCCAACCTCTCCGACCATTCATCGGGGATAGGATAGAAAAAGTCGACGCCTGAGATCAAAGATAGCAACCGATTGCTTTCGAGAGTTGCTAATGGAAATGTGGGCAACAAGAAACTCTTTCCGCCACGTGTGACGCCACGCACGAAAAGAAGATCTTCATGCTCCCATAATCGATACTGATGGAGTTGTCTGAAGAGATAGAGATTGGAGAAATTATACTCTGAGATCTTAAGGTTCAGCCCCCTGAATCGGCTGGACAAGAGATCGCGATGGGCAAGGGTGATTTCATCCATAAAAGAGTTTACTTGACCTGTTCTACTCGTTTGATTCCAAACTTATCCACTACAACGCGAAATTTCTTGATCTCGACCTTGGCCTCTTGATTTGCCTTCCTATAGGTGTTTTGGATGATGATATCGAGATGGTAGACCTTAGGGAGAAATTGTTCGATGATCTCAAGGGAGTCTGGATCCAAAACAAGGGTGGGCTGGATGGCATTGCTCGCCTTCTCTAAAAATCGGGAGAGGTTGAAACGGAAAATGATCGTCAAACCACGCCTCCGGCTTTCTGATGAAGGCGCAGGATGATAGAGTGTCACCTCTCGTTTGTAATGGATCAGCGTTTCCTGCCGTTTTAAATTGGGCAGTTCTTCATGAAAATGGGTGGTGCGGATCTTCCTCACCTCATCAGGAAGCTGTTGTTCGTCAATAAACGAGAAGTTTTCGTTCAGCTTTCCGATTGTGGTTCCCGCTCTATTCTCGATCTGTGTGGCATAGTCTGGGTACCATCTAAAGGCTTGCTTGTAGAATAGCGTTTTGATCCCCTCTTTGATCCGATCCTTCAAGACATACAAGACCACTGCTAATAGAACGAAAGGGGCTGAGTTAATCACAAATGCCGTGCTCTTCCATAGAAGCCACATATAGATAAGCATGGCGATACCGGCCGCAATGGCTCCTAGGATGTTCCCATGTTTCTCCTGTAGGGAGATACGATTGCTCTTTAGCAATAGAGCTTCCAGCATAAAGCTGTTGAGCAGACCCAGTCGATATAAAATTGACTCTTTGGCATGGGGATCGTCCTCAGGGGCTTTTGAGAGAAGATGGTGCTCATGGCGGTACTGCTGCTCTTGCGTGATAAGTAGGCAGAGTTGTTCATCTGTTGTTTTGCTATCTTCTATTTTGGCATCACGAATGAGCTTGAGCAGCGTTGTCAGATAATATTCGATGGTCGTGCTCACAAATTCATCGGTTTCCAAAAAGGCGTCGTGCAGGTCTGAGAGCGAGGGATAGAGAAGGAAATAGTCATTTTGCAGTGCAAAAAAGTCCTGACGACAGCGTTTGATCTCCTGACATAAGAGCAACACTTGCTCTGGGACATCGAATTTCATCTCAGGATGTTGGTTCTCTAAATGCAATAAAAGAACCCTGATACGATCCCTTACGGCGGCTTTGAAGATATTGCCAAATAAGCGTAACTCATCAATGACCTGAAAAATGAAGATATTCTTCTTGTCTTTCTTAAGACGGATCAGGGGCGATTCAGTGTTATCCTCCTGGATCAGCTGTGAGAGTGATATCTGCGGTGTTTTATACCGGATGAGGTTGGTCTCATCGAGGTAAAATTGCTCTCTGGAATATGTTTGAGAGTTGATTTGAAGCGTATAGGGAATAAAGAGATAGAAGTCTTGCTTATAGGTATTCTCTTTGACGTGGGGGTTGATAAAAAATTCAGCCTTAAGCTCAAATTGGAGGTTATCCCTAAAATGGATATCCCCCTCGCTTACCTCTTGCCAAAATTCGTTCAACCCCTGCATTGAACCACTACGAGACCGTCACAATAAAGGGAAGGTGGCTGATGATCTCCTCGGGTCTAATGTGAGTCATATCTTTGTCCACTTCGCCAGCTATCAATTTCATTGTAGATCCACTGAGATGTTGGCGGATCAGCCCTAAGAGATTCGGACTCGCACAGAGATAGAGCTTCTTGAAGCCTCCCTTCTGTGCTTCGGAATTGATGTATTCCGAGATCTGCTTGGCAAATATCATGAATTCTTGCTGCTTAGGACTCATGGGAGGCTCCATCCGATGTCTTGTAGTACCCATGCTTTCGAAATCGCGCCCAGGCTTATCTGAAACGAGGTCACCGGATTTGAGCCTACTTTCAGGATGCTCTAAGACTTTAATTTCTTGAAGGGAAAATCCCCCTTGGATCTTGTAGATGCGGGCAATGCTGCTATTGGCGGTCACTAACCAGGTTCCATGAGCCATATGAATTCTCCTTCATTTTACGTCCTATCTAGAACTCTTCATATCACAGGCCTCTTTTTTTGTCGTGAAATTTAAGGCGGCGCGGAGCGCCGCACTCCATGGAGCTCGCAAGCTCGCTCAATAGATACTCTGGCGCGAAGCGTGAGCGAGCTTGCGAGCTCCTTGGAGTGCGGCGCTCTGCGCCGCCTTAAATTTTTTTATGCAACAAAGCTAGTCCAAGCTGACGGAGGGCATCGCGCGTAGCGCTGACATTCTGGTGGCAGATACACTGCATCCCAAAAGTCCTGCCGACCTCCACGAGCACTGGCCGATCGTCGATGTACACGATATTTTTAGGGTCGGTCTGACACATATCGAGGGCCATGCGATAGAATGTCGGATCGGGCTTTTTCTTCCCTACAAAGGAGGAACAGACAAAGAAATCGATAAAGGTATCGAGTTTGAACCTCAGGATGCGCCAGTCCATGAGCTCGCGCCCCTCATTGCTGACAGCCACCATTTTCACTCCACGGGACTTCTTGATATCGACCATCAGCTGAATCATCTCTTGATGGGGTTTTGAACAAGAGAACATGAATTCTTTGAATTGCTCTTTTGAAAACGATCTTGGTTCATAGAAGATCACGAAATCTAAATACTGGTCTAGGGAGATCAACCCCATTTCGTAGAGATCGAAGAGTTGGGCATGCCTCTCTCCCATCGCCTTCTCATTCAGATGAAATAGCTTCGCAGCCTCCGCTCTTGCGCTTGTGTCCCACCCATTGGTAAGAAGTACACCCCCAATGTCCAAAAATAGTGTTGTGATTGCCATCACTCCTCACTGTTGATGGTTCTGATTGCAAAGGTAGCAGCCCCGATCACATTTGCTTCCTTTCCTAACTTGGCTGAGGCTACATGCAGCGAAGAGACCGCCGCTTGGAGTGCCCGCTGTCGAATGCCCCATTCAATGAGGGGAATCAGCTCTGGAGCTCCATCGATAATTCCGCCTCCAAGGATTAATTTGGAGGGATTCACGGCATTGACGATGGACACACATCCGGCGATGAGTCCCTGTTTCACATGCTCTAGAATCAACTGTGCTAAATAATCATGCTTTCGGACGGCCTCGATCACAGTTTTAGCGGACACGTTTTCGATTTTACCATCGGCTAATTCTAAGAGAGTGCTGTTTGCAGTCTGGTAGGTGAGAATGGACTCCTTGGCGTGCTTCGCTATGGCCCATCCGCCTGATATCGCTTCTAAACACCCCCGGTTGCCACATGTACACATAGGGCCGCGCATGTCGATGGTCATATGGCCGATCTCTCCGGAGGTGTTGCTGCAGCCATCTAACATTTTGCCGCCCGAGATGATAGCTCCACCTATGCCGGTCCCTACAAACATGCAGACAACGTCCTCGTGGCCTACACCTGCACCAAACAGCCATTCTCCCCATGCAGCAGCTTTGACATCGTTGATAATAAAGACAGGCATATGTAACGCAGAAGCGATATTGTCACGCAGAGGCACGCGATGCCAGTTGAGATTGGGGGCAAAGTGGACTATGCCGCTATGGGGATCGATTTGTCCAGCGACCCCTATTCCAATACCTATGACTGGGATGGAAAGATCCGATCGGATTTCATTGATTCCCGCAATAATCTGATTCTGAACGGCTTGGGAACCACCATTGACGTCGGTAGCTAAACGAAGTTTCTTAAGAACCGTTCCATTGGAATCGACGCAGGCGATTTCGATCTTGGTTCCCCCTAAGTCGACACCTATCGCATATTGTTCTTTCATAGGAGTACCCCTAAGGACATCTTTTGGTCCTTTAAGTCCTTTATGTCCTTTTCGTCATTTGAAGTCAAAATTTAGGTTGTCATTTTTTTAAAACCAAGGTTACATAGGTATAGACAGCTGTTTTTAACAAGGAGAAAAACAATGGAAGCAATCCGCTCAAGCCGTACAATCCTTCTCGTAGAAGGGATTCTATTTACAATCTTAGGGATACTCGCAGTGGCAGTTCCCATGGTATCTACTTTGGCCACAGAACTTTTTCTTGGCTGGCTCTTGATATTTGGAGGACTTGTCCAGGGGTATCGGGCCTTCAAAGGGCGTGAGAAGCAAGGTTTTTATGCGTCGCTGCTCAGCGCTGTCGTCAACTTCATCTTGGGTGTTTTGCTAATCCTCTACCCCGTTGCTGGAATTATCTCTCTGACGATATTACTGACAGCCTATTTTATCCTGGAAGGCCTTGCAAAGATTGTCTTCGCTTTTCAAATTCGTCCTGCAGCTCGCTGGGGATGGTTAGCCTTTAGCGGCGTGTTAGCACTCATCATGGCTTATATCATTTTTGCTGGGTGGCCTACAACCGCGTTTTGGGTCATCGGGCTTCTTGTCGGGATCAACATGATCTTCTTTGGAATTGCTTTGATCACTCTATCATCGGCGATACCCAAAGAACAGCAATAAGGACAACGACCTTAAGGACAATAAGGACATTAGGGTCTTATTGTCGAAAACCTTCGACAAACCACGTGTTTTGGTTTACCGCAGAGCCGCAGCGAGCGCCGAGGAAGCGCAGAGAATTTTTTAGTCTCTGCGTTTTCTCTGTGCACTTTGTGCCTCTGCGGTAAACCTAAAACACGGGGTTCGTCGAAAGGTTACTTCTTGTCGTTAAGGTCCTTATTGTCCTTAATGTCGTTAGTGTGGTTTTTCTAAGGAATTCACTACTATCCCTTGACCACTAGTTGTGGCGACAACTTTGCGACCATGTTGGCGAGCTGGGCCTCTTGAACCGCTTCTACGACAGAATCGACATCTTTGTAGGCGTCGGGCATCTCCTCGGCTATGGTCTTGGAGGAACATGCCATGACCCGCACCCCCTGTTTGCGCATATATTCGATCGTATCGCGTCCGCCCCAGGCCTTCATCGATTGGGCCCGGCTCCGCGCGCGGCCTGCCCCATGGCAGGAACTACACCAGGTCATGGGATTACCCAACCCCACCATCAGATGGCTAGCGCGGCCCATATCGCCGGGGACAAGGACCGGCTGCCCTGTCGTCCTAAAGATCGGAGCAAGCTCTTTGGCACCAGGTCCAAAGGCACGTGTGGCCCCCTTGCGGTGGACACATAGCTTTCTTTTCACACCCTCGACCTCATGTTCCTCAAACTTGGCAATGTTGTGGCAGACGTCATAGATGAGGTGAATCTGCTCAGGAGATATTCCACAGACCCTTTGGAAGGCTTGTCGAACCCCATGGAGAATCTGCTGCCTGTTATTGAAAGCGAAATTGGCCGCCGCAGCCATGGCTTGAAAATAGGTCTGTCCTGCTTCGCTATCAAGAGGGGCTGCGACGAGCTGTCTGTCTGGCAGGTTGTCGGCATATCCCTGCTTCATGAAGCTGTTTAAAGTGTCCTGACAGATTTGGTGGCCGAAGCCACGCGATCCCGAATGGATCAAGATATAGATCTGCCCCTGCTCAATGCCCCATGCTGAAGCGATTTCAGAGCGGTAGAGATGGCGCACTTCCCCGATTTCGATGAAGTGGTTTCCCGATCCGATAGACCCGAGCTGATTGCGCCCTCGGCTTTTGGCGAAGTCGGAGACGACATCGAGGTTTGCCCCTTCGATGCGACCATGGCTCTCGATATGTTCCAAGTCTCTCTCAAAGCCATAGCCCTGTTCAATGGACCATCGGGCCCCTTTTTCCACCAGAGCTCTGAAGTCCTTATCGCTCAAGCCCGCGCCCTTATGCTGGTGGCCAACCCCCGATGGGATCGATTTGAATATCGTATGGAGAAGCTCTTTTTTGACGTTTTCAGTGAGGTCTCTATAGGCACCAGGGACAACGGCTAATCTGACACCGCAGTTGATATCGTAGCCGACACCTCCTGGACTGATCACTCCTGTTTTCACATCGGTGGCAGCCACGCCGCCGATGGGGAATCCATATCCCCAGTGGATATCGGGCATGGCGATGCTATATCCGACAATGCCAGGGAGGTAGGCTACATTTCGGACCTGATCCAATGGCTTTTCGATCTCCACATCCTGAAGGAGGGCTTCTGTTGCAATGATCAGACCAGGAACTCTCATCCCCATCTCTTGAGGGAGTAAGAACATCCCGGGTTTTATTTTTTGTAGGTTAGACATCGACGATCATCTCCCATTTTAATGTCTGGTCTTCAGCGCGTATGATCTCACCATGGAAGCTGACAGCTTTGAAGGGACATCCGTGTGTGGCATCGGCAAGACAGATCGCTTCATTCAGCCTCATGACGATCTCATCGACATCTCCGATGGCATTAGGATTGGAAAAGAACTCTAAGAGTTTGGGAAATTTAAAGGACAGGGCCGCAAAGGCATTTCGATACAGCTGGAGGGAGGTTTCACCGCTGACACGAAAGGCGATATCCGCCGTGTGCTCAATCTCTTCAAAGGGGACAATAAGCGGTTGAGTCCAACAAGGTTTATACTTGACGTTTCCTAAGCTTTCATACAGGTGTAAATTCTTAATGATAAGTGGAATTGGGATAAAATCCTGTTTCCACTCCCCTACCATAAAAGGAGAACGGCATAGGGTCACATGGGGAAGAAATCGATTTCGAGTATCCACGGGCAAGTTATGGCTTCGAAGCCATGCAAAAAGTTGTTCTTGATACTTTTCTATAGCGACGCTGCCCTCCCAAAGGTTCACACGCCATGCCACGACATGGGGATGCCTTTCTGGCAAAAAGAGACAACGATCAAAATGGGCCGACATCCCCACTCGGAAGGGAAGAGAGGGGATCGAAGGCAATAGGGAACTCATCATCTCGTAGTCGGTTTCGCCGAGAAAGGCCACAGTCATATGTCGATCTGTCTTGTCGATCGTTCTGGCTTCTGGAAGCTTCTCAGGCCAGGGGGCATCGACCTCCAGAGCAAAGAACAGCCTTTTGATATTATTTAACGTCATCTGTCTTCTGCAAGGTGAAGGGTGGAGTATAATAACCCTTATAAGTGCGTGTCCACCACTGTCCTGTTTTGCGAAGTGTTTCAAGATCTGAAAAATGGTATTGGTAGAGCAGAGAGCGAATGTACTTCGGGGGCCGCTGAGGAAATGGATTCTTCTTGAGCAACCGGAGCACATCAGGAGATCCTTCTAGGAGGCGGATGAGGAAATCTATAAACCAATAGTTGGATCGATAGCTGCCTAAGGAAGCAAACCACATCTGCCAATCGAGCCGCGGATGGTAGGGAGCCACCTGTTTGGGGACTGTGAAGAGGTCGCCCGGTTTCCACTGAAACTCATAGGTCTTCCAAGTTTCGCCATCGACGCTGCCATCCACAATGATCTCATCACGTGTAGTGGTCATCCAGGCAAACAGCCCATAAGAATTGACAATATAGTAGGGGCTGATTTTGCTTAATAATTGCAGGATCCATCTCGGCCGGCCAAAGATGGCGATAAATTCTAAGATGTTCAAAGCGACGAGTGCAACGCCTACTCCTTCCAAGATGAGGTGTATCATATGGTGGGGCTCTTCATAGGCTGGGATAGACATCAGCCAAGTCAGGGAGCTGTTCGGGAGTAACGAGAAGCAGAGAGCTGCCGTCAAGATGTTAAAGAACCCATAGTTGCCTGTAAGACAAATCACAACCTGTAGACCAAACAAAATCCAAAATGCGACATTTCTCATCCCATCGGTCCCGAAGATCAGAAATGGGATCACCATTTCCACAAAAAACATCACAAAGACCGAAGCTTTCGCCAACCACTCGGGCTGGTGGTGGACAAAATAAGCGATTCGATTTGGCAGGGGCTGCGTTTCATAATGGACATTCATAGCGGTACAGGAGCGCCACGAAGGGCATCCAGATAGCAGCTTAACAGCACCCGATGCAAACATAAAGCGGAACAGCAAGAACCATAAAGCCATCAGCAGAAAAAATGGCGGAGGCGATTGAAGGGCGAAAAAAAACGAGACGAAACCAACTTCTAACAGGAGGACATCCCACTGAAAACTTAGGAATTCCATTCCTACCGTGACAAAGGAGAGATACGAGACCCAGAGCAAAAAGAGAAACAAGGCAGGGACAATGCCAAGCATGACCATGCAAGAGGCAGCCATGCCAAAGCCCGCTAGCTTACGCAGGGAACGATCCGAGGCGTCAAACCAAAAGAGCGTCGGAACCCGCACGTAGGGGTGGATGGTCTTATTTTCCTTGATGACTTTGAGGCTCTCTTGGATGGGGATAATCCCTTTCGATCCGTAGAGTCCTAACACCTGTTTAAAAAGCGACCAAAAAGCTAGGAAATAGGATAAGCCCACAACCTTAAGAAAAAGTTTCTGGGCTAGAACATAATCTGCAGTGTCGAGTAAGTTGAAATCCATTCTTTACTTCCAGTGGCCGCCAACCCACACATGTCCACGAGGATGTTTTTCCCAACTGCCCCTAACCCAGACAGCATCGTGATGCGGTTTGACGACCCAGCTGCCTCTGCGCCATCCCCAGCCGTTATTCCACGCCCAATAGCCGTCCACCCAGATATAGTCGGGGCCGGGGCTGATGCCGATCTCCTCTTGGATGGCTGCAGGCGGAGCCTCTTGGATATAGACTGGAGCCACGACGACAGGAGCCTCGGCCACATAGACCTCGGGTTCATAGATTTTTTCTTTTACGACCACATGGGGGTGGTGATAATGCTCTTCCACCACGATATGATCACGGTGTGCAAAACTCTGCTGGCATAGGGCTATACCAATTGCTGAGAGGGATAAAACAAATTCTCTGTTCATAAGTGACGACTCCTTTTTTCTTGTGAGTCGCAACTTATCACATATCAAGACATTTTTTCCATCACCCAATGTCATTAAATGTAAGGCGGCGCATAGCGCCGCACTCCATGGAGCTCGCAAGCTCGCTCATGAGAGAGCTTGCGAGCTCCATGGAGTGCGGCGCTTTGCGCCGCCTTACATTTGAAGCTTATTTTGGATGCATCAACCCGGAGGTGGCGCCTCTTTTTTTCCAAGCATAGTTTTAATGGTTTCGCTGGAATGCAAAAGCCCTTGATATTCGCTATTTAGCTTTTCTAAATTTGCCACTTCTTTTTGGAGTTGTGTTATGAGAGTTGTTGTCCTACCTACCTTGTAATTATAGTCTGCATCCTTTTTAATATGATCTCGAGCTACGGTGAATGGGTCCATTTTTTTTAGTGATTCACCATCTGCTTTTTTCCAATCTATGGGTGAGCCTTGACCAAAAAGTTCGTTAAGCTCACCCCTCATCCTCGTGACCTCTCTAGCTGATTCTTGCATGAAACCAAAGATCTTTTTCCGTTTTGTATCGACCTCTTTTAAACCAGCTTCTAGTTGTTTTTCAACCGTCTGTTTTGGGTTAACTATCGATTCCGATCTAGTCAGAACATCAATTTCATTTTGTAGTGCCTCTAGGTTATCCACTTCTTTTTTAAGATCCTCTAGGAGGTCAAATGCTTTGTGCTCCAGCTGAAGTTGTGGTTTTCCATCAACAGAAGGTGTCTTAGCGTGAGCTACCTCAAGCGAGTCCATATTTCTTATCCTATTTGCATCCCATTTGGTGGGTGATTTTTTATCATCGACATCTAGACCAAATAGTTCTGAAAGTTCTTTCTTCTTTTCTTCTATAATTTTTATTGAAGCTGCTTCAGCTGTTTTTCTATCAGCAATACGATTTTTAATAATTGTAGAGTCACCCAGTTTATTTAATGCACCTTTAAGCTCTTCTAATTTTTCTCTGAACGCATGAGAAATTCTTGTTGTTTCTGTTTTAATCGAAGTTGAAAGCCTTCCTGGTAGTTCTCTAACCTCGTCTAAAGCTTTTCCAACTTTTGTAAATTCCGATTTCGCATCCTGTAAAATTTTAATTTCAGCACCGAGTTCTTTACATTCATCAAATAGTTTATCTTTTGTTTTTAACTCTTTTTGAAGAAATTTAAGAAAGAAAACGGCCTGAGTTACTTCCTTCTCTTTTACCCCCTCAGGAAGGTTGGCGAGCACCTCGCCGAGTTTCATTTTGGCTATATTCTTTTCATTGGACCAATCGGGTAATCGTTTTCCAAAAAGTTTGTCAAGTTTAACCTTTGCCTCCTCTATATTATTAATTGATTTTTCTGAAAGACTTAGTTTACTATCTAGTTTGTTTTTAGCTTCATCCAGCTGCTTTTGAACGTTAGCTAGTTCATTTTGGATCATTCCTGAAATTTTTCCTGGGACTTGTTTAATTGCATCTGATATCCTTCCGGTTTGATTTTTGACTTCTTTTGAAATTCTTCCAGGCAGTGCTTTTGCTGCCTTTACAGCTTCTCCTTTCCCTGCCTCTATCAAACACGCCTTTGCCAAAATGAGAGGCAGTGTTGTAGCTGCTCCACCTAATTTTGCTCCCATTTTTGCTCCAGAACTTGCCAAATTCCTAGACGTGATTTCTTCATTAGGCCCCACTGTAGGGATATTGATGAGACGTCCGACTAGTGCTCCAAGTCCAGCCCCTATTCCTGCCGCAGGCAATGTTAAAGGTAACAGTGCAATACCTGTTCCCCCAGCTAATAGCCCTAGCGATGTCAGTGCTGCACTTCTTCCTAGGCTTCCTGCTGTTTTTAATCCAGACAAAAGAGCAGTGCCTAGGTCTTGTAACTTAGATTTTATATAGTCTCCGATAATGTTATCACCTTCTTTCGATATTAATGCATCAAAGTCGCTACTAACATCAGATACCACTGATAGTTTATCATTCACATCTGTAGGCTGTGTCGTCGTCTTCGGCTCAATGTGAGATCCTACTGAGAGATCGGAACGCATAGTGGGATTGACATTTGCATCTGAGGGGGTTGTTGTATTCATACTTCTTCTCCCTATTTTTTAAGTTCTTGGAGCACATATTCTAAGGATTGTTTCCAGGGTCCGTCTTTTTGACCTAATAATGGCTTTACCTCTTCTATTTCTTGTTTAGCCTTATCCCTTTCTTTCAACTTTAGGTAACTTTCTGCTGCATATATATACGATGCTGGTTCTGAGTCGTTTAGAGTTTTTGAAATCATAAAGGCCTCAACGGCCTCTTTATCAAGATTGAGCATTTGAAAACAGATTCCGAGTGACATCCAAAAAACTGAGTGCTGAGGAGCAAGAGTGGTAAGATAGCTGAATAGAGCTCTCGCGTTGCTAAATTCATTGTCCTTGGCATACCTTCTAGCCAACTGATAAATTAAAGAGAGGCTATGATCTGAGATCCCCAATATCTCTTGTAATAGAAGAGGTTGATCTTTCTCTGCTCCTTCCCTTTTAGGGGTAAATGTCATGAGATGCTCAGTCGCATGCTCGAACTCATCGATGACTTTTTTATACTCATTTGGGCTGACTTCGGCTAAATGGCCCCGAATCAGTTCTTCAGCCTTGATGAGTTGTGTTTGTAACTCATTCATTTTCAGTTGTCTAATAATCAGTTCTCGATGCTCCTGTTTAATCACTGATGCTGGTTTTAATTTTGTAGCCATCTGCTGATAATAACTATCGTTTTCTAATAGCACATCTACTTTTGACCCTATTAACTCATCAAATAGTTTATCTGTTGTGCTTGTCATAACAAACTCATTTTATTTCGATATTAAACCAC
>Ga0207159_1184_pt1 | contig 13371 bp, 11 predicted proteins | sample Alteio_BWMinHeat_23_FD_153511 | JGI IMG/M metagenome (GOLD analysis project Ga0207159, IMG submission 153511) | Enriched cells from forest soil in Barre Woods Harvard Forest LTER site, Petersham, Massachusetts, United States -... | ecosystem: Environmental > Terrestrial > Soil > Temperate forest >... | reverse complement strand
ACTATAAGAAACTTGATGATAACTGGTATTGGATTGACACTTATATGGATACTACACCAGGGCCATAATTTGTAATGTAAATTGATTAAGTTAATAAACCAACGAGGGAAACGTCTTTGGCTCTTCTATTAACAGTATATTCAAGTTTTCCTGTATACGGATCAAATACTTAAATCCTCAAGACTTAAGGCTTAATATGGTGTGGCTTCGCCACGTATCTACTGATTGGTTTCTTCATTGCATTCAGAAACCATCACGGTAAAAAGGTCTCCTTCCGTCAACGTCGGCAAAGTATCCGCCAAGCCAGTGCAGTACAAAGCAATATCTTATGTCTCTTTGATGGCTTGCTTTGACCTGCACTGCCCTTCCCTGCGGTCGGGTACTTCGTAGCTTGTCATATACTTTTCTCTTTTGTTTCCTGTTCGCCTTTTGACAGTGTTGCCAGCACGCAATATGTAGTATCGGCAGGTTTTGAACCAACCACAGGTGCAGATACCAGCAATCATTACGTGTCAAAATTAAACGGAAATAATAAGCGTGTCGGACCAACTATTTTGCTACGTGTAATGGCAGGTGATACTTTAACAGCAAGCACGTATACCTGGTATAGTGGTACACCCCAGGCACCGGGTACACAACCCAGTTTATTGAACAGTATAGGGACTTTGTTTGCAGACGGGGTACTTGGAGTGCCCGGCAGCAAGTTTATACAAGTCCAGGAGGGGGCATTGACAACCGCAGCAGGGCCAGCGCTTACATCATTTTTAAGCGCGAAAGACGCGGCTTACAGCAGTGCAGCGCCTAAGGCATTTTTAAACTGGGCATTATTAGATGACAGGTTTAATTATGTAACAGGCGGGGTAACACAGGTGCCGGTAATAACAAGCGGGCAAAACAAACAGGTAATTACCTCAAACCTGCCTTCCGTAATACCAAAAAATGGCTATCTTTATATCTATGTGAGCAATGAAAGCCTGCAGGACGTGTTCTTTGATAATGTTACGATACAACATCACAGAGGGCCATTGCTGGGAGAAGATCATTATTATTCATTCGGCCTCGCAATGGCCGGGATAAGCAGTCAGGCGGCGGGGAAGCTGGAGAACAAGTTAAAATACAACGGAAAGGAAATACAGCATAAGGAGTTTAGTGATGGAAGTGGGCTGGAGTGGACTGATTATGGGGCAAGGATGTATGATAATCAGATTGGTAGATGGATGGTGATTGACCCTTTAAGTCAAAAATATCGAGCATTAAGCCCTTATGATTATGTAGCAGATGATCCATTAAAATTGATAGATCCTAATGGAAAAGTAATTGCAATTGCCTATGTAGATAAAGATGGCAAAAAACAGACTGCATATTTTGACTACGATAAGGGAATTGCAGAAAATAAAAAAGGGGAAGAAGTGAAAAATGATTTTGTTGACAATGTAGTAAAATCGCTTGATTATGTAAAAAATAATAATGCGGACGAAAAAGGAATTATAAAAGCGTTAGTAGATAAAAAAAAGACAGTGACAATAAAATTTACTACTGAAAAAAATCATCCCATAGGGGGTACAACTGTTTATTTTAATCCTAATTCTGGTACAAAAGTTTTTCAGGATAATAACCATGTGGAAACTGGAAAATATATTTCGCCTGCTTTAGGATTATTTCACGATTTAGGTCATGCTTATGACCGGATAACATACGGGAATAAGACTGTCGATTTACAAACAGCATCAACATTTAAGGACAATGATCCGGACAGGAAATATGACAATCAAGAAGAAAAGCATGTAATACAGGACTTTGAAAACCCTGCAGCAGTTAAGTTGGGTGAACCAGTCCGTACAAATCATGACGGTGAAGACCGTCCAGTTAGTGATCCATTACAACATAATTAAATTTTATGAGTACAAATAAAATAGTATTGTTAATTATATTTCAATTTGTCTTTGTCTTGACTTATTGTCAACCTGTCTTTGATTCTTCTTTAAACTACCACATCGAAAAAATCAAGGAGGAGAAATTTGATTCAATCGGAAATTTGTACCCAGTCCCAAAATTTATTGGAAAATATTTGAAAAAAACATGCGGGAATGGGTTTAAAATTATAACTCGGGAGGATTATTTGCTTCAACTTAGAACGGGACACAGAGAAATAGCTCATAAAGTTTTGGAATCTTGTTTCAAATCTTTAGATTACTATTTAATTTCCTATACAATACAGAGTGATCCATATTCAACTAGGTGCTTGCTGATTTGCAGATACGGTAAGAACGGGGTTGATAATTTGTATTTGATTAAAAACATTTTTTTTCGATCAATAGGAGATTTGATTTCGAAATTGGAAACAAAAAAATTTGAAACAACTTCTTTATGCAATTGAAGTTGATACCCCCCGCTCCCTGTAGGGTGTTGACAAAATAAAAGATGTTGCCGCTCTCGGTTACCTGCGCTATGGAGGTGTAATGCCGTGCACATTCTATGGAGATTACGAGGTAAAGTGTACGAAAATTCCTACACTTTATATAGGATAAAAATGGCTAAAAATTGTTTTGGGCTGTAGAAATTTATTGTGTAAAATAATTATGTTGGCAAATAGGTATAAGTATTCCAACTTATGTATATGATTATTTTATTCGTGACCACTTAGGTGATGTGCGAATGACACTAACCAAAGAAGCTGAAACTGATACTTACGCAGCCACTATGGAAAATAAAAATGCCGCTGTGGAGAATGCGCCGTTTGACAGCGTTGCCAGTACACAGTATGCAATACCGGCAGGTTTTGAACCAACCACAGGAGCAGATACCAGCAACCATTATGTGTCAAAATTAAACGGAAATAATAAGCGGGTAGGACCAACCATTTTGTTACGGGTAATGGCAGGCGATACTTTAACAGCCAGTACATATACATGGTACAGCGGTACACCACAAACGCCGGGCAGTGAGCCCAGTTTATTAAACAGCATTGGGGACATTATTTGTAGGCGGGGTACTTGGAGTGCCGGGCAGCAAGTTTATACAAGCCCAGGAAGGGGCTTTAACAACGGCGGCGGGGCCAGCGCTCACCTCTTTTTTGAACGCAAAAGACGCGGCCTACAGCAGTGCAGCACCTAAGGCATTTTTAAACTGGGCATTATTGGATGAAAGGTTTAATTATATAAGCGGCGGCGTAACACAGGTACCGGTTATTGCAAGTGGACAAAGCAAACAAGTTATTACTGCCAATATGCCCTCCGTAATACCCAAAAACGGGTATCTTTATATTTATGTGAGCAACGAAAGTCCTCAAGATGTATTCTTTGATAATGTTACCATACAACATCACAGAGGTCCTTTGCTGGAGGAAGAACATTACTACCCTTTCGGGCTGGCAATGAGCGGTGTTTCTGCGCAGGCTGCAGGAAAATTGCAAAACAAAAATAGATACAACGGAAAAGAATTACAAAACAAGGAATTTAGTGACGGCAGTGGTTTGGAATGGCATGATTACGGAGCAAGAATGTATGATGCACAGATAGGCAGATGGATGGTAATGGACGCAATGCTTGATAAAATCCCTGGAATTACTCCGTATAACTATTGCCTTAATAACCCTATCCTTTTAACAGACCGCAATGGAATGTGGACTTTTACCGGCGACGGTATCTCAACTGAGGACGCAGGAGAGATAGCCCGTTTTATTGCTGCTTTAAAAAATGACGCGAAGGATGGCATTAAAAACGCCATAACAACAGGAGCTGAAGTTGCTCATACTGTCTTTACTGATCTGGCCAAAGTTGTAAACGAACATCCGGAAGCTATTAAATATGTTAATTGGGCGTTACAAGCATTTAAAATTGCCGCCAGCCATGCCGCAGAACAGTATCCTGAAAAGATGAGTTGGGCATCTCTGTTAGCTGCATGGTTATTTGAATTAGGAAAACCTAAAGTTGAATTTGATGAAAATGCAAAAACAACTCAGGATTTATATGATCTGCAAGGTGTTAATGAAGCAAGACAAATTGCTGAAGGCATGGCTAAATCAGGTCAGAAAAGTGGTTCGATAACTCATGGATGGACATATGGAACAGACGCGTTTTGGAAAGGAGTGGAAACTTTGGACGTAGTAACCTCATTTTTGGGTTCCTATGAAACTACCGTTACTTGGAAAACTTCTGCCGATGGGACGGTTATTTATACTTATACAGTTACAAATACCACAAGTTGGGAATCCGCAAGCAGGCTTAGAAAAGCTGCTAAACCAAACGGAGAACATAGAGGTATAATAGACAACAGAAACAGAGGTGATAAAGGAATTGAATTGGGCGGAAATATAACCGAGGTCTGGACATGGTGGGAAGTAGATATCACTAATTTACAACTAAGTAATAGTAATACTAAAAAGTAAATATGTCAGACATAGCCTTTTATCTGGTATTGTTATGAATACAATATTAAGGTTGTTTTAGAGTTGTAAACCGCTAAGGTTGATAATTTTAGACGTTGTGCATTTTCAATTATTTCTGTCGCACTAAGATCAAAGAAAGTTTTGGTGTATGAGATTCTAATTTTGAAATATATTTAATGAAAAAAATACAAATGTTATCAATCGTTTCATTTATCTGGATGTTAACGGGATGTTCATTTCCGAAACCCAAATTTGGTTTGGATTCTAACGTTTACAGACAAAAGATTGGTTTGGAAATCTTACTCAAGAACTGGAGCCCAATTTCCACCGGAGAAACGTTCACCATTTGGAGAGCGCCAGAAAATTTAATCGACAAGGGTAATGCCATTTTTTTTTCAAAAACAGTTAGGTATACCAAAAACTATCAACTTGAATCTGAAGAAGATATTTATTATAGTGGCAAGAAATTTGAAACTGTTGATGGGATGTTATCCGAAAATTTAGTGATAAAATATTATTTTTTACCCGGTAAAGAAAAAGGTAACGAGGTCCTTGGCTGGTACTGTGAATATCAGGAATTTACGCTGTCACAAGAGCAACCATATAAAGCCCAAAAAAATTATATTTTAAACATAAATACGGTAACACTTGACAGCGCTGATTCTTTGTTAAGACAATGGGGGCTATCTCCCCCCATAAGAAAAGTGAAGTAGTATTGGTATACCATATCAAAAATGCACGGCAAAAAGATATCCTTCCGTCCACATCCGCAAAGTATTCGCCAAGCCAGTGCAGTACAAAGCATAAATCCAAAGTCTCTGTGAAAGCTTGCTTTGAACTGCACCGCCCTTAGGGTACATTGTAACCCGTTTTAACGAAGATGTTATTCTTTTCTTCTCAATCAATGCCTGCACCCGGTTCGCCAATGATCAAACAATCTTTTTGAAATAATTTATAATTATCGAACTCAATTTTTTCAAACTTTGAAAACCTCAAACAAAGTGTTACAAAATCTGCAAAAATGTCAATTGATTGGTCTGTAACAATGCCTTCAGATGTTCGTATTTGGATGGATAATAGACGTTTAATATCTTCTATAGCTTTGTTGTCTATAGAGATTTCTTCCGCTAATTCAGGATAATTAAAATTCATCAACCAAACAAAAGAAAAAATCAGCGTCACTGCTAATTGGCTTAAATATTTTAGTAAAATATTTTCCTGTTTTTAATTTAACTATAGCGCAATCTTCAATGAAAAATTCATTAATGATATTTTGAAACCTTGAAAGGTGATAATCCTTTAATTCATTCATTGATAACACGTCTCTTTGGATGTATTCCGATTCGTCTTTCTCAATTGGTATATAAAACAAATCGCTCATTGCTTAAGGTTTAGTAAATTCTCAAATGGTTTTATATACCGCTCGTATTCTTTTTGGAAGCCAAGCTCTTCCATTTTCTTGACAAAGATTTTGTAACCAATTACCCGTTGTTCGGCTGGCAGTTTATTTAAGATTTGAGCTTTTATGTATCTCATTCTTGACGCTGTATTCATCGTGGAAAAAAGAGGACAAAATTCCGTCCTGGTCAAGTCAAGCGTAGCTTCCGTAACAACATAACCTCTTGCAGAAAACTTAATTAATTGTATTAAGATTTGAGCGCTGCTTAAAGCCATCTTTAAGTCATTTGTTTTGTACTCTTCCGATGGTGCATCCTGCACCCGGACTCACCCCGCCTCCGCCCGTCACCAATTATCATTACGGGAAAGCAACTGCAAAATTGTTCGGTAGAACGTTGTAATTTAAACATAAGAAAATGGTCGCCGGATGTTTATGCTTTTACTTCGCCAAACACTCATATTTATGCAAATTTTTATTTCCCCCGCTATTTAACTCAGCGGGCGCGTTTCCGTTAAAAGACGGGTTCCGGCTCAGGCATGTAATTTGAAACCTGAGGAAACATCAGCATATTAATTTTTGGCGTTTTTTATTTAATTCTCTATTTTGCCCTTCAATATCTTTAATTAAATATTGTCGCTACAAATCTAAACCCGATGAAAGCAAAAGTTTTACTCATTTCAATCTTTATTTATTTTATTGCCTCTCCCTTTAAAACGAATGCACAGTCATTAATTCCCCAGGATTCTATTGCTATGAGTGATTTCGACAATGCCACTGGCAAGACCGGAATTGTTTATGCAGGAATGACTACCTCCGCAGGGAGAGTAATTTATTTAGACCTGCACAATAAGCATTTAACAGGTAAAATTCCCCCGTCAATCGGAAACCTCACTGAGTTGGTAAGACTCGATCTTTCAAATAATCAATTAAGCGATTCACTTCCCTCATCCTTTGGAAATATTGGAGATAGCATCACCACTTACGTTTTATTAACCATAAATCTTTCCAACAATAACCTTAGCGGTAAAATACCTGCCTCGTTTGGTAATTTAACCAAAGTGAAGTCTGTAGATTTATCTTATAACCAATTTAGCGGGATGCTCCCTTCTTCGTTAGGCAGTATGACTGACCTGGTGCAGCTTATTTTAAACGATAATCAATTTACCGACAGCATACCGTCCTCAATCCTGCAATTACCCAATTTGACACAATTGGCATTGGACAGCAATCACCTGACAGGAAAAATACCATCCATACCAAAATCACCTTTGCAGGACCTCAGCTTATCGCATAACCGGCTTAGGGGAACTATCCCAGATTACATTGGTAATTTACATACCGGCGATCTTTCATTTAATCAATTAAGCGATACGATTCCATCGAATGTCCTCAACTCAACAACGCTGGCAAGTTTATCTATAAGCAACAATCATCTTACAGGCAATATCCCGGTAGTTAACATTAAAAATAATTTTACGTTTAAGAATCTTGATCTAAGCAACAATCTTTTAAAAGGCAGTATCACCCCAACACTGCTCAATTTAGAGGATTTACAATTCCGGCTAAATTATAATCAGTTTACTTTTGACGGAATAGAAGGCATCACGCAAACCAAAGCCAATGATTACCTCTCCTATGCTGTAGTATATACCCCGCAAGCGAACCTCCCCTTAATAAAAAATGGCGATTCGATATCAGTCTCCGCAGGCGGTAACCCGGTTAACGATACATTCAGGTTGTTTAGAAATGATACGTTACTAACCACGCAGGTCGGGGATTCGGTTTTTTCTTTAACCCGCCCGGGAAAATATAATATCACTGTAACACATTCCGATGCTGATAAGATATATAATCAGTCCACCCTGCAAGGTGGTATTAATTCAATACTTCTTTTAAACAGCGACGTAATCAGTTACAATTTGCTTCCATTAGAATTATTAAGTTTCACAGGCACAATTCAACATGGGGACGCATTGTTGCAATGGCAAACCTCTTCTGAAACCAATATGGATAATTTTGTTGTTCAACGCATTATTGGTGGTATGCAATTTCAGGATATTGGCCATGTGAACGCAGCAGGCAATTCGCATATTTTAAAACAGTATAATTACATCGACAATGATATAAATAAAATTAATTCAGATATTGTACATTATCGTTTGAAGATGATTGACAAAGATGGTGCCTTTATCTTCAGCAACATCTTAACCTTAAAAATCAATACGCTGGATTCTAAATTCAATATTTACCCTAACCCTTCAAAAAATATTGCGGCTGTTTCATTCAACAGCACCGCTGCGGGTAAATATACTATAGATATCATGGACCTCTCCGGCAAAATTGTCACACACATAGAAGGAACTGCCACGACAGGTTTTAACATTGTGAATGCAAATTTGAAAATGTTAGCGCAGGGAACATATATACTAAACCTAAAAACGCTTGATTCAATACGGAGTCTGAAATTTATTAAAAATTAAATTGTCTTAATATAGCCGGGTAAATTAAATTATTATTTTAAAAGCAACATACTTTCTTCCTTTTCCAACACTTTTCCTTCCGCTCCTGCACAGTTCTTGCGGCCCACCGGACATGAAGAATCCCCCGCTTAAAAAATACACCCGGGATGGCAAACCTGTCCCTGTAATAGATACAGTGACCGGGCACCTGCCAAAAGAACAATGGAAAGATATCCCGGATTTTGAAGGACTTTATCAAATATCCGATTATGGCCGGGTATGGTCGGAGTCCCGCTGGGTGTACAGCAAGAACCGCCCTGATGCTTTCCGGCCTGGCCGCTTTATCAAATTGCGGCTGCTGCATGGCAGCCGGAATAAAAAGAAAAGCGATGGGGATATCGACGTCATGATGAAATTACATAAGGATGGCACCCGGTACCAGCTTTCGGTCGCCCGGTATGTCTATTATTTATTTGTGGCCGACTTTGACCTGCAGGACCACAGCCTGATCATCCGGAGAAAAAACAGGGACAAACTGGATTGCCGGTTCACCAACCTGGAACTGTCTTCCGTCAGTGATGTGGCCAAGCAGGGTTATGCTGCAAAAACAAGAAAAAGCATTTTCCAGGAACAAAGCAAACCGGTATCACAATACAGCCTGGAAGGCAAGTTCATCAGCACCTTTGCCTGTGCTAAAAAAGCAGCGGAAACGACCGGGATTCCTTCTGAACAAATCAATGACGGCGCCCGGCGAAAGGTACGGCAGGTGAAAGGTTTTTACTGGCGGTACGGGAAGCCATCGAAACAGATCAGGGTATCCGCGCTGAAGCAGCGTCGAACACATGCCCGACGCGTTCAAAAAAGGAAAGTACAGCAGCTTTCGTTAACCGGCAAACGGCTAAAAACCTATGACAGCGTATTGGCGGCAGCCAAGGCGGTCGGGTTGTCTTCCGGTACGACCATTTCCCATGCATGTGTGGGTAAATTGTATACCAGCAAAGGCTACCGCTGGCAGTATGCCTGACAGGTACTGATATACTTTCTTCCGTCTGCCGGTTTTATCATACGGTAGCGTTGACCACGCTAAGGGTCAGGAAGGTCTAAACGTTCGGGGTACTGGATACTTTCCAGATGTTAACAAGTAATACGTTCGCAGCAAAAGCCTATCGGAGAAATAAAGCCGGGATGGCGAACGTGGCTGCGAGTGCATCCACGGGGCCGGAATAAAATGTAAAAAAGCTTTTTTTCATCTCATGTTCCCATTATCTTAATAATATTGTGTCGATTGCTAATCTTCCGCTTTCCGTAAGCGTGCCGCAACGAAAGATACTTCCCGGCGAAATGTTTTTTGATAAAGGGTCGCTGTTCCATGAAAAAATAAAACAAACCAACCAGCTGGCCTTGCCGCACATAAGGGCGATAGTTATTCATCATTTCCCGAACCAGAGCGATTCGGTTAGTATCATTGATCGGGCAATTCATATCTGTATTATTGAACCCCCACTCTGTTATCCAGCAAGGTTTTCCGCCCTTGCTGTCAATTGGTTTGCATTCCTGTAAATCAAAATTTTCTAACCGGGTCTTTCTGCCGGCAGCAGCTGAAGCATCGCCCGGACCATTGCCCCAGGGATAAATGTGTACTGCATAACCATCCACCAAACTGTCCAGGCCATGGGCACGCATATATTCAATTGTTGAATTGATACTAACGATATCACCTTTGGGCCTGTTCGGTAAAGGGCCATCGGCTTGCTCATAATTACCCAGCCCGGCAGTCAGGATCGGCGTATGCTGATTAAGTTTGGACTGATCCCTGATTTCTTTAAGTACAGATAGTATTTTAAGGTACTGAAGATATCCTTTAGCGATCTGCTGCCCCTCCTTATCATGGTACAAATCATTCAGGCTAAGTTGTATTCCTTTACCCGGAAGCGGAAATTCTGGATTTGTTCCGGATAGGTTAATCTCGTTACCAAGCTCAAATGCGGTCAATTTAATTCCTTTCGCTTCCAGCCTGGCAAGTATAAGGGCAAAAGAATTTCTAAATTGCTTTGGGTCAGCGGCTGAAAGCGGAACATGTCCGAAGGGGTCATATCCGCCAAAGCGATAGATCATCCACTCAATTTGAATGCCCTGGTTCCAGGCGCGCTGCGCAAAATCGATTCCCGCATCGTTTGGCGTAATACTCGCGCGGATGACATGGACACCGGCAGATTTTATCTTGCTGAGCATGGTGTTCTGATCTGCAATACTCAGCTTATAAGGATTGATGAGGTTGACACCCACAGCAATATGCTGTGCAATCACCGGATGCTGAACGGTTAAGGCAAATGCCAAAAGTGGCTTGATAGCCTCTTTGCCACCTGAGGTTAATCCGTTGCAACGGTATAAGCTATAAGGATCAGGCTGCTTTGACCATGGATCAGAGTTCCATGCGAAGTAGGTGACTCCTGCCAGGCGGCCCTGCGCCGCTGCTTTTTCAAAAACACCCATCATTTGCTTAATCAACAAGGTTCGGGCGGTATCATTTATAGGGCAATTTTGATCGGTATTATTAAAACCCCATTCGGTTATCCACGCGGGCTTACCGCTTTTTGAACCCACTGGCTGGCATTCTGCAATATCGACGCTGGTGAAACGGGCAGCTCTCTTGCCATCTGCTGCAGGGTTTCCGGGTTGTCCTGCCCAGGGATAACTATGAATTCCGTAGGCGTCCACCAAAGTATCCAGGCCGTTTGTCTGGAGAAAACCAATGGTACCGGGCAAGCTCACTATATCTTCTTTTTTGTTGTTATAGAGTTTTTCCCCATCCGGAGCGCTGACCAAACCCGCCAGGATGATGGGTGCCTGGCGGTTCAGGCGGGATTGATCACGCACCTCTTTCAGCACAGCCAAAATCTTAAGGTATTGCAAAAAGCCTTTAGCGATTTGCTTTCCTTCGGGATCGTTATACAAATCATGTATATTCAATATCTTTCCTTCGCCCGGTAGAGGAAATTCCGGGTTGAAAGCAGCCCAGTTGATCTCGTTGCCCAGTTCAATCCCGGTCAAAATAATACCGTTTTTATCAAGCTGTTCAAACAGGGATTGATAATACACTTTGGAGAGCGTTGGATCGGCATAAGATAAGGGATGTCCACTCCACATGTTCGGGAAGTTTTTCGGGTCATAGGGTCGTGAGGGCGCTGCCTGCAGATACTGCGGGGAAAGAATAATCTGGATACTGAGGCCGTTAGCTGCTGCACGTTTTGCATAATCGATACCTTTCGCATCCGATGTGATACCACAGCGGATCACTTTTACACCTGCTGCCTTGAGTTGGTTAAAAGCAGCATTTTGATCCGCCAAGCTGGCCCGCATCGGATTAACCACATTGACGCCAACTACAACACCCCGCTCGCCTTTAACTGGTTTAACCCGGATATTTTGCGCTTTCACATTAATAACCCACGCAATTGCAGCAAAAAATAAAAAAAGAACTTTTTTCATATTCCCTTTTTATAGCGTTGAACCGGAAGGGGGATACTTAACCATTTATGAGACAAATTTGCACCAATAAGGTTTATTTGACTTTAAGAATTAGAAATGTTTATTGTAACTTATTATTTCGGTTTGATAGGATCAAAACAACCGCCTGAAAAATTAGGGGCCAACGGCGATTAAAGCGGCAGGTGCGCGGGCATTGAGGGGTGTTTTAAAATAAATCCCCGGTTGTTATGAAATCTGGGTTTTAAATATTATTTTGATGGCCTAATAAAGGATAACTATTTATTATGCCTTATTCCCCGGATAGAATTGTTCTTGTGGCAAATGTTAAGAAAATCCCTGACAAGAGATATGCAAAATATATGTCCTCTTTTGATTTTACAAAGCGAATAACAAACCGGCTGCTTGCGCATGCGATCAAAAGGAACCGCTTTAAATTAATTGAATATGACGATCTTAATTCCTTTATAAAAAATTTAGACGCTCACAAAAACGACTTAATATTTCCATATTATTTTGGGGTCGGCTCTAAAATACGTCAGTCCTATATCCAAACAATTTGTGAAAGCCAGAATATAAAATACATTGGGGGTGACGCCTACTCACAGACGATTGGAAATGATAAGGCGTTGTCAAAAGAAATTTGCCGTTATGCAGGAATTACAACGCCTCCTTTCAAAATCCTCTTTGATGAGAATTATCTTCCCGATATTTCAGTACTAAAGCCTCCCCTTATAGTAAAGCCTCAGTTTGAGGGCGATTCCATAGGGATTTCAGACGCTAATGTTTTCTATTCTCATGATAAGGTAATACCTATGGCAATAAAATTACTACGCGATTTACAATTACCTGTTATGATTGAGGAATATATAAAAGGTAAAGAAGTAAGCATAATTATTATTGGTTACAAAAGACAAATTAAAAAAATTGGAATTGTAGAAAATACAAAAAGAAAATCCCTCGTTAGCAGTTACGCTGATAAAAAATTTAGGTTCAGTAGTTTTTATCGGTATAAATGCATTCCAGAACTTCTAGATCAAGACTTAGTTACGAGGGTGACAGATCTTTTCCATTCGTTAGATAAACTGGAATTTATTAGGTTGGATTTCATAGTTCAAAACGATACTTTTTATAATATTGAACTGACTGTAGATCCGGACTTATCCCCATATTCGTGTTTATATGCTTCTTTTGGGAAAGAGGCTACATATGCTGAATTTATTGGCATGTTGATTTCAAATTGTATCGAGCGATACAATTATACTTCTAAACAATGAACGATGTTTACCGAGCAAGAAAATAATTTCGCAGAAAAGCCACGAAAAATTGAAATTGACATTCATCTGGCCGAATACAATGCACTAACGACCCGTTGTACCTATATCATGAGCATACACAATATTGTACTTGCAGCCCTGGTTACTTGGATAACGGTAATGGGTAGTGTGATGGATGGCAAGCCAAGTTGGTTTATTTGGTTATTTTTATCTGGGACTCAGCTATTTGCAATTGTTGCATCAGTTTTCCTATATGGCTATTATATAATTATTTTTTATTTAGAAGCCATATTAAAACCAATAATACGGGAGGTTATAAACACAGACAATTTCTGGCAATACCAATCATTTGTATACAAAAAT
>Ga0207159_1133_pt1 | contig 13443 bp, 18 predicted proteins | sample Alteio_BWMinHeat_23_FD_153511 | JGI IMG/M metagenome (GOLD analysis project Ga0207159, IMG submission 153511) | Enriched cells from forest soil in Barre Woods Harvard Forest LTER site, Petersham, Massachusetts, United States -... | ecosystem: Environmental > Terrestrial > Soil > Temperate forest >... | reverse complement strand
ATTGAAATATGACGACAGCTCCGCTGGTAATAAGTTCTTTTTTTTATCGCCTGCCTGATAATTTCATAGGCAGGATCTTCTCCTTTCTTAACGATCACCTCATTTAACGTTAATTGCTGTATATGCAATTGAAAATTTAAAACAATGGCCGCATCACCGGCAGTGATCGTTTTTTCTTCTCTTGAATAACCCACATGCTGGCAAATGATGGTATAAGTTCCCGGTTCAAGATTTAAAAAATATTTTCCTTCATTATTCGCGGTGGTGCCTCGTGTTGTTCCTTTTACAAGAATGGAAGCATAGGGAAGATCTTGTCCTTTGTCGTCAGTGATGACACCGAAAATTCTTCCGGCGAAAGAAATGTAAAAACTAAGAATGAATGACAGGATAAGTAAACTTCGTCTCATAATACTTGGTGAAACGAAAATAGGTTTTGAAATGTTAGGGAAATGAAAAACCTCACCCTCACTCCCTCTCCAAAGAAGAGGGAGGCCGAGCTATAAAATAACATTTAGTAATTGGAATTAAGCATTTTCAACTTAAGAATCTTTGTTGAGCTTAATTCTATTGTCGATATGTAAGAACAAAAAGTTTAGATTTGCCCTAAAGCACCGCTCCTTCTCCGCAAGGAGAAGGAGACGGAGGATGAGGCTTATTTCCTTCTCAAAAAACCCGCACTCATTGCAGCAAATCCACCCACCAATGCACCAATAAATGCAGTAACGATAATGAGAGCAAACGATGAACCACCAAGCGGAAAGATCTCAGCAATTTTTTTTGAAAGAACATGTTCATTCTTCACATCGATCCACCAGGCGAGAAATGCCCATAAAATAAATACGCCTGAAAATCCAGCAAGAAATGCTTTACCACCACGAAGTGGAATCACTAAAACAGAAATAAATGCAGCAATAGCAATGCTCCACCAGGGCAAATACAATCCACAAACAAACGAAAGCAAAGCAGTTAGTATGATCGCGACAAGAAGTTTCATAATTATTAAGTGTCCTAAACCCCTAAAGCGGCTTAAGAGTTTTTAAGTTGTAAATTTTTTATAGTAAAACATCAACAACAAACACCTCACCCCATTATTACTCTGAACATTGAAGTCTCTGCCACCCTTCTCCTTAAGGAGTGGGGATGTAGAGTCTTCTAAAATAATACTGTTGGTGGGGTAAGGTTTCATTTAATGTTCAATATTCAACTCTCAATAAGCAATTTTGACTTTTTATTTTTGACTTTTTACTTTTTATCAAAATTCATCGTCCAATTTACCCTCTTATTACTAGTCTCCGTTCTCTTCATCATCCATAAAGAAAAATATTGTCCTTTTACCCAACTTTCAACAAAATCATCATAGAATTTACTGCCGGGGTTTCCACTTTGTCCACCGGGATAAACTCCATATGCTTCTGTACTGTCTGTCAACTGCACGATCATTCTCCAGCTCGGTCCATGTGTTGTCGTGGTTGCATTGATAATATCTCCATTGCCGCCAACAGGTATTGACTCTGAAAAAGGTATCAGGCTCTGTCGCAGCAGGTGATAAATTCTTGGTGATTTATGTTTTGTCCATTCCAATTTTCCGGCTTTTTCTTCTTTGGCCAATTCAACGGATGCTTTCTGAAAAGCGATCGTCACATCATCATACAGAGTTTCTTTTTGCGGCGTGTTCACATTATCTACATATTTAAATGCAGAATCTCTCAGCAATGCTTCCAATAAAGTTTGCTGATTAGGTGTTACAACCACTGGCTGCACTTTCTTCAATTCATCTCCCCAAACTCCAACGGCCAGGCTATCCCACCATAATTGGTAAACTGTTTGACCTTTTGAACCAGGCGATGCACGCAAATCCCAGCTTTTAATAATATCCAAATATCTTTTCGCGTCCGCGTTCAGATCGTTCTCTCTTATATATTTTAATAACAATGGTCTTGCATCTTCTGCTGTCACATTGAAATAATCATTCTGCAATCTCTTCATATCATCAACCGTTATTTGCTGCATGTTTTGCAATTGATGATTGATCGAGATCGCTCTTCCGTTAATATAATTGCCGGGAATAAAATAAGGATAGGCAGAGTCAGCAGGTCGTTGATTAGCGCTCACTAAAAAACCCTGTGCCGGATTAACGGCATGAGGATTTTCATTCTGCGGAATAAATCCCTGCCACATATAACTGCTGTCCTCTCCCGGCATGATCATCAAACCCTGCCCGTACCAGCGTGCTGGAAATTTTGCCTGCTGCCAGAGAGCAATATCACCGGTCTTCGATGCAAACACAAAATTTTGCCCGGGACAGGTAAAAGTTTTTATCGCATCTAAATAATCATCATAATTCTTTGCACGGTTCAATTTATAAAATGTCATGCCTTCATTGCTTGGATCATGTGCGGCCCAGCGACAGGCAATGGCCTTACCTGGCGCGAGTGTATCCGCAAAACTCTTATCAAACATTACAGGACCGAACATCGTGTACGCTACTGTATCATAAATATTATGTGAACCACGCACCTTCAATGTGTCAATATGTATTTGTGTATTCAGCCATTGATTATTGAACCAATATTGTTTTTTGCTGTCATCTTTGAATTTTATTTCGTAAAAATCTTTTACATCACGCTGCGAGTTAGTAACGCCCCAGGCAATTTGATCATTAAAGCCAACAATCACATTCGGCGAGCCGGGAAATGTAGCGCCATAAACATTTACATTGGGACTATTCAATTGCATCTCGTACCAGATAGATGGAAAGGTAAGATCAAGATGAGGATCATTACAAAGAATAGGTGCGCCGCTTTTTGTTTTAATACCTGCCACCGCCCAGTTATTACTTCCATTATCAGGGTCCTGCTTTATCACTTCAGCCACACGGGTTGAATCCTTTTCACCGAAATAAAGTGAATCGGCAGTTGCCGGCTTTACAGGAATAATTCCCGGCGCATCAAACCTGGTTCCTGCGGGCACGATCGGTATCAATGAATCAGGAACCTGCGGATATAAAATTTTAAATTCAGAAAACGGAATAAATGCTTTTTCATTGGTCAGTTCAATATCATCCACTTCACCGGCGAGTGTACGACTCATTTGTTTGAGAAAAAGAGCGATCTTCAGATTGCTCCATTTCTCCGGTTTAAAATCAAGCAGCTTATACTCTATCGGCAATTGTGATTCAGTGAGACTTTCAATATAGGCATTCACGCCAGCCGTATAGGCATCGCATACCAGTTTGCTTGCAGGATCGGATTCAAATTCCTTCAATGCGTTTTGCGCCGCGTACACCATCCCGCTTCGCCGCGTTTCCCTGTCCACTTTTATAATCCCCGGGTTATTTCCCAAAATTTCGGTCAGCCTTCCTGCAGCATACATGGTTTGCAGGTCCATTTGAAAAAGGCGAAACTTCGCGTGCAGGTATCCCTGCACAAAATAGAGGTCGGCATCATTGTCGGCAAACACGTGCGGCACCAGGCGCTCATCAAAATATACATTCGCCTTGCCTTTGAGATTTGGAAATTTTAAATCCGCATTAAAATCCGCATTAGCTGATTCGGCATTTTGCCAGAACCCATATTGCGGACTTAAAAATTTTCCAAGTGGCGGAATCGAACCCCATTTTTTATTTAGCAGAAATACAAGAACAATAGTTATGATGGCAGAGATGGCAAAAGGAATCAATCGCATAGGCTATGAATAAGGGGGAAAGATAAAAAAGAAGATGGAAACGTAATAGGAAATTCTTCATTCGATTACTTTCCCGACGAGTCTCCTCCGAATGTCAAGAGACAGAGGAGACTCGTCGGGGAAGAAAAATCAGAATAACTTTTTTTTAATTCGGTTGTTGGTCCAATGTCCTAATCATTTGATAGATATTAAAAGATAAAAGACAAATAACGGCGTAAATGATTTTAACTTGTATCCTCCCAATCTTTTTTATATTTAATTGCATAATTCGCTATATGGTGTCGCGCAGAACCTTTGTGCAGGGTTGCACCAACAAAAAAGAGGTTGCTTAAAAATGCCAGTGATTGTTTAGATTTGTGATCTAACCTCAACCGGGAAACGCTAATAAGCAATTCCATTCTCAAAATCCTATTTATTTCTTTTAAAACATTAGTCATGAAAAAAATGATTCTATTCGCTGGTTTGTTTTGTTTTGCTCTAGCATCTCATCTTCATGCCCAATCTATCAACAACAGGAACTGGAAAGCCTATATTGCCGACCCGGTCAATGACACGCTTGTTTTACATATACATTCAGATTCCAGTTTTGTAACAAATAGTAAAGGTGAAGTTATGATCCGGACCAACTGCACGATTGCCGGTGATACACTTACCTTATCTGACTATGGGACTGGCGAGCACGATTGTCCCGACCCAGGAAAGTATAAAATTGATATGAAGGATAAGAGCTTCACACTTACACCGGTCAATGATCCCTGTGAAGGAAGGGCCCAGGCACTCAATGGTATCAAATGGACTGAAGTTTTAAAATAACATTCATAGCCTGGAATATTTTAGCTGATACGGCTGGAAAGATCATAGCCTGGAATTTGAAGGTTCTATTCTCGATGATAAATTAAATAAAATTTTACGCCGTTATTGGTGTTTGATAATGAGACTTTATCGGGTTTAGTGCGCCTCACCAACAACCGAAATCAGAATAACTTTCATTTAATTCGGTTATCGCTCTAACGTCCTGTTTGATAGATGTTAAAAGATAAAGACCTACAACGGCAAAATGAATGGTGTCCTGTATATAATTCTGGACCTGCTCCCACCGGGTGCCCAATAGCTGCGGCTTGCGAGCCGGGTCTTACATTGGCCTTGCAGTGTTGATTCATTGACATTTCAGAATTGATTCAATATGGCGTCGGGTCCCCTGGAGATTCGGCTTGCAAACAAAAATTACAGTTTTGTCGCTTTAGTACGCTTGTTCATCTCATTATTAAAAATCATTTCTTTATTGATTATAGCTTCGCTTAAATTATTTTATCACTATTAAACATAGTACAATGAAAAAAAGATTAACCGCTTTATTTGCGGCAACGATATTGTTTATGAGCACAACATTTGCAAATAAGAACATTGATCCTTCCCTGCCATTACAAAATGAATTTAATCGTTTGTTTAGCCAACCAACAGAAGTTAAATGGGAACCCGTGTCCAATTTTTACAAGGTGAGTTTTGTAGAATCAGGACAGCACCTGACTGCTTTTTTTAATCCATCAGGTAAGATAGAAGCTGTTTCCAGAAATATCAGTACAGTTTATCTGCCTTTGATCTTACAAAAAAGACTGCAGGACAAACTTTCTTCATCCTGGATTACTGAATGTTTTGAAGTGTATGGAAAAAACGGTACCAAATATTACGTAACAATTGCAAATGCAAATGATAAGGTTCTTTATATGTCAAATAGCGATGATTGGTATAAGTATAAACAAACCAGTGCTAAATAAAATTGCAGAATCTATTTAATTAACAGGATAATAAGTTCGTAGTTTTTCGGAGTGTTACGCTTTTTGCGCCGTTGATCTCTATGACAAAAAAACTAAATAATAGCAGAAGGCTTTTTCAAGAGCCGTGTTAAACTGTTCAATTACCACAAGAAATTTACAACTCGCAGAGTCTTGTCATGCCGACCGCGTGCGCTAAAGCTATAGCGGTGGCGCAGGCACGAGGCATCCCAGAGACTGCAAAGTTTGAGATTTCTCGCCTGTCATTACTCCGTTGTTGGTGTTTGATCATGAGACTTTATCGGGTTTAATATGCCGCACCAACAACCGAAATCAGAAATAATTTCTTTTAATTCGGTTATCGCTCTAATGTCCTATTTGATAGCGTAAATTACAATCCGTGCAACGATTATAATGTCCGTGTTGTCAAATATCAAATCATAAAAATGAAAAAATTTTTTCAAACGATAATTCTCTTATGTACACTTACCGTTATTTCCTGTAAAAAGACTCACGACATAAACAATTCACAGAACCTTGTGCTGCTTCAGCACAAGTGGTCATTGGTTGTGAGGCATGGAGAAGCGCTCTTGTATGTAGGGCAACCAGGTGATTACTACAATTTTTCTGCAAACAATATTTTATACCGGCATCTCAATAACACGTATGATACGGGATCCTATACCCTGCTTGCCGATCGCAATAACTTCTTATTTTACCCGGTAGTAAATGGAATAACATCGGGCACAGCAACAAACTATTCTATAAATAGCATTTTAGACAGCCAGTTGGTTATTTCGAGCAGCACCGGGCCCAGTCAATCGTTCACAGATTCATTAAAAAGATAAGTAACGGTCAGTTTCGGCTCACGCTGGCATCCATTCGTTTTAATTTACCACGAAGCTCAGAGGTTTACCGGGAGGTTTTATGTATCTCCATGCACTCTATTCCTCTGTGGTTTGCATAAAATGAAATTGAGACTCTGGCAAAATCATAACTGTCCGCGTTGAGTGAAACAATCTGCTTCACTTTTTTATTATTTTTTCGATCCAGTCTTTTGTTTCATCTGTAAGCAATTGCATGATATTTTGTTTTCCCGCTTTGAACGAATGATCTGCACCTTCTATTTTTATCAAGGTCGCAAGTGAAAGTGATTTACACACTGATTTAATTAAATCCCATGTGGCCAATGTATCCCTTGTTCCCTGTAAAAACAGCATTGGTATTTCTACATTTTTTAAATGGTCTGCCCTTTCAATTGAAGGTTTGCCTGGAGGATGCAATGGAAAGCCATAAAAAATAATTCCTTTTACTGCTGCATCATGATGGGCTGACAAATATTGAGAACTCATTCTTCCGCCAAAAGATTTTCCTGCAACAAAGAGGGAAAGCTTAGGAAATAACTCCTGGGCTTTTGAAATGGCTGCTTCAATGGTTTTATGCGCAACAGCAGGACTATCCGGTCTTCCTTTTTTATTTTCCGCAAAAGGAAAATTGAAACGTAGCGTAGCGATGCCCATTTCCGAAAGTGATTGTGCCAACGTTACCATAAAAGAATGATTCATGCCTGCACCTGCTCCATGTGCAAGCGTGATGATGCATTTGCTTTTTGGCGGAATAATGGATTCAGCCGAAACAGAACCGATCGATGGAGAAATTTTAAGCGATAAAGACCGGGTATTCATTGCCACTGGTTTTTTAGCGGGGTAAAATTAAGAAGGATTTTATGTAGCCGGCGCTGTGAAGTTTATCCTGGGCAATGTTATACCTGAGCTCGCCGAAGTATTACACCATTATTGGCCGGCGAACAATATCGCTTGTTGAATCCTGATTAATAAATGAAAAGTCTTTGCTGATTTTTTCTCACAGCATCCTTTAAGGAAAGAAGAGAATGTTTCAACAACAACGCTTTAAGGTAACCCTAAAATCAGTTATGAATATCAACATCAACGCCGGTATGAGAGGATCTGTTATGATGATGTTCGTAACTATCACTATGGCGATGATTCTGGCGATAATAGTGATGTTCTACGCATCCGGAAAGAGAAAATGCTATAACTAATGTAACAATAATCACGTTCAATATATTTTTTTTCATGTTCGAAAGTTTATGATAACAGAGTTTCATTGATCTGATATGCAAAATTGAGTGGTTTTAAATGATAAATGTTATACAACGCTGTAAATAAGTTATATAATTCACACATAAAAACAAACATGTGATATGCTACAAGGAATGATGCAATAGCAATAACACTGTTCACCTTCACCCTTTATTTATTCTTCTTTCGGAACCTGGAGGTTTAATTTCAGTTCTTCTATATCCATTTCCTGCTCCACTTTCCTGATGACCGTGTCACTGAATTCTCCTTCTTTGTGCAACTTCAGCAATAGTGCTCTCTGAAATTTGCTGATCTCTAATTTGGCATTTAACAAATTATCCGGTGGTGTGGCCTGCACTTTTTGTTTATTATGTTTTGCCTTTTTATGACGACGGATTTCCTTTGCCAGGTCATGGATAAGCTGTTCATATTTCCTTTTAAGTTCTTGCTGCAAATTATTATCCAATGATACCGGTAATTCCTGTTCTATAAAATGAAGCGTAGTGGTAGCAAAATATAATCGCAGCTCTTTTTCTTCCGCAATAGTATTGTCTTGTGGTTTTATCCTGAGCCAGCGTATGAGCAGTGGCAACGAAAGCCCCTGCACAACCAGCGTTACAAAAATGACCACAAATGCAAGAAATATGATGGAATGTCTTTTCGGAAAAGCAGTTCCATCCTCCAGGAGTAACGGCAAAGCGAGGGCTGCGGCCAATGATATCACACCCCTGGTTCCTGTCCATGCTACCACCAGTACATTTTTCCATGTGCTGTCCTGTTCATCATTGACAGGTAAACCATCAGTAGTTTTTTTCTTTTTTTGAAAAAAATTTTGCCAATATGCACCTGCAAAGACCCAGATGATGCGAACTACAATAGTCACCACGCTGATCAGCAGGCCATCACCAAGTATTTGTGAAAAAGGATAGTGCCCCAGGTCCTTAATAATTAAAGGCAATTGCAGACCGATCAATATAAAAACAAATCCGTGTAATAGAAATACCAATGTATCCCACAAAGCCCTTGTTCTCATCCTTGCCTGGTAAGAAAAAACTTCAGGAGCTCTCTCCATGATATTACCAATCCTGTACTTACCACAGCCAGCACTCCCGACATGCGGAACTGTTCTGCTGCGAGATAGGAAACAAATGGAGACAGCAGGGTAAGACTTGTTTCAACAACCGGGTTATTTTCAATTTTTTTATGCGCCAGCACAAACAGGTAACCCGTTACAATTCCAATGAGTATACCAACGCCTGCTACTAATAAAAATTCAAGACCGGCCTTCCATAATATAAACGAACCTGTTGTTACAGCCGCAACAGCATACCGGTAAGCGATCAGGGCGGAAGCATCATTGACAAGACTTTCACCTTCTAATATGGTGATCACTTTTTTATTTAGTCTTAATCCTTTAATAATACCTGATGCCGCAACGGCATCGGGCGGGGAAACAACAGCCCCCTAATACAAAAGCAAGCGGCCAGCTAAAGTCCGGGATGAAATAATGAGCTGTAACAGCCACGGCTATCGTTGTGAAAAAAACAAGTGTTACGGCTAATGCCGATATCGGTCTTATTGATGTTTTGAATTCATGCCAGGAAGTTTTAGTAGCTGCATCATACAAAAGTGGCGGAAGTATAATAATAAAAACAACATCCGGATTCAATGCCAGGTCAGGTAATTGCGGAACAAAACCAATGATCAACCCGGCGAAGACTAATAAGATCGGGTAAGGAAGCTTTCTTTTATTGGCAATCGCCGTCAAACTGATCAGGATGACCATTATAAAAATAACAATTTTGAAATCTTGCATACTTTCTCAATCTACGTAAAAGCAATAGATTTTTTTGTAGTGCTGTTGGCTCATGTGCCAACCTGGAAGAAGCCTTTAGATTTTTTTATTTATTGAACAGAACAGAGGATGTCCATTATATCAAACCACTTATTTCTAATGTAGTAGCCAAAAAACGATTTGCAATTCTGAAATTTTCTTTTTGTTCGTGGATCTGAGTCATATCTGTTAATGCGTGATACAAATTGTTTCGATACCGGCTAATTATTATTAATGATGCCAGGGCCTTGTCCCTCAGCGAGGGGTTTTCCGCAAGTAAGGTAGTTTCGACAAAAGCACGATTATCCGACTTCCTGAGATTCAGAAAAGTGAATCTTAGATTTATTTTATCCTTATCAACATACTTTTTTTTAAAATATTCAAATGTATTTGTGGTAATTTTTTCGGCACTATCAAGGGAAGCAGAAATATTGTCAACAAATTTTCCGAGTGTTGAAAGACCTGGGTTATTATTACAAGCCCTGTCCTCAAAAATATTCCAAACAAGGCTAAAGTCTTTGATTGATTTTATTGCTTTTTCATCTAGTGCTGAACCCAATTTGTCATTGATCCACTCTGTAACATCGAATGCCATATATCGTTTCTTTTTATTTACCAAACAAAACAGGCAGCCGGGAATCAGGAAAATTTTATTTCAGAAAGTATTTTTTCTGCCCTTTCCAGATCGTTGGAAAAAATTTTCAGTTCTATTCCACCTAAAGGATTTAAGCTTACCACATTTTCATCTACAAGGAAAGACTCTATTCCTTCTTCCCTTAGATTATTTTGGACAAAATTGGCCGCCAATGAATCATTGAAGATATTAAGAACTACTATCTCATCTTTATTATGTGTGATCATTTGTTTTTTTTAAAGGTACAGCAAAGAGTTTTGCCATTCTTTATTTTTATTGAATACCCCGCGGACTTTTGTCTTAAGAAAAAACGTAATGCTCAATGTGTGAATAATATAACTTTTTTCCAGAGTGGTATAACATTTGTACAAACAAAGGGTGGACCTTTGTTCTGTTAAGATTTACTCATGCTATTCCGAAGGTGACAATCATAAGATGAGTTACGTTGAATCATTTCGCAGCAGCCTCTGTAAAAATATTTTTTGTCTCATCAACTTATTTAATGTTTAAGGATCTCTAAAATGAAAAAGTTAATTGTATACCTAATGACCTCATCCAGGTCTTTAACAATGCTTCCACCCCAACTGAAAGCAGTGACTAAAATTTTTGCTTTATTCATTGTTCTCAATTCAGTTACATGGATAGCGCCGCAAAAAGCATCTGCACAAGTACAAGTAGATGTCAGCTTCCAGGTCTTTTATGATAATTTAAGCCCTTACGGTAATTGGGTAAATAACTCAGACTATGGATACGTTTGGGTTCCGCGTGTATCCCACGGGTTTACTCCCTATGGCACAAACGGCTATTGGGTATTCACCGATGAGGGATGGACGTGGGTTTCAAATTACTCATGGGGATGGGCGCCATTTCACTATGGTCGCTGGTTTTATGATTCTTATTACGGGTGGATATGGGTTCCGGATAACGAATGGAGTCCTGCATGGGTTACCTGGAGAAGATCCGAAGGTTATTACGGTTGGGCACCGATAGGTCCTGGTATCAGCACGGACATTGCTTATAGCAATAGCTATAATTTACCTTACGATCGGTGGAGGTTTGTAAGAGACAGGGATTTCGGGAGAAGAGACATTAATAATTATTATGTCAGTTCATCAAATTACACTACGATCATTAATAATTCCACAGTAATAAATAATATTCATGTGGATAATTCACGCAATGTTAGATACAATGCAGGTCCTGATAGAACTGAAGTTGAAAAAACGTGTTGGTAAACCATTTACCCCGATCGCTATTAAAGAAAGCAGCAGGCCCGCCCAGAACCTGAATAAAGACCAGCTTGAGATATACAGACCCCGGGTGCAAAAAAATCTCTCTGCAGAAAAGAAACCAGCCCCATCGAAAGTGGCAAATTGGAAAGGAAATCAGGAAGCAAAGCAACAACAGCAACAGCAAAATGATCTACAAGTAAAGCAGAAACAACAACAACAGCAAAATAGCCAACAGGTAAAGCAGAAACAACAGCAACAGCAAAATAGCCAACAGGTACAGCAGAAACAACAACAACAGCAAAATAACCAACAGGTAAAGCAGAAACAACAGCAACAGCAAAATAACCAACAGGTAAAGCAGAAACAACAACAGCAAAATGACCAACAAGTAAAGCAGCAACAACAACAGCAAAATGATCTACAAGTAAAGAAGCAACAACGCAATGACCAACTAGTAAAGCAGCAACAACAGCAACACAAGGATCGACAAGCAAAGAAGCAACAACAGCAACAGCAAAATGATCAACAGGCAAAGCAGCAACAGCAGCAACGCAACGATCAACAAGCAAAGCAGCAACAACGCAATGACCAACTGGTAAAGCAACAACAGCAGCAAAAGGATCAGCAAGCAAAGAAGCAAAAACAACAACAAAATGATCAACAGGCAAAGAAGCAACAGCCACAGCAAAATAACCAATGAGTAAAGCAGCAGCAACAGCAACGCAATGATTAACAAACAAAGAAGCAATTGAGTAGGGAAAAAACATCGCAACCTTAAGAGACATCTGCAAAAAAAGTGAAAGAATAAGGCAAACAAACTTTTCCACTCTTCTGGCGCAAGTCTTTAACTTGCGCCATTTTTCTTTCGGGCTTGCTATAGAAGGTCCGGTTGCGATGGCCCTGGCAAACAAAGAAAATTAATACATTTATAAAAAATTCAAATGAATACAAACAGACTTTCAAAAAACTCTCGCAGCAGCTTTGAATGCGCAAATGACGAAAGAAGCACATGCTTCGCAAATCTATTTATCTTATGCTGCATGGGCTGAACGCCAGGGATTCAGCGGCATCGCTAATTTTCTTTTCAGACATGCACAGGAGGAACGCAACCACATGATGAAGATATTGGAGTATATCTTAAAAAGAGGCGCTGAAGTACAGGTAAAAGCTATTCCGGCTCCTCCTGAAAACCCGGTAAGTATAAACAATTGTTTTGAAAAAGTTTTTGAGCATGAAACAGATAATACGAAAGCTGTTTATAAGCTTGTAAAAATGAGTTTTGATGAAGAAGATTGGGCCACCTGGAACTTTATGCAATGGTTTGTGAAAGAGCAAATAGAAGAAGAAACGCTTGCGATGAACTTACTGGATAAGATGAAAATAGCCGGTGGTGAAAAAGTAAGCAGCAATGCTTTGTATTCATTAGACAGGGACCTGGAAAAAACACCCGACGAGGCCAGGTCAGCACAGGACGTAACGGCTGATAATCCTTAAGAAAAATAGTTGAAGTTATCGCCGATGATTTTTGTAATAGAAATCAAAGCTGAAATACTCCTGTTAGCTTTTTGCTTTTACAATTGAAACAGAAACCTTGCATGGACGCCAGAGGAAGCGGAAGATTTTTATGATAAATAGAAAAATATATGACTGGAATAGTTAACAATAATAATTCAAAGTTGTACAGCATCTATGCAAATCCAGAGCACGTTCATATGCTTGCATCCCGCACTCCGAAATTATCAGGCGAATTTTTAGCAACAGTTATAGCTGAGAGTTCGACGAAATTCATCAACGATAATAGATTAAGTAAAGGTGAATTTAGTTGGCAAGAATCGGGGTCCGCATTTTCGATTTCAAAATCCGATGTTGACAAGGTTTGCAAATATATTCTTAATCAACCCGAACATCATCGGAAAGTAAGCTTTGCAGAGGAATACAATAAGCTTGTAAAATTCAGGTGCGTGGAGACCTACCTACCGGCACGCAGGCACGCACCGGGGCATTCCACTTTTTTGCGGACACGAACCAAGGCGGAAGGGGCCAAAATATATTGTGGATGCTTTTAAAGATGTAATAAATAAAGCCGGATGATTGTCTTCGCCAACGCAACGCGAGCTCAGCTTCGGTTGTTGGTCACAAGAGGTGACTATACAGCTATTCGACCATGAAAGGCCGCCCGGGTAAT
>Ga0207159_1183_pt1 | contig 13494 bp, 11 predicted proteins | sample Alteio_BWMinHeat_23_FD_153511 | JGI IMG/M metagenome (GOLD analysis project Ga0207159, IMG submission 153511) | Enriched cells from forest soil in Barre Woods Harvard Forest LTER site, Petersham, Massachusetts, United States -... | ecosystem: Environmental > Terrestrial > Soil > Temperate forest >... | reverse complement strand
ATTTATAATAACCCGTCGCAATACCCGATCTTCACCAGTAATGATGACGACCTGGAATATGTGTACAACAGTTCGTACAACTATTATCCTGATAATATTACCAACCTTGGTAATAACCAGTTGCGCCTTAACCTTGCACAAACACTTGAAACCACATTGGGCCAGCTGCATGACCTGCGTTGCATGGTGCTTGGCGAACCGGCCCGCGGCTTAGGTTTCAGCGATACTTCTTACAGTTCTTATGTAGGTGCACCTTCAGGTGAAGACCTTAGTACCATGGCTGCGCAAATTCAGCAGGGTAAATTATCCCTGTACAACCGTAATCATTTTTATTCGGGCCTTACCGGCGAGCCTACCTATATCCTCAGTTATCCTGAGGTATGTTTTTGCATAGCAGAAGCAATAAACAGGGGATGGATAAGCGGCAGTGCAGCTACGTGGTACAGAACAGGTGTTACCGCCCAGTTTGCTTTTTATGGTATTACGGACGGCAACAATACCGTAACACTGCAGGCGCCTGCAGGCAATGAAATTACTTACACTGTTAATTTTAGTTTTGATAACTATTTTAACCAGGATGCAGTAAAACTTAAAGGTGATGCCAATGACCTGAATAAAATTCTGTTGCAAAAATATCTTGCTTATGCGCGTAATTCAGGTTACCAGGCCTACTACCAGTGGCGCAGAACAGGTGTGCCCACATTCAGCGCAGGCGCAGGTACAGGCAATGGCGGCGTAATACCCAGGAGATGGCAGTACCCTACCAACGAAAGGATTGTTAACCTTACCAACTTAACAGCAGCCTTACAAAGCCAGTATGGCGGCAATGATGACATAAACCAGGATGTTTGGCTCGTAAAATAAAAATCTTTCTTAGTAGTTTTCTTTAGCATAACATTGGCGGGGCCTTTCCAGGCTTCGCCATTTTTAAAACAGGATATCAGATTTTAATAATGTTAATTTATCGTTTTGATAATAAAGAAACCTGTAGATTTATTTAACCCAACCCCGGGATCAAATCATTCTTAATAATAACCAACCCACAATGGATCAAAAAATACATGCAGAAGAAGTAACAAATGAAATACTTGTACTATTTGAGGAGCATGGCAATGAAGATTATGACGGAGAACCCGTATCGCAAACATCGCACATGATACAATGCGGCATGCAGGCCATGGCTGAAGGGGCAGATATGGAACTGGTGATAGGCGCGTTTTTACATGATATAGGCCACCTGCTGCGCTACAGGATGGAAACAGAGGCAATGGGGAATTACGGTGTTTTAAACCATGACGGCATAGGCGGCGAATATTTACGCAGCAAGGGGTTTACTGACAGGGTTTGCGCAATGGTAGAACAGCATGTTGCAGCAAAACGCTACCTTGTATCAACAGACCCCACGTATAAAAACAAACTTTCAGAAGCAAGCCTGCAAACGCTTATGCAATGGCAGGGCGGCCTGATGCAGCCGGAGGAGATACTGGCTTTTGAAAACCATCCTTTTTTTGATGATATTATTAAAGTAAGGCTATGGGACGAGGAAGCAAAAAACCACAACGCGGTACTGCTGCCGTTACGTCATTTTGGTAACCTTATTTTCGAATACTTAAACCACAGGAATTAATTACATGAATAATAAAATTCAGCTGGTTGTATTTGATATTGCGGGTACAACCGTACAGGAAAATGGTGAAATAACACTGGCTTTTCAATCAGCATTGCTTGAATATGGATACAACATTCCGGCAGAAAAAATAAGCCTGCTGATGGGTTATAAAAAGCCTGAAGCAATAAAGATGATGCTGAACGAATATGAAGATGATATATCCATGATAACAGTTGCATACATCAACATTATTCACGACCGTTTTCTTAAGCTGATGGTTGATCATTACGAATCTGCTGAACAAATTTACCCTATGCCGTTTGCAGAGGAATTATTCGCATGGCTTAAAGAAAAAGGCATAAAAATTGGCTTGGATACCGGCTTTAGCAGCGATATTACAAACATTATTATAAACAGGTTAGGCTGGCTGAAAGATAAAAAGATAGATGCCATTGTATCCAGCAACGAGGTACAGGCCGGCAGACCGCAGCCTTACATGATAAGGAAAATAATGCAGGCGGTTGGTGTAACGGACGCAGCCAGTGTTATCAAGGTTGGCGATACAGAAGTGGATGTAAATGAGGGGAAGAATGCAGGTTGTTTATATTCCATAGCTGTTACAACCGGCGCTTTTACCCGTGAACAATTATTGCCTTACAGCCCGTCATTCATTATTGATGGCCTCGAGGAACTGATACCTATTATTGAACAAGCATAAGCAAACACCATGCAGTCCCCCCAAGTATTATTGCCCGGTAACTCATCCATCAAATCCAGGTTGCAGTATGCCCCTGCATGGCTGTTTATACTGTATGTATCCGTTACCGCGTTTACGGTATACGCATGTATGTACGGTTTCCGTAAACCCTTTACTGCTGCTTCGTTCCAGGGCATTACCCTGTTCGGTATCTCCTATAAAGTGGTACTGGTTATTTCGCAAACCATCGGCTATATGATCAGTAAGTTTTACGGCATCCGCTTTATTGCCGGTATGCAGCCGCAAAAACGTGCTGCTACCATTGTTAAGCTTATTGTTACGGCATGGTTGTCGCTGTTGTGTTTCGCTATCGTACCTGCGCCGTATAATTTTATTTTCATGTTCATCAATGGCCTGCCTTTGGGTATGGTGTGGGGGCTGGTTTTCGGATTTGTTGAAGGCAGAAGGGCTACCGAATTAATGGGCGCCGTTCTTGCCACCAGTTTTGTGTTTGCCTCGGGTATTGCAAAAACAGTGGGCAAGTGGCTGATGCTGAGTTTTAAAATATCCGAGTGGTGGATGCCCTTTGCAGCAGGCGCAATTTTTGTTGTACCGTTGTTAATAAGCACCTGGCTTTTAAATAAAACGCCGCCGCCAAATGCAGATGATGTTGCGCACCGCACCATACGTTTGCCCATGGATAAAGCACAGCGGAAAGCTTTTATACAGCATTTTGGGTTTGCACTGGTGCCTGTAATTATTGCCTATGTATTGCTTACCATTTTAAGAGATTTTTCTGAAGACTTTTCCAATGAATTGTGGAATGAAACAGGCTACCAGAACAAGGCCGATATTTTTGCACAAACAAGTACCATCATTTCATTGATCGTTTTGGCGGTGATAGGCGGGTTCTTCATCATCAAAAATAATTATAAGGCTTTCCAGTTAAACCATACTATCATCATCGTTGGTTTTGCACTGGCTGCATCCTCTACATTTTTATACCACCTGCACATGGTATCGCCTGTTGTATGGTTTGTAACAGCGGCATCAGGGTTATACCTGGGCTATGTACCTTATAACTGCTTTTATTTTGAACGTATGCTGGCAGCATATAAGGTGCCGGGCAATGTTGGTTTTGTAATATATATTGCGGATGCCTTTGGCTACATGGGTACTGTAATAGTTTTATTAGTTAAAGAGTTTGTGCATTTTAAATACAGCTGGGTAGACTTTTTTACCATGCTGTTCTACGTGGCAGCAGGTTTTGGTATTGTACTGGTACTTTGGGGCTCCGGCCTTTTTGCAAGGATCTATAAAAAGGATAAATAATTATGCAACAACCTTCAGCAATTGTAATAGGCGCAGGCATTATAGGACTTGCCATTTCAAGAAGTTTGGCAGAGAGAGGATATCGTGTAACAGTGTTTGAAAGGAATGAAAAAGCCGTTGGCGCATCCGTCCGCAATTTCGGTATGATATGGCCTGTAGGCCAGCCGGCCGGCCGTTTGTACGACCGGGCCTTGCGCTCAAAGTCAATATGGAAAACTGTTTGCAATGAAGCCGGCTTGTGGTATGATGAAGTGGGCAGCCTGCACATGGCATACAACGATCTCGAATGGCAGGTACTGAATGAATTTGCCGAAGCAAGCAAAGGCATACGCCCGGTTTCTGTATTGGATGTACAGGGCACACTGCAAAAAAGCGGAGCTGTTAACCCGGCCAATCTTAAAGGCGCTTTATGGAGTGAAGACGAAATGATAGTTGAGGCAAGAGTGGCCATTGAAAAACTGCCTGTATATTTAGAGGAGAAATATGCTGTTGAATTTCATTTTAATACCGCTATTACTGCCATCCAGCACCCAAAGGTTATTTCTGGCAAACAGCACTGGAGTGCAGATGAGATATATGTTTGCAGCGGTGCTGATTTTGAAACATTATACCCGGAAGTTTTTGCCGCCAATAATTTTACCAAATGCAAACTGCAGATGATGCGGCTGGTGGCGCAGGAGGATAACTGGCGCATAGGGCCGTCATTATGTGGCGGCCTGTCGTTGACACATTATAAGGCTTTCGAAGCAGCCTCCTCTCTCCCATTGCTTAAAGCGCATTACCGGGAGGCACTTCCTGAGTATATTAAATGGGGCATTCATGTAATGGTATCGCAAAACGAAACGGGCGAGCTTACCATCGGCGACAGCCATGAATACGGCCTTGTGCACGACCCGTTCGATAAACAATTCATCAACCGGATGGTGGTTGATTATCTTAAGCAGTTTGCAGTATTTAAGAACTGGAACCTGTTGCAAAGCTGGAACGGCACCTATCCCAAAAAAACGGACGGTGCAACGGAATTTATCCATTCACCTGAACAAGGCGTAACGATTGTGAACGGCATCGGTGGCGCAGGCATGACATTGAGCTTTGGCTTTGCGGAGGAAGTGATTGGAAGAAGATAAAACATTAAAGATTTAGAAGACTATCTGGGCAGTTTTACCTGGTCAAAGCAAATTATTGAATTCCTTTTGGGTTCCAAATGTTAAACAGACCCCGAGGGTTTTGAAAACCCCCGGGGTCTTACTTTGGCTTATTAAACCCTTCATTGTTTTTAAAACTCTTGTGCTTAGAGCAAATTATTGAACCCTTCCAGGGTTCAGGTCTTCCACTCTTTTTATTCCCCGCGTTTCACGCGGAGCTATTCGAATTCAAGCCCTTCAGGCTTGTACGAAGTTTGCATAAAAACAAATCGCTAACTCCAACGGAGCCCCGGATGAAATCTGGGTAAAAATTATATCTGATAAAAGCAAATCAGCTAACCCCAAAGGGGTTTAACATGAATAGCCCCCGCATTGGCGGGGCAGGCTCCGGATGAAATCCGGGGGTAAGACAAATCTGTAATGATACAAAACCTCCCGACAATTTAGTTGTGACAACCCGCCCAAAAACAAAAAAAGTTTATTCCTTTAACGTTCTGCATTAAAGAAATAAACTTAACTCATTAAGGTATAAAAAACTATGCCCTTTGCTCTGTGTGGCTAAGACAGTAGTTGATAGTTTTTGAAATAGAATACCCACTGTCCTCAAATATTTTTTGCAGTATGTCCTGGCTTATATTATATTTTTTTGACCAATAAGCAATCTCTCTCGAACCATTAAAATTTACCTGTACGTTGCTGTTCAATTTTTCTTTTGCAATTATCCGTGCCATAACCCGGTTGTTTAAAAGTTATTTAATTCATCTGTCTGTTTCAAATGCCATGCCTGAAATTCTCCGTTACGCTCTGTTTAACCTATCCTTACAAATTATTTTACAGGCGGTAAGTTTGCCCGGCAATTGCTCACAATACGTGATGTGGCCGCCTGCAGATGGCCGCGTCAATATTGCATGCACCGGCAAAAGCATAACGGCGCTAACACCCTTGTATGTATTTGATATTGTGTTATTTAACAAAAGATTTAACAGCGCTGGTTTCTACACCGCGCGATGCGTATTGCAGAGCTGCTTCCTTAAAATTAAAACGAAAGCAGTGGTGGCCCGTCAATAAAAATATCGCCGTGGATGTGGATTTAATGGCACAACCGGTCTGCCATTTCTACAATATGGAATACTGTGGAATGCTGTCATTTCTTCATAACATTATCATCTAACCACCCGCCAATTGTTTCCAGTGCAAGCGGGGCTATTGTTTCCTGTATCGTGGAGTATTCTGACACATCGCCGGTAACCGCTGTTTGAAATAAATGGTTAAGCCCTTTCAGCTCAACTATCTTATAGGAATGGTTATTATTTTTTTTCAATACGGAATCTATTACCGGAAGGTTCGTTTTTGCATCCACCTGCTTATCCAGTTCGCCGGTAACGGCCAGCACTTTGCAGTGTACCTTGGCAAGGTCTGCTGCGAAATCGTGCATAATAAAAAACCTCATCCATGCCAAATTATAAAGGCCGTCATATATTTTGTAGATACTCTGCCCAACTACAGAACTGTCACTCACATATAAGCTGTTCAAAATACTGTCCGGCTGCTGCTGCTTCCACTCAGCAAAAACTTCAAGTACTCTTTTATTCAGCGCCGCAACATCAGGGGACGAACCGAACAATGCCAGTTCCTTTGCATGCAGTTGTTTAAATGCATTTACCGCTGTTGGGTTAATGCCCGCTTTTAGTAACGCATAACCATTTTGCTCAACATTTATCCTTAAGCCACCAACAGTTCCGGCTCCCCACAGCACAATGAAATTTATTTCCCTGCGTTCCGCAGCTACCATAGGTGCGATCATCGCTCCTTCACTGTGCCCTATCAGCCCTATCTTATTTTTATCAACCTCTTTTCTTGTAAGTGCGTAATCAAGACCGGTCTCTATATCTTTTGCAAAATCAGCACTGGTAGCCGTTAACAGGGTGCCTGTTGTTTTGCCTACCATCCTGTCATCTACCCTTAGTACAGCATATCCTTTTTTTGTTAAATAGTCAGCCAATACCGCAAAAGGTTTATGACCCAGTATTGTCTCATCGCGGTCCTGCTGACCGCTGCCTGTAATAAGTATTGCCGTTGGAAAAGGGCCACCTGTTTTCGGGAAAGTCAATGTTGCACCAAAATGTATGGACCTATCTGCGTTATCGTATTCCACATCCTCGCTGTTATAGCTGAATGGCGGCACAGGTGTTTGCGGCCTTACCACGGGCGGTGTTTCCTTTTGCATCCTTTTCATCACCAAAGGCAGCATATTGGTGCGCTGCTGCCATACCCCCGAAATAACGGAATCGTTAACTACCGCGCCTCTATACACTACGCTTGCTCTTGTAAATTCAACGAGCACACTGTCGCCTTGCACGGCCACTTTGTCAAGGGGAATACCCTTTGCACCCTGGTCGGGGCTGTCCATTGTTCCGGTGTAAGTGCCGTCGCCATTCTTATCAAAATGGAACACGATCCTTATCTCAATGGATATCTTCAAATTACCTTCCCATATACCTGTTACATCTTTTGCCTGTGCGTGTAATTGTGCGGCAAATGTTGATATGGCAAGAATAAGTGCGGCTATTTTTCTCATGATATAGCTATTTATTTTTTTGAATTGACTTGAAATAAATATAAGAGTAAACAACGGGGACGAGGCCAAGAATCAGCCCAAACCCCAAAAGAACATAATTTGCAAGCGCGGCCGGGATGAACAGAGATGTTACCGCTATAACAATGCCGCCCGCAAACCAAAGCTTACCGCCGAACTGGTGTGTTTTTCTCCAGGTCTCTTCACTTTCCAGGGTCCAGGGTGTGCGTATGCCTGCAAAATAATTTGGCTTTATACTGTGCATGATGTTGCCCATGAATGCAAAGAACAGCCCCATTAAAAAAGGCAGGGCGCCCGAAAAAGTGAAACTGCCTTTTTGCGCAGCAAGTATGATAAGGCAATTGATGCAGCAGAAAAGAAGCACAACGGCAACGGCTATCTTATTAAAAATACCGGGTGAATATGCTGCCTTTTTTTTAGGGTCAATAACAGGCAGGAACCGCATCAGGAGGAAAAGTAATATGCTTATACCTGAGGTAATGCCCAGTATGGCCCAAAGAAAAGGCCTTTTACTATAACCGTTTGGCTTGCCCGCTATATTAAAATGGGTTGGCACCACTTCAGGCAGGCCTTTGTACGCTACCTGCAGGTACAAAAAAGGCAGGAGGATCATCAGCAAAACAAGCAGGTCTGCAATACGTAATCGCGGCCTCATAGCTTTCTCTTTTTTTTGGTGAATTGTAAAAGCCATTTCATCATCTCATCCATAACTGTTGTGTTGATGGAATAATTTTGATACTGCCCTTCTTTTACCGATACCACAAGCCCCGCCTGCTTTAAGATATCCAGGTGGTGCGAAACGCTTGGCCATGATATGTTGAACTCTGCCGCAATATCCCCGGCTGACATATCCTTATCTTTCAGCAGTTCCAGTATAGCTCTCCGTGTGGGGTCGTTCAATGCTTTAAAAAGAAGATTCAAAATTATTAGATATTTAGACAAATGTCTAAATACTTTCGGTATTTGCAAAATTTATATTGGCGGGCGGTTGTGGAGGCCCGACGCATAAAAGATCATATCACCCCGCCGGGATGAGGGCAATGGCGCAATATTGCACTGTTTGCCTTGCCTCTGCAAAAGTGCCTGGTGCTGCTTCGGGCATATTTATCAACACCAATCGTTCCTATGGAACGAATTAATAGATTTTATTTTTTCTACCCATCAAATGCTCCTATGGAGCATAAAGGCATATTTCTTTAAAAAAAGGAAATCGTCTTTTTATATTAGCGTGCGGCAATACTCCGTTAGGAATTCGGCATGTACGGAGTGGGTAGAAGAACAGAACAAGCTTCTTTGCACTGCGTAGGAGTGCCTGTTGCTGCCCTTATTAAGTATATGCCTATATCCTTATATTCCGTAGGAATATTTGGTGGGTAGAATAACAAAACGGGCCTCTTCGCACTCCGTCAGGAGTGCCTGGTGCTATTCTTAATTGAATATATACGTAATAAAGGCAAACAACCCACCACTACTGCCCTTGCGGCCTTGGCTGATTGGCAAAATAAATGATCAAAATGATGATAGCCAGTATGATGAAAACGGTTATAACAACCTTTACGGCAGATACAGGCTTTTTGCCATATATCTTGCCTGTTTGGCCGTTTATGAGAAAGCTGAACTTCTTTTGTTTATACAGGTAAGTGCACATCCATACCGGCAAAAGTATATGCTTGTAGGTTTGATCATAATATTCCGTTTCGGCCTGAACATCCTTATAGGTATCAATGCAGCATAGTTTTTGGCAGGCGCCTAAGATAACGGAGCCCATTATTGCTTCCGCTTCTGCGTAAGCGTCTTTTACAGGAACATTGTACACTGTTGCCTCCCAACCGGATATGAACCTGGCATCAAAATCTTCCAGCTCACCCAGCCTGTAAGGATAAATAGCCGAGCAGGCCGCCTGCCCCAGTTCAGTTGAGCCTGCAATGAGCACGTCATCAAAGAACTGATCGTAGGTACCGCTGCGGTAGATCCATTCCGTTTTTTGCACCCGTCTTGTTTGCGTTTTACCGGCGTTGTCAGTATATTCTTCTGTTATATAATAATAGCGGCCGCCATAGCCTGTCCAGTCGCTGTGTGTTTGTGAGTCAAATGTCCAGAAAGGCAAATAAACACCGTGCAGGCCATCTTCTTTTGCAAACTTCTTCAGGTCGCGGGGAGCCCAGATGCCTTTGCCAAGCCATGTTTTAAAAATATCATCAGACTGCTGTTTATCAACCTGGAATGGCACTATACCGGCCGGCTGTATCACCCTTGTTTTATACGCCACCGGGTTTACCATCTCAAAATTGCAATAGCTGCAGGTATAAGTGGCCGTGTCGGTAGTAAGCACAGCCTGTGCACCGCATCTTCCGCATTTATATACCATCTGTTCAACAGCAGCTGAGGCATCCTCTGCGCCGTTAAGCTGTGGCTGTAAACTGTTCTCTTTTATATTGCCTGAACTTTTTTCAATGGGTACATGTGTGCCGCAATGGGTACACTCCAGTTCCTGCAGTTTGGGGTTGAAATACATTTGCGCATTGCAGCCAGGGCAGGCAAAAAGCAATACGCTTTCGTTCTTTACTTGTTCCATTATTTAAATTATAACTTGGCTAATATCTCTGCTTTCTTTTTGTTGAACTCATCTTCCGTTAATACACCGGCAGTTTTCAGGTCGCTCAACTGCTTAAGCATATCAAGCATCTTTTGCTTATCTTCTGCCACCGGGGCAGCAGCGGCATTATTTTGCGGCTGCATAAGATTGGTGAGCAGCACACCGGCGCCAATGCCTGCTGTGCTTGCGGCGCCGGGATTAGCGGCCATCTTCTCCAATGCTATGCCGCCCTGCATTTGATTGAACTGGTTAAGCTGGCCACCCATCATATTAAGCTCAGTAGTTTTATCCAGCATTTTTTCCACCTCATCCGGCAATGTCACATTCTCAATATAGAACTTGCCTATCTCTATGCCCCAGGTGTCAAACTCAGCCTGGAACACCGGCTTCAGTTTATCACCTATCTCCGTATACTTTGACGCAAGGTCAAACACCGAGACGCCTGTTTCTGCCAGGCCTTCGGAGAGTTTGCTTATGATAGTATTTCTTAACTGCTCGCTCACATCTTCTATCCTTACCAGGCTGTTGGTACCGGCAAACTGGGTAATGAATTTTTTAGGATCAACAACACGTATGGTGTAGGTGCCAAAGGAGCGCAGCCGCACCTGCTGCAACTGCGGATCGCGCATGATAACAGGGTTTGATGTACCCCATTTTAAATTGGTGAACTGGCGGGTGCTTATAAAATATACATCCACCTTAAAGGGTGAATTAAATAAATATTTCCACGACTTTAAAGTGGTTATCACCGGCATGTTGGCCGTAGTAAGCTCGTGCCTGCCGGGTATATAAACGTCGCCAAACTCACCTTCGTTCATCAGCACGGCCACCTGCGATTCCCGCACGGTAAGCTGTGCGCCATTTTTTATTTTGTTGCCCTTATCGGGAAATTTATAAATAACGGTGTCGTTGGTTTCATCCACCCAATCAATTACTTCAATAAATTCGTTGGTAATAAAATTAAAGAGTCCCATGGCCGTTAGATAAGTTTAAAGTTGTTTTGTAATGATGACCTGTGAGGCTAAGATATGGGTTAATTGAATAAAAGCACCGGAGAGACCAATTATTTTATTTATGATGATCGTTTAAATTGATTGCCTGTATAGCCACCCAAGTTTTTTTATCTCGTTCTATCTCTTGATCCGTATGGCTCAATGCCGCATGGCATCGTATCCTCCTCCGGCGCTGCACCCGCTTCTTTGATCCAATATGGCTGCGCCATTGGATCAATTCCGGCAAGCCGGAACCGAACCGGCTGAAGGCGCCTACTGAGGATCCTGGTTTAAATTCGAAGGGCGCGGAGAACAAGGAGACCAAATGGAACAAATAGCATGGCCAGATTGCGGAGCGCATCACGCTGTATCGAGATTTCGGTATTGAATTTAATTTTTAAGGTCCCTGGTATTAGTCTAGCTTAATCTTCGCATACTACAGATCTTAACCAATACCCGCATACGGCGCATTAGGCCGGTTCGGTCGTGCCGCAGGCACGATTGCTGCGATGGCAAAGCCATATCGCGGCAAAGAAGCGGGCGTAGCCCCATTGCGGGTACGATGCCATGCGGCACTGAGCCCTGCGAATTCCGTAGTTAGACCGGTAAATAAAATAGCGTGGTTGCATGTACCCAGGCAATTGGCTGGCAACCTTGCTCCGGGAAAAATTTATATCCCACCCGTTTATTATAACAACAATTCAACCCGGTAATTTGCCTTTAGCCAATTATCGTAATAAAATATCCTGAAACTTCTTATCTTAGCCATTCCTTCTATTACAAGTGCAGTTACTTGTTCTTAATTCCAATTAGTTAAAAGATCATTTTATTCATCCGGGCATATTGTTATGCCCGCTTACAAACAAATTATATGAACAAGGCAAACTCCCTGTCAAAAGCTATTCTTTTAACTGGCCTCTTCGCATGTACGCTTGATGCAACCGCGGCCATATTTAACTTCATCATATTGTTTAAAGGTCATTTTATTCACCCGGGCATATTGTTATTGCCCGCTTACAAACAAATTATATGAACAAGGCAAACTCTCTTCCAATAGCCATTCTTTTAACAGGCCTCATCGCTGGTACGCTTGATGCAACTGCGGCCATACTAAACTTCATCATTTCCACCCACAAAAACCCGGCGGTCATCTTTCAATATATTGCCAGTGGTGTATTTGGCCCCAAAGCTTTTTCAGGTGATAGCTATATTGTTATCGGCATCCTGTTCCATTACCTCATAGCATACCTGTTTACAGCATTCTTCTTCCTTATCTATCCGTACATTGGCGGCATTGCAAAGAACAAGGTATTAACTGCTGTTATTTATGGTGTTTTTGTTTGGCTGGTGATGAACTTTATTGTGGTGCCATTAAGCGATGTGCCAAAGTCGCCCTTTAATGCAAAGGGTGTTATTTTAGGCATAGCCTTTTTAATAGTTTGCATCGGGTTGCCCAATGCTTTTATGGCTGGCAGGTTTTATAACAGAAGGGGGTTTGAGGAGGTTTGAGAGGTTGAGTGTTTGAATCAAAATATGCAAATAGATAATTTCAAACGGGGTACCAATTAAAGAAATCAAGTTTTCGAAAGTTGACTTCTTTTACACTAATACCTTATCTATCCAAATAACTACAGTGACCGCCGAGAATGAGAATATAATATTTATTCTACCTCTACTGTAACCCATTGTACAAATTCGTCATAGTACCGCGCAAGATTTGCCCTTGTACGCCCTACAGGTATTACATAGGCGTTGTTTGACAACCACTGGCTATTATCCAAGTAATAGTAATTTGACCCTACAGGATCACCAGCTATTTCCTTTCTGCTTAGCAATGTTCCATCGCTGTTTATAACGGCCTGTGCCAAAACAAGGTGAGATGCATCGCCACCAGCTTTGGTCTTTTCAACATTGTCCTTTTCAAGATTCCTTTTATAGTCGCAGTAAATACAAACAAAGGTGTTTTTATAAGGAAAAGCTATATATCCTGATGCCTCGGTATTTGACTGTTTTCGGTACAATAAGGCAAAATTGCAGTTGCCCCCTTTTGTAAAAATATTTACTATCGGGCCCGCAGAACTTTTTGTTACTGTGTTGCTGCTGATCGGGATACTTGACCCTGTAGCGGTAGTTCCTCCACCAGTTGTAAAAGTACTTGTCACTGTCAAAGTGGGGTAACCCGTAAATACAAGGGTGCCATCTTGAAGTTCGTTACAAGCATAGTCTATCTTTCTTACCATAAGATTGCCTTTGTTGCTGCTGCCAAAGCCCATTTTATTCAGGTCATCCCTTACTTCTTGTGTATACGCATAAAGTTGAGTACTTCCAATAGAAAGCGAAGCGGCATCAACCGTACTTAACAAAACACCTTCATCCGGATAATCACCGTAATAATTAGCATACAGGTACACCTTTAAGCCATCGTTTGCGATATGGAAGTACAGTTTATTTGCCCGCCATACCTTTTGCCCGGTACTAAAATCAAGATAAGCTTCCTGCCCTTTATTGTTTTGCAGAAGTAACCCCT
>Ga0207159_1177_pt2 | contig 13602 bp, 11 predicted proteins | sample Alteio_BWMinHeat_23_FD_153511 | JGI IMG/M metagenome (GOLD analysis project Ga0207159, IMG submission 153511) | Enriched cells from forest soil in Barre Woods Harvard Forest LTER site, Petersham, Massachusetts, United States -... | ecosystem: Environmental > Terrestrial > Soil > Temperate forest >... | reverse complement strand
AGGCGGTACCACGCGGCATTGTAATATCAGTAATGCCGGTATATAAAACACTCTGCCTGGTTAAGTCATCAAGTGCCTCCAGGGCATTTTCGCTTAACAATTTTTTGCGAAGCGACGGGTTGTTTACCATATGAAACATTTGGTTAACCTGCTCCCAAACCTCTTTGGTAATATGATCCTGCACCCCGCGGGCGTTTTCCCTTGCACGATTGACCAGAACCTTCAAAGAGTTTAAATTATTAACATCGAGAATGATCTTCTTCAATACTTCGGTAGTGTTGTTTTCAAGTGCTGCCACTTCATCTTCTTCACAATTCGTAAATATCTCTATCACAGGTCTCCACGTAAGGCTTTCACTGATACCTTTATCCAAAACCGAAATATAATTGGTCCTTGTTACGCGCAAAATACCATCCGCCCGTTCCATATAACGGTTCAGCCAAAATAGTGAGTCTGCAATTCTGCTCAGCATGTTGTTTTGTTCGTTTTATGTTGTGTTCCTAGTTCATGGTTCATAGCTCATGATGATTATAAAGAACGATGTGTGTGTTTAAGCAGTTAATGGCTAATAGTAAAGTAAGACAGATCCAACCAGGATTGTTTCCAACCGTGAACTATCAACCGTGAACGTTTTTTCCTCAATCAATCACCCAGGTATCTTTACTGCCGCCGCCCTGCGACGAGTTTACGATCAGCGATCCCTCCCGGAGAGCGACACGGGTAAGGCCGCCCGGAACAATTTGCACACCGTCGGGCCCACACAACGCGTAGGGTCTCAGATCAACGTGCCTCGGTTGAAATTTGCCATCAATAAAGCATGGCACGGTTGAAAGCTTAATTATTGGTTGTGCAATAAAACTTCTCGGGTCATCTTCGATCTCTGCTTTTGCTTTTTCCCATTCTTCATCCGAAATTTTATTCCCCATCACCATTCCATAACCTCCGCTTTGGTTAGTGCGCTTTACCACCATGTTATGTATATTGGCAAATACGTGATTACGTGCTTCGGCATCACTCATTTGGTAAGTGGGTATATTATTTAATACTGGCTCTTCATTCAAATAATATTTTATCATATCAGGTACATACGCATATACAGCCTTATCATCCGCCACACCGTTGCCAACGGCGTTCACAATAGCTACATTGCCTTTACGGTAAGCGCCCATAAGGCCAGGAACACCCAATGCGCTGTTTGGCCTGAACATAAGAGGATCAATATAATCATCGTCTATACGCCGGTAAATTACATGTACCCTTTCCAGCCCGCTGGTGGTTTTCATATATACCTTGTGATTATCTACCAGCAGGTCACGGCCTTCTACAAGAGCGATACCCATTTGACGGGCAAGGAAAGTATGCTCATAATACGCTGAATTATATATACCAGGCGTAAGTAATACTACCGTGGGATTGGAAATTTGCTGGGGTGCAAGCGATAATAATATTTGGTGTAAAAGCAACGGGTAATTATTTACCATGCGAACCTTGTTGTTGGCCAGCATGTCAGGAAAAAGGCGTTTGGTAACCTCCCGGTTTTCCAGCATATAACTTACACCTGAAGGGGTACGCAGGTTATCTTCCAAAATATAAAATTTTCCGTCTTCGCCGCGGATAAGGTCAATACCGCTTATATGTACATACACGTCGTAGGGAACTTTTATACCAAACACCTCCCTCGTATAATGGGGGCAGGAGGAAATAAGCTCTTTTGGAATAATATTATCATTCAATATATTTTGTTCATTATATATATCCTTAAGAAAAAGGTTAAGTGCCTTAAGCCTTTGCTTTATTCCCAGTTCAATATTTGCCCATTCAGCCCTGGTAATAATACGCGGAATAATGTCAAAAGGAAAAATACGCTCTATACCGGCATTGTCGCTATAAACTGTAAAAGTTATGCCTTGGTTCATGAACAGTTCACCTGCAAGCTTGTCTTTTTGATGCAGGGCCTCTACATCCAGGTTTTGCAATACCGCAAATACTTTGTTGTACTGCTCGCGAATCTTGTGTGCATCACACATTTCATCCCAAACTCCATCCGGGCAAGCGTACTGTTCTAATAAATTGTTCAGCGTCATATATCGTCTTTTTTGGGTACAGACAAAAAAAGTTGCCTGCCATTGTTAATATGACTGCAATTACGAAGAGGCATGAATATACAGAGAGAAATTAAATTATTGAAAATTTTTTACAGAAGTAAAAATCGAACGCAGATTTTTGGCATTATCAGAGTCCGTTCCGCCAGTTAATTTGGGAATTTGTCATAACAATATTACGTGGCCATATTTAAAAAGCCTGCTGAAAAGATCAGCAGGCTTCTAATACGCTAAGGCTTTTAAAAAACTTGTCGTTCTTAAAGTCCCCCTTTAGGGGGATTTGGGGGGCTTAGACTTATATTTAACTCCTTCAACTGTTTATCATCTATAGTAGCCGGCGCATCCAGCATTACGTCCCTGCCTGAATTATTCTTAGGGAAGGCAATAAAATCGCGGATACTTTCGCTGCCACCCAAAATAGCGCAAAGGCGGTCAAAACCAAATGCCAGGCCACCATGCGGAGGAGCGCCGTATTCAAATGCCCCAAGCAGGAACCCAAACTTATGCAATGATTCTTCAACGGTCATACCAAGCGCTGCGAACATCTTTTCCTGCAACTCACGCTGAAAAATACGGATGGAACCTCCGCCGATTTCATTACCATTCAACACCATGTCATAGGCATTGGCCTTGATATTGGCGTAAGGGTGTGCCAGGTATTTTTCAGGATCTTCTATAACAGGATTATTATTTATCATCACCTCAATGTCTGACGGTTTAGGTGATGTAAAAGGGTGATGGCGTGCTACCCAGCGATTGTCTTCTGCATCATATTCAAATAAGGGAAAATCAAGCACCCAAAGTAACTTAAATTCATTTTCCTTGCGGTAACCCAGGCGCTTGCCCATTTCAAGACGTAATTCGCTGGTTGCTTTGCGGGTACGTTCTTCTGCGCCAGCCAGTATCAGCACAAGATCGCCTGCTTTTGCTCCGGCAGCATCAGCAATAGCTTTCAATTTATCTTCCGAAAAGAACTTATCTATACTGCTTTTATAAGTGCCGTCTGTATTGCACTTAATAAATGCAAGGCCTTTCATCCCAATTTGAGGGCGCTTTACCCATTCTGTCAGCTCATCTGTTTGTTTCCGGCTGTATTCGTTGCAACCAGGTACTGCGATCGCAATAACTGTTTCCGCTTCATTAAAAACCTTAAAATCCGACCACTCAAGGCCTGCCGGGCCGAAAGAGGAGCCATGAAGCGCCCCTTGCTTTTCCGGGAAAGTATGTTGTGGGAATTTCAGATTGGCCAGTTTCATTCCAAACCTTATATCCGGCTTATCATTGCCAAAATGCCACATGGCATCCTCCCAGGTCATGCGTTCAACAGTTTCGCTGTAATCAATATTCTTTACATCCTTAAAAATGCGTTTTACCAGGCCTTCAAACATATTCAATATGTCTTTCTGCTCTACAAAGCTCATCTCGCAGTCTATCTGTGTAAATTCCGGCTGGCGGTCGGCACGAAGGTCCTCATCACGAAAACACTTTACAATTTGGTAGTAACGGTCGTAACCGCTCACCATTAACAGCTGCTTAAAGGTTTGCGGGCTTTGTGGTAATGCATAGAATTGCCCGGCGTTCATGCGGGAAGGCACCACAAAATCCCTTGCCCCTTCAGGAGTAGATTTTATCAAAAAAGGCGTTTCAATATCCATGAAACTATTTTCATGCAGATAATTCCTTGTGGAACGGCTCACCGAATAGCGTAATTCAAGGTTCTTCTTCACTGCATTTCGGCGAAGGTCAAGATAACGGAATTTCATTCTAAGGTCATCACCACCGTCGGTGTCATCTGTTATGGTAAAGGGCGGGACTGCCGACCGGTTAAGAATTTTAAATGACTCAACAAGTATCTCTACATCACCGGTAGGTATATTCTTATTTTTATTGCTCCGCTCAGACACCCTGCCTGTGGCCTGCAATACAAATTCGCGGCCCAAAGGGTCGGCATCCAGTTGCGGGTGCAGTTCCTCACCAAAAAGCAATTGCGTAATGCCATAGCGGTCACGCAGGTCAATAAAAGTGATTGATCTGCCGAATTTGCGGATAGTTTGCACCCAGCCCGCCAGGGTAATTTCCTTATTAACGTCACTGATCCTTAACTCCCCACAAGTATGAGAACGATACATAAACTTTATTTTTTGGGCTTATCTAATTATAAAAGTTGAAGTATGCGACCAACGAAGATTAATGTAAGCTATGGCTGGTTAGACGGCCTCATTCAACGGCCGCAAAGATATATAAATGCTGCGACGAAGGAAATTGAATTAAGCGGTGTATTTTTAAGGTATATAAAAATTAGCCATGCCCTTAAAATGGAGAATATATTATTGGTGCAGTTTGTATATTGCAACCTGGAGTATATCGCTTTTTTTATTTTATTTATATTCGGTTTCAACTGTCAGGTACGGCTCTGATTATCTTATATTCGGGTCAATTCTTTTCGTGGTGTTGCTCGCTTTTACCTGGAAAGCAGTATTATCTGTCAAAACTATATCCCATTACAAAAATGCCGGCATGTACACCAAAAAAGAAAAGATATTCTTTATCATTGGTTTTTGTATCACAGCCATTTTTGTGCTTATCGGGTCATATGCTTCGATTTTTGCTATAGTTCCTGAACTTATGCGAAGCCATGATAACCTTAGCAGTAACATTCTCAAAAGTACTTATGCAAGGCAAATGCTACTTTCCATCCCACTGTTTATAGCCATCATTTGCGGATTATATGTAAGCATATTTGACCCGGTTCTTTTAAAAGCCATCCGCAAAAAATATTACAATACACATCTTAACTTTGGAGAAACCCTGGTCGATAATCCTTAAGAAAAGACTATGCCCCTAAAATTTAAAATATATCAACTTTGCAATGGCTGTATCCTTTTGTGCAATATCTATGTGGCGGTAGTATTTACGTATAGCTGGATACGCGGCATCCTATCTCTCGATAGACACCAACAGTTTGCACGTTTTTGCTTATTTTTCCTGTATGAATCCCGATTCTCCGCTAGCAGAAAGAATGCGCCCCAATACGCTTGATGATCTTGTAGGGCAGCAGCACCTCACCGGTAAGGGCAGCATATTGCGTACAGCCATTGAAAATGGCAAAATACCTTCCATGATATTGTGGGGGCCGCCCGGTACCGGCAAAACAACTATAGCCAATATTATTGCCCATACCCTGAATGTGCCTTTTTACCAATTGAGCGCAATAAGCAGCGGTGTAAAAGACGTAAGGGAAGTGATTGAAGCTGCCAAACAGCAATCAAAGGCAATATTGTTTATTGATGAAATACACCGTTTTAACAAAGGCCAGCAGGACGCCCTGCTCGGCGCAGTGGAGAAAGGTACCATTACCCTTATTGGCGCTACTACAGAAAACCCTTCTTTCGAGGTAAACTCAGCCCTGCTAAGCCGTTGCCAGGTGTATGTATTAAAACCACTGGATGAAAAAGATCTTATACAATTATTAAAACATGTAATTAAAAAAGATGAGGTTTTAAAGCATTACAAAATTGACCTGAAGGAGACAACAGCCCTAATAAACATTTCGGGAGGTGATGCAAGAAAATTACTGAATTTACTGGAATTGGTTATTGCCTCACCCCCTATCCCAGCCCGGACCGCCATAGGCGTGCCTCTGCCTGCGGAGAGAGAAGCAGAAGAACGCACAATTACCGATGACCTGGTGATGGATGTTGCCCAAAAGCGCATTGCCATTTATGATAAACAAGGTGAGCAGCATTACGATATTATTTCGGCATTTATAAAAAGCATGCGTGGCAGCGACCCCAACGCTGCTGTTTACTGGCTTGCACGTATGATTGAAGGAGGGGAAGATGTTAAATTTATCGCCCGGCGTATGCTGATACTCGCGAGCGAAGATATTGGCAACGCCAACCCTAATGCACTACTGCTGGCCAACGCCACATTTGACGCGGTAAATAAGATCGGCTACCCCGAATCGCAGCTTATTCTATCGCAATGCGCTGTGTATCTTGCATCCAGTGCAAAAAGCAATTCAGCAACCATGGCTATTGGCAACGCAATGGGCGCTGTAAAGGAGCATGGTGACCTGTCCGTACCGCTGCATATTCGCAATGCCCCAACCAGGTTAATGAAGGACCTTGATTATGGTAAAGGCTATCAATACAGCCATAGTTTTGAGGGCAATTTCTCAGAACAGGAATATTTACCTGAAAAGATATCTGGCACAGTTTTTTATGATCCCGGTAAAAATGCACGGGAAGAAGAATTGCGGAAATATTTAAAGAGCAGGTGGAAGGACAAGTATGGGTATTAAGAAGAAACCAGGTATCCATAATATAACAAGAGTTAAATAATTCCTTTACTTTTATTTCTATATATCCAAAGTAACTTATGCAGGAAGCACAGCTTGAAGAAATACCTGAAGGAAAAGTTTATACCCCACTAAGCATAAGGATCGCAACCTTTTTTGGCGGGGTACCCGTTGGTGCTTATATGCTTGCAGAAAATTTTAAAGTGCTTGGCGAAAAACGCAAGGCGGCGACAACCTGGCTGATAGCAATATTCGTATTTGTACTTCTTATTGCTACTCCATTCATACCTGTGCTTGACCAAATACCGCCTGTGGCGTATCCATTAATTTATGCAATTGCTGCAGGATGGGCTGCAAGGCGCTATCAGTCAGATATGATAGATGAACATATTGAAAAAGGAGGAGACGTTTATTCCGCCGGCCGGGTAATAATTATTACGCTTATAGGAATATTCATAATAGCAGCATTTCTGTTGGCTATATTTTTTATCCGGGAAAATATGATGGCAGGTTAACTACTTTAAGGAGTACAAAACAGGGTACCCTGGGGCATGACCGCCCTTTCTTTATTGGCCGATTGAAGTAAAAATAAATTTCTACTTCGACGGATCATTTAAAATACCGGTAAATAAAATAGCGCCTGTTTGTTTTTCGGCTATAACATATATAAAAGGATGATCAAGCCTGAAATAATTAAATGGCCCAACATCGGTAGGTGTTATACCAATCACGGTAACTGCGGCAGCCTCGGTACCCACCTCATCAACCTTTATGTACGTCTTATGAATGGCCTTGTCTATTTCAACACCCGTATTATACATTTTTGAGAAGTCGGCACCGTTACTAAACGCAATCCCCATGCCCAATGCAGCAAGTTCCGGTCTCATATCGTCGATGGGATACGAGTATTCCCATTTGGGAAGCAGCAGGGTCACACCCGGCACCTTACTCATTCCAGCGACCGCACTTTTTATAACAGTTGCATCAAGGTTGGCTGCAAACTGGTTAAATGGAATAGTTTTATCATTTGGCGAGATCACGAACATGCTGAAGCTGTTTCCACCTCCATAAGGCAATTCTGCCATATCGAACTGACTGCCATGGAAGGTATTCAAGGTAAGCACCTGCTTCATGAATGGAACGTTAACAATTGAACCATCCGGCAAATGAAAAGCATCATTGTAGGTATCTGACGGTTTGAATGAATATTGCCATGCACCCTTAAAATAAATGGCGTTCAGTAAATACATCACATCAGAAGGATCTATTGCAGTAAGTATTGTTGGTATCTTCCCCTGCGTGTTTGCTGATGCCCAGTTGTTAATGGTGTTAACAGAAGAAGGATTAGTAAAATCAAGTGGCTGGAAACCGGCATTAAAATAGTTTGAATTGACTGTTAAAAAACTTGACAACGGCTGTATATTCCCTTTTGCATACCAAATGGAATTGGCAATAGATAATGTTACTTTATTATCCTCCCCGGGCAACTGGTCAATAAGGGCCTTGCAGGTTTGATTCAGGTCATTTATATTAAACCCGGCCAATTGCAATGCTGTTGCCATGGAATCTTTTGTAGCATTATCAGCCCCGTTGTAAACCATGCTTAACGCGAGGTAAATGCTTAGGGGGGAGATAAGTTTATTATTACCGCCTGCGTCGTTTTGTAAGGCTGATTGAAAAAATTTAAACGCAAAACTGTTGCTTGCAGCAACCGCTGAGGTGCCATTTGCAGGCAGTGTAATAGTGTTTGTAACATCACCAGGTGGGTTTACACCTGATTTTTTGCACGATAAAAAAAAGCATGCTGCAGCAATGAACAAGCCTGCATAAAAAAAAGATTTTTTCATATTTATAATTTATTCCTGGAGCTTATTTATATGACTGCTTTTTGAAACCAGCCGTTGCAGTGAACAATTTTTTTTATTTTTTGTAATGCTTCCGCCAAAATATTTCCTGTCTAACTATTTGTCCTTCATTCTTTTACAACCTTAAAATTTAAAATAAAATTCATTCAATCATACTAACTGGCAACATTGTTGCTAACTGCAAAGGCATATTTATTATTAAATTAAAAAAGCTAATTATGAAAAAGATCATTTTTTCCTGTGCTATGGCAGTAGCGGCTTTCGCTATTTATTCGGACAATTTTGCAACGGGCAACCCATCTAAAAAAAACGGCTGCTCTTTCAAATTATTTGCTAACTGACACAGTGCCTAAAAAGGATACTACAAAAAAACCGCCGCAGGCATTTGCTTTAACAAATGCAAACGACACTGTGCCCAAAAAGGACACAACAAAGAAACCTCCCCAGGCATTTGCTTTAATTAATGTAAATGACACTGTGCCCAAAAAAGACACAACAAAAAAACCACCCCAGGCCTTTGCATTTGCCTTGATAAATGTAAACGACACTGTACCTAAAAAGGATACTACAAAAAAACCGCCGCAGGCCTTTGCATTTAGTTTAGTAAATATAAACGATACTGTTCCTAAAAAGGATACTACAAGAAAGGATACAACTGCCTTTGCTTTTGTAAGCAGAAGATAATTTTTAATTATACTGCAAACCTTACTGGCACTAAAACCATAAACTGCTTTTGCTTAAGCAATGATGCTTAAGCAAAAGCTTTATTCCGGTAAACTAAAGTTTGGAATCTTTCAAACTCTTTTCAACTGCATTCATGATATCATCGATCAGAGTACTTTTAACTTCGTTGATCACAACCGAAGCTATTATTTTTTTTAGCCAGCCCAGGCCGAGTGAAGCTTCAACCGCATCGCAGAGTTTATCAACCCTGCCGGTGAGCAGTTGCCTGATATTGTCTTCGGAATACCCTTTACCTGTTGGCCATTGGGGATAGTAGGCTTCTGTGCTTGCAGTGCCGCACAATGGTATAATGGAAAAATAATCTATACCGTCGTTAAAAATATAATTGCTGAATTGGGCCCTTATATTAAGCGGGCCAAATATTGGATTGGCGCTTGCCTCGTCAACAGGCACTGCGAAATGCCTGCGGAAAAATTGCTGTGCATTCCTTCTCCCTAAAAAATAATCGTGCTCCCTGAAATCTTTTGACAAAAATGCGCCAAAGGTGCCAACCGAAGTACCGGTAATGGCAGGCGTTATAACATCATTGGCTGTGGGTAAAGAATTCCTGACAGGCGAGATCATGAACCTGCTGTAAATATCTTCATTGAATGCCAGGCTTATTTCCTCATCGGAGAATAATGCATCCTGGCGCATGGCAAAGATCACAGGCTTTATTATACTCAGCAATCCATCCTTTGTGATATCATAACCGTCCTCGTCAAATACTTCCGCTACCTCAAGCGGGGCCACCATTATTATTGAGCGAACAACATCCTGCGGCGATCTTGGGTTGTGCTTATCATCGTAGGTGCCTCCGGTGGCCGTCGGCGTTATTGCATCGTGCAGCAACATGAAAGGCTCTGTATTCAACACCCCTCCGTCACTGCTTAAAAAAGAGTATGCGGGCTTATTCAAAGGGTTGATGTTTTTACCATCTGGCCTTGCGGCATATACAGTTGACGGCTGGTTGAAAGGCTGTGCCTTAAACGCACCGGGGAAAGCGCATGTACAAAGACAGGCGGCTTTTAACAATGAGTAGCCATTAGCGAATGCAACCCCGGATGTATCGTAAGGAATAAGTATCGCATCTGGATGCACGGATGCGTTATTGGTTGCCAGCTCAAACTTGGCGTAGTCTGTATTACGGTAGTAAATGATGTTTTGCTGTAAAATAGACTTGAACTGAAGGATATACGGTATGCCCCTTAAATTAGTAAGGGTTAGCATAGCAATTAAATTACCATCAATATAGGGCCTTGGAAAGTTGTTGCCAAAATTATCATTAACTAAAAGTTTATCAGCAATTGCAGGAATCGCATCAGCATTCAGCAGGGCCTTTATTTCGCCGCCTGTAAGATCATCAATTGCGAGTAATTGCTCTATACCAAGTTGTTCAACCCAGGCATTATAAAAGTCATTGTGTGCGCTTTCTGCATCGGCCGGTGTATGTACATGGTCAAACTGTTTGCCAATGGTGTTTAATATAAGACCGCAGCTTACGCCACCGCCCGAAGCCCCGGATAGCCCTTTTATCACTACATTATGCCAGGGCACTTTCCACTGGCTGTAGTTATCACCAAATTGGGCACGGTTGGCGTCTTTTTCTTTTTGCCATTCTTCCAGCGCTTCAATAATAAAATCAATTACGCCCCCTGCATAAGCACCCGCTGAAACAGTGCCTGTAAAAGCAAGTCCAAGTTCAAAGTCCATAGTATTTATTTATTGATGATGATCAGAAAGTATTTATTCGGTTGAGCATTGAAAATTGAGTATTGGGTGTTTCTTTATAGAGACATTAAATAAACGATTGCCTCATACATATCCTATGCATTAAGTACATCCAGCCGGGCCAGCACGAAATTTTTTCCATTCTCAAAAAAGAGTTTATTAGAAAGATCCTTTACACTAAAATCTGCTGGCAAGGTCACATTTGAGTCATTGGCAAAGTCTTCAAAAGACTGTTCAAAATGTTGTTGCAGGTATAAAAGCTCGTCGGCTGTTCCGCAGCACCACACCGGGTTTATAAGGCCATCAAAGTCAGATCCTATACAAACCTGTGTTAACGCTTTGTTCACATCATAGCCATTGTTTGCCGCAATTGTTATTAAATGCAGTATATGCGCCATAAAATAGGTCAAGTGATAATCTCCGATACCCGGGTTAACTGAACCCCCGTTCTGTATATCATCCCATCCCAGGCACTTACCATTTTCAAAAGCGTTGCCGGTATCTATGATACCTGCGTGGCCGAAAAATGCAGCGCTTTCCCCGTTAGATATATATTCTGTTTCGAGCGGGTACTCATCCCTGCCGTTCTCATCGGGATCGTAATCCTGAAAACCAAGGATTCGTTTATCAAGCGACAGGCCTATCATACCACCCGACAGCAACACATTCATAATATCTTCATCATATAAATTAATGCTGGACGCATTAAAGGATGGCCGTAGCGCACTACCATACTTCGCAGGCTTGCCCTGCCATAGTATAGTAGTGCCTTTTGCTGATGACGCCCGGCTTTTATAAACATAGTCCGGTATCTCTTTCATTGATATGCCTGTAAAGCCTGCGTGTGTGCAAATAACTGGTTGATTGATAGCAGCAAATTCGGCAGTACTTCGCAAATTATACAATTGCTGTCTTGCGCCCAGGCTCATGTGTTTGATGTCGATCATTATCTTGTGCGCATAGCAATGTTCCAGGATGGCAATACCGTCTGCTGATATGCCGTTGCCCACAGGCTTAAAACCATCATTGCTTAAAAATTGCATGCCATAAGCCTGGTTGCATATCGGCGAATTTTCCATGTGCGTAAGGTTGAGCGAAAGCAGCGATACTTTACTGCGCAGCTCGTCAAGGTTGGTAAGTATTTCATTCACATCAAAATGCTGCAGCGCGGATGTAAGGGTGTGGCAGCCTTCCACGCTAAATACTGCGTGAATGGTATTGGTATCGGGCTCGTTGTAGTCTGCACTTGTTTTTATGGGTTTTACTTTCTTATTCGTGATCCCAAAGTTTACGGCATCTGTTAGCGTAATCCAGTCATCGTTTCTTAATATGCTGTAAGGGTTGCCATTTGTGATCTCCGATAATTTTCCGGGCTGCAGGTATACGCTTAGTGGCCCTCCTGTTGCATCCAGCAGCAATTGATCGGTAAGCATGTCCTTTTCAGGTATATACAAAGCCACGCAAACGAGGTTGCAATCATTAAAACACAGCTGTGCCAGGTTGCCCTGCGACTGTAGTATATATTGAAAATCGGTACAGCATTTCAATAAGAATGGTATATTCCTCTCATCTATCTTTACCCAGGGGCTTAATTTTTTAAGCCCTTGTGCCGGAACCTCATCTGAGAATAGGCTCTTTAATACAGGGTGAATGTGAAAGTCGAAGAAAGGCATGAGGGAGTTTTTTAAGTGTTGAAGAATATAATAGCGTTGCCTTATTAATTGTTTACAGCAATGCTTTTAAGACTAACAAAATTTCACTTATATATGATACATAACAACGGGAAAAACACCCCTTTTAACAGGGTATTTTTAGCGGTTTTCATATATTTAGTGTTGATATTTTACTTGAGGAATCTGTCTTATTAACAAGTTGTAACAGTTATCGCCTTTATGCAGCAGTAATATACTGCTTTTTTTCCGTGTTTACAATAGCCTGGATAAATATATTTGTGCAAGGAGGTTGGATGAAATACGGTGAGGAAAGATGAGTAAAATGTTGTAATATATCAATATCAGTTGTAGAGCATACCACTCTATACTGGTTATCTCCCGCTACTGCTGTTATACGGTTATTCTCTTTAAGCTGATGAATATACTAAGCTAGCCCTGTTTATGCGTTTTGCGGGGTAAGCAGCGGAAAGAACTGCCCTTCCATTTTCTCTCCTTTTTGTACAGGTGGCACGCCTGTAAGCAACACATCATTGCTGTCGCTTTTAACACCATCTGCAAATACATTTATTACAAACGCCCGGCGGGGCCTTGTGCTCTTATTTTCACCTGAGCCGTGTAACGTCAATGAATGATGAAAAATAGCTTCCCCGGCTTTTGTTTCAACCAGCACGGGTTTAAATTCCGCTTTCTGTTCAGGTGTAAGATAGTCCATAATGCCCAGCAGGTCCCCTGCAAGTTCTGGTTTGTCCAATAGGCCCCAGCGCTGGCTGCCGGGCACGTATTGCATGCAGCCGTTTTCTTCTGTGCTGTCATCCAGGCCACACCAGCAAGTTAAATGTGCTACAGGTTTGGTGCGTGTCCAGTAACTGTAATCCTGGTGCCAGGCAACCACACCGCCTTTTTTTGCAGGTTTATAAAATAACTGGTCGTGCCAAAAACGTACGGGCACATTACCTAAAAGCTGGCTGGCCGCCATTACGAAACGCGGGTTCCAGAGCACATCGTGAAAAGCAGGTGTAATGCGCCACGCTCCTAGTGCATGGAATAAGATCGTATTTGTATCAATCGATTCGTTGCTGTGAAATTCATAAAATAAATTATGGGCCGGATGGTGCGGGTCCATTATCTCGTTCAACTCACCCCTAAGCTTTTCCACCTGCTCTTCATCAAGCATTTTTACTCCGCCTAAATAACCATTAACATTAAAG
>Ga0207159_1167_pt2 | contig 13621 bp, 7 predicted proteins | sample Alteio_BWMinHeat_23_FD_153511 | JGI IMG/M metagenome (GOLD analysis project Ga0207159, IMG submission 153511) | Enriched cells from forest soil in Barre Woods Harvard Forest LTER site, Petersham, Massachusetts, United States -... | ecosystem: Environmental > Terrestrial > Soil > Temperate forest >... | reverse complement strand
TAGTAAGGGTGCCGATAGGCGTGGTATCAAACTGTTTAAGGTTAAGGCTCATGATCTTATTGAAAACGCTTACCCGCATATCCTTTACAACACTTTGACCGAGCCAGGATGTGAGAAAGGTGAAGAAAAAACGCATGGCCGTTTCAAGCAGTAACAAAACGATCTGCAGTACGGTAATAGAGAAAATAAACTGCTTCAAGTCACTCATGTTGGTGTTAAACAAGCTCCATTGCAGTAAACCAGGAATATGCACTGTTTTATGGCTGGTTTTGTCAAGCGTTACGGTTATTTTATCTACTGTTAGCTGTATAAGATATGGCCTTACCGGGGTAATAAGTGCAAGTAAAATGGCCAGGACAAGGCTAAGGACAAAAAACAGCCTGTATGGCTTAACAAACCGGAATACCCTGCCTAACACCGAAAAATCGAATATCTTCTTTCTGTTCGAGGTAACGTTCATAATTCAGGGCAAAGGTAATTTGTCTGAAGATGATTTAAATGGATTTGCCCGATTAGTTGATAAATGGCAAGATGAGAGTATTTTCAGATCGTGCACGCATCTTCCGGTAATATTAATTGAAACAGGATAAAGTTAAACATAACAGGCACCCTTCGGCATTTCCCCTTTTTTTCGTAAATTCGTTACCCTTATGGAGGATCAAGAGCAAGTTATCGTGTTAGAAGCGGTGCCGACTAAATATAACCTTACCGAAGAGCAAGAACGCAAAGAAATTCTACGGCAGTACCGTGGTTTGTTGCGCAGCATACGCAACAATCTTAAAAGCGGCGATAAAGAACTTGTTCGTGAAGCTTTTGAACTTGCAGCCAATGCGCACAAAACAATGCGGCGTAAAAGCGGCGAACCTTATATTTTGCACCCTTTAGCTGTTGCAAGAATATGTGTGGAGGAAATTGGGCTCGGCATCCGCAGTACTATTTGTGCCTTATTGCATGATACCGTGGAAGATACCGATGTTACCCTTGAAGATGTGGAAAGGGAATTTGGAAGCGAAATCGCAAAAATTGTTGACGGGCTAACCAAAATATCCAATGTAATTGACCCCAACACAAGTGCACAGGCAGAGAATTTTAAAAAGATACTGCTCACCCTTACCAATGATCCCCGCGTTATTTTAATAAAACTGGCAGACCGGCTTCATAACATGCGGACGCTTGATTATATGAAGAAGGAAAAGCAGCTTAAAATAGCCAGCGAAACCATTTGGGTATATGCCCCCCTTGCACACCGTATGGGCCTGTACAACATTAAAACGGAGCTGGAAGATCTCTCCATGAAATACCTGGAGCCGGATGCTTATAAAGATATTGCCCGTAAACTGGCGGATACCAAACGCGAACGCAGCCGTTATATTAATGAGTTTATCAAACCTCTTAAAGAAAAACTTACCGCCCTCGGCTACGATTTTGACATCTATGGCAGGCCAAAAAGCATACATTCCATATGGAATAAAATAAAGAAAAAAGGTGTAGCTTTTGAGGAGGTGTACGATCTTTTTGCCATACGTGTTATTCTTAATTCGCCGCCTGAAAAAGAGAAAGAGGATTGCTGGAAAGTGTACTCACTGATCACTGACCAATATTCGCCTTCACCGGAACGATTGAGGGATTGGCTAAGCAACCCCAAAAATAATGGTTATGAGGCGCTGCATACTACTGTGATGGGCCCGCAGGGACGCTGGGTGGAGGTACAGATACGAAGCAGGCGCATGAACGAGATAGCCGAAAAAGGGCTTGCCGCACACTTTAAATACAAGGAAGGCAGCAGCGATGAGGACAGATTTGACAAATGGTTCGGTCAAATAAGGGAAGCGATAAGCAGCCAGGATATGGATGGCATTGATTTTCTTACAGATTTCAAGACCAGTTTTCTTGCCGAGGAAATTTACGTTTATACGCCAAAGGGCGATGTAAAAATGCTGCCGGTCAATTCAACCGCCCTTGATTTTGCTTTCTCAATTCACTCTGCCATAGGCAGTAAATGTATAAGTGCCAAGGTAAACCATAAGCTGGTACCCATAAGCTATAAATTAAAAAGCGGTGACCAGATAGAGATCCTTACAAGCCAAAAGCAAAAACCAACCGAGGACTGGCTGAATTTTGTGGTTACCGCCAAGGCAAGAAATAAAATAAAAGATGCGCTCAGGGAGGAAAAAAGGAAGGTGGCAGATGACGGCAAATACATTGTGCAGCGTAAACTGGAAGGCATGGGCGCCGCATTTAACCAGCACAATATTGAGGAACTGGCCAGTTTTTATAAAATAAATTCCCAGTTAGACCTTTTCTATAATATCGCCGTAAAGCTTATCGATCTTAAGGAACTAAAGGAATTTAACGTATTAGGGGATAAGCTGGAGCAGCCTAAACCGCTGCCCAGGCCGGTAACAGAAAACAAAACTGATACCGAGGCCAGGCATGCACAGCCAAAAAAAGACTCAGAACTGATCATTTTTGGTGAGAGCAGCGACAAGATCATGTACACGCTGGCAAAATGCTGCAACCCTATTCCCGGTGATGATGTATTTGGTTTTATAAGGCCTGGTAAAGGCCTGATCATTCACCGTATTGGCTGCCCCAATGCTCCGCAAATGATGGCCAACTACGGTGAGCGCATTGTGAAGACCAAATGGGCAAAAAATAAAGAGATATCTTTCTTGACCGGGCTGAAAATAATCGGGATGGATGATGTTGGTGTAATAAACAAGATAACCAACGTGATAAGCGGCGAAATGAAAGTGAATATCTCTGCCCTAACCATTGAAAGCGGCGAAGGGCTGTTTAAGGGCACCATCAAGGTGTTTGTTCACGATAAGGAGGAACTGAATGACTTAGTAGAACGCCTTAAAAAACTAAACGGCATCCATACCGTGGACAGATTTGATACGGAAGAAGATAAGCAGCATCTCTAATAGCCAAATTGATCCGCTTTTACCGCCCGCTCATTTTTCATTTACTTTTTCTTCCGGTTTTATTTTATCATTGAGCAATATGCGCAACTCGTATTTAAAAGTGTCGCTCATATTGTCCTTTGGCACCAGGAAAAATGATTTGGGGGGAAAAGTATAAATGAAAAAAATTAGGGCTTTCGGTAAATTTGGTAAACTGCTGCCAGCCCCAGTTAACCGCACCCCGAACATTTTCCAGTATTATGTACTCATCCTTAAAGGTCATAACAAAATTGTCCTGAAAGGTCAAGGCCCGCTTATATATGCTGTTGGGCAATATATACCAGAATGAAACAATGAAAAGCAGCCATATACACGAGCCTAACAAGAACGGCTCCGGCCTTATCTTACCAATAAAATACAGCACGGCCGTAGCCGCATCAAACACAAGTATAACAACGAGCAATACCCTCATTTCCGGCTGCCATATAAAATGATAACGCAATGCCTGTAATACTTTCTTTTTATCGTAGGAAAAACGTAACTGCATGGATTTCTTTAAATGGAAATAAAAATATGCCAGATCTGGTTTGCCCGCAAACTTATAAATAAATAGCTATTGTTGCAGTGCTTTATGGTTTAATACTTAATTGTTCTTTTCAAGCACCAGTACTACTTTATTAAAATCGGCAGAGGCGTTAATAACTTTTTGAAACACATTGTATTGAGATACAGGGTAGTACACACTGCGGTATGTTTCATGAATACTCACATTAATAATATTCCCGTTTTGGGTATAACTGCTTACAAAACCCATGGTCACAACATCATTATCTTTATACTCAACGCTTATATTCAGGTCGCCCGGATTCTTCACTTTGTATCCGTCCGGCACGTACAGGGTGATCTTCCTGTCAAGTACATGAGAATAAGGTAATTCTATCGGCAATTGCCGGGGCTTTTCCTGGTACATCTGTTCCTGTGTACCTATTACTTCACCTATCTTAAGCAATATTTTGCTGCCTGCGTTCTCCACCATGTCTGTTGTCTTTATATCCCCGGAAATGACAAGTGGCTTGTTGTCAGCACAGTCAATAAGTGTTGTATTCTCTACTTTTATATTGGTTATATTCAGGCTGTTACCCACATTTTTTATCAGGTCTTTTGTAAATTCATCCTGCTTGTCCTTTGGGGCAAAAACATATACAGGCCTTAATTCAATGGCGGGATAGCCTTTTAATATTTGCCTGCTGTTTATAATAAGTGTGTCAAGCGTCTCATCAAATTTTACGGTTGCCTCTAAATTCTCAGCACTGGCTTCAAATGGCTCTGCAGGTATGGTATCAAAAGTTCCTACCGCCGTTTTAAAGGTGCCTATCATAGTGCTCTTTAAAAACAGCCCGTTTGTAGCAGTAAAATTGTCCGGCAGATACGGGTAACGGGTAGAGATGTTTGCCGGCGCAATAAACTTTCCTGGCGAAGGAAAGTAAAATAATACATCATTGGCGCGGTTCCAATCCTCCAGTTCTTCGTCAATTGCAATGCTTCTTCTGTCTTCTGCAAAAACAATTTGATAGTTAATACCGGCCTTGTCAAAAACAGCTGTAAAAAGCTTTATTATTCCTTCTTCATTGGCTGCCTTTGTTTTTATAACGGTCACCAGGGCATCGTTCTCCGAAACAAGCTTCTTATCAATATTGAAATTGCTCTTTAAAAAATCTTCAATTATCTCAACTTTCTTTACTTCATCTGCATCTGCGGGTAGGTTTATCCGTTCCATCAAGCCCTTTACGGCTTTAACATCTTTGTCTGACCAACCGGTATAAACCGCAAAGGCCCGCTTTGCAAAATCCTTCCAGGTGTATTGCCTTACAGCCGATCCGTTCGTAAGGTTATAGCTGAATTTAAAATCTACCCGTTTAAGGTATTTCTCACTGAATGAATATTTTTCGTCCTCCAGCTCTTTAACGTTGTTGTCGTATCCAACTATGATCCGCCTGTCACCGATCAGGGAATCCTCGCTTACATTAAAACCGTTAAACCCTTTTACACTGAACCGCAGGTTTGAGGGACTTATGAGTGCGAAGGACTCCTCCTGGTAAGGTACATGCTGGCTTTGAAACATTTCCGAGCCGAATAAAAAGAAATTCCGTTTTATAGTATAGGCAAACTCGATCTCAGCGCCTTTTTCAACACCGTCCATTGCAAATATTTTGTACCGGCTGCCTTCTTCTTCAATCTCTTTTATCTTGGATGGGTCAAGATTAAGCACATTCCCATCGGGCAAAACGGTCCTTGCCTTTACATCGGTTATTACCGATTGATAATACATAGGAATATACACTTTATTGAACATCTCTATCCCTTTGTCCCCTTTTATCTTCACGATCCTGTGGTATGACGCATATACAAAAACATCCTTGCCTTCATATTTATATTCCATACGTTTTTCATCAAGTATACCTATAGCCGCGGCGGAATCAAACGCCGGGTTGACATTATGCAGCACGGGTTTCTCCAACCACGTATCCGGCAAATTATAATTGAATTGCTGTGCGGATGATGTACTGCTTATTTGAAGAAATATTATAACACTGCACACCCTGCCTATAACGGAATATTTTGTAACCATGTCTGTATCTGTTATTGTTTTTGAAGCACAAGCTGTTCCCTGTACTGGCTTAATATCTGTTTTACTGCATTGTTCCAGCCGGCAAACTGCGGCGGCTGCATAAGCAGGCTTTTATTGCGCAGTTGCTGGTAAGCAATTATTTTATTTTGCTGCTGGCTGTATTGTATGGAGAAGTTGAAAACATCGTTATCCACAGTAAAGTTCTTAGGCACATAACTAACCTTGTAATCTTTTGGTACGTCAAGAATAGTGTACTGTTTTATAACATACCTGAATTCATGCTCCATCCCCACCTTTCGTTTGGATGTATCTATAATAGAACCGGTAGAAAACAATTTTTCAAGGTTGAGGTTAATGTACAGCTCATCAGATATCTTTTTGCTGTAATCAGGCACATCAAAGCTTGCTTTTATATTCACCAATTTTTTTTCCTCATTCAATGTGGTTACGTTATAGTCACCCAAAATAAATTTATTGCTTGCTTTGCCCATCCTGCTTTTTACATAATCCTTTGTATCGTTTGCATCCTTAAACACCAGGTTATCATTAACATCTATACCAAAGTAGCCGTTGTAATATACGCTGCTGTTGCCCGAAATGCCTTTATCGTTAAGCGAAATAAAAGTACTGTCAACCATTAAATTGTTGTCACCCTCTACTTCCGGCACTCTTATCAGTTTATACTCGTTCGCTGATATACCGATCAGTGCCTGTTTGCCTTGTATAAAACCGCTGGGGTAGCCAAATATGCAGTTGGGGTCGGTGCCGTCAAGGAATATCCATTTGTCGTTCAGGCTTAAGGCAGCGATCATGTGGTTGCCTGAAGCGGGCAAAGGCACATCCGAGTAGTCATAAGGGATATCCCTTGTACCAATCCAGGTAAAATAGGCCTTCAGGCCTGCTATTTGCAATAACGCAGTAAGCAGGCTGCTCATATCCTTACAATCGCCAAACCGCCTGTTGCAAACCACGGCAGCCCGCCGGGGCATAAATCCTTCAAGCCCGTTCTCGTAGGCAATGTATTTAATATTATGCTGTACCCAGGTGTATATTTTTTTTGCTTTTTCTTCCGGCGTGGTTACTCCTGCAGTAAGGCTGTCAGAGATTAACTTAAGCTTTGGGTCATTTGTATTATCAAGATCTTTTATGAAAGAATAACACCATTTATACAAGTCACTTACATCGTCTAAAAACTTTACCCGCGTACCATCATTATCATAAGATGCAATACGGATGATTACATGGGGTTCATAATACCTGAATGAGGGCGCCCCGTCAAAACGCTCATTTCTTTTAATATTAGAGGCCTCAAAAGTATAATTATGTTCCCTTCCCTGGTTATCTTCTGTTATATGTACAACTTTTGCACTGTCGTTCCTTATTAAATATTTCACTTCCATATCCGAAGGAAAATTCACATTAAACTTCTCATTGATTACAGGCAGATAGGAGGATACGTAGAACGGGCGCAACAGGTGCCCCTCGTGCTCTATTTGTGTATAGCTCACAAATGCATGCGCCCCTTTCGTTAGTGCCGGAAAATCGAATTTAGACTCTTTCTCATCATCGTAAAAAACCTCCCTGTCAACGGCATCTTCTGTTTTTATTTCTGTTACTTTTATTTTTTTAAATCCCCGGCCATCAGGCACTTTAGTGTAGGCTTCCAGGTCTTTTATTTCATCGAATGAACTGTGGTAAACTGCATACCTGCTTACCGCTTCGTTGGCTTTGTCGTCAAGTGCAAGTATCTCAACAGAAATTTTTGTTTCAGCCTGGGGTTTGCCATCCTTAATAAACAGGCGCGTTTCTTCATTATAATTTAAAATAACCGCATAGTCGTTTGGGTATAGCGCGCTTAACTCTTCTACGCTTTGCGCACTCAGCCTGCAAATACAGGCTCCAAGGGTTAGCAAAACAAAAAATACTTTCTTCACATTCATCTTGTTCATTCAATGCTGTTTTATTGTACACTTTCAATGGTATCGTAATAATACACCCGCGTTTGTTTTAACTTGCCATTCTCATCATAATATTTACAGCCCCCGTTCCGGCTGCCATTATACCAGTTCTCTTCTGCTTTCGGCTTACCATCGGGATAATAATATTTGGCAATACCCTGTAAATTATCGTAATAATAATTTTCATCTTCCAAAAGCTGCCCATTTATTGCATACTTTTTTTGCTGTCCCTGCAAATCTCCTCCAACCCTTAAGCCTTCAGTATAGATCTTCCCATTAGAATAATACATTTTCTTTATACCTTCTATCGCTCCATTTACAAAAGCCATTTCTACACTTTTAGTACCATTTTTATAATACGCTGTAACAGTTCCCGCTTCATCCTTTAATGGTATTTCACTAACAGGCTTACCATCTTTTCCTTCATATGAATAGCTCAATAAACGGCCATCATGATAATTTAATATGTAAGCCACCTGGTTATCGTCCCCATATGTATACATAGGCCCATCCAGATCATTGTCTTTGTAAAAATTCTCTTTGTTTTTAGTACCGTCTTCGTTATAAAAAGTGCTTTTGCCCTGCAGGCTGCCGTTCTTATAATTTGCAACGGAACTTAATTTGCCATTTTCATAATAAACGTTCCAAACACCTTCTTTTTCGTCATCCTGGTATTTCCCTTCCGCTTCCAACTTGCCTCCATAATAATATTGTTTATATACGCTGTCTTTCCTGCCCTGGTTATAAAACAAGGTATAATAATAGGACCCGTCAAAATAAAAACAGTCGTACCTGCCGTGTAAATGATAATTACGGTATGACGACTTAATAAGAGGTTTACCATTATGATGTTTAAAAACAAAATCGGTATTACCTTTTGTAACATCCACATCTTCTGTCACTTTACCCGTACTGTCAAATTGCGTAATATGTGTTATCCAGCCTTCACTGTAAAAATCCTCATAGTCCTTTTTGCCGTCGGGATAATAGTATTCAGCATACCCGTCTTCAAGCCCATTCTTATAATAAGAGATGGAAGCAACATTACCTGCAATATCATATTCGCGGTGTTCACCTTCTTTGTCTCCGTCAACAAACCAACCCTTATATTTGGGCTTGCTGTTTTCATAAAAAGTTGTAGAATAACCATCCTCTTTATCATCCGTATAGTTAAGTTTGCTGCTTACTGATCCATTGTAATAATATTCAACTTTTTCCCCATTCAGCGAGCCCTTGCTGTATAATGCAACTTCGTTTATTTTGCCATCGCTATAATAGTAAGTGCTTTTGCCTTCCCGCTGGCCGTCTTTTGTAAAATTACCATCGCTTAATTTATTGCCATATTCATTAAAAAAGCTCAGCCCGCCTGCACCATTGCGCGTGGTAGTGTTGCTTATCACCTTACCTTCTTTATCATAAAACTTAAGTTCGCGCAACCTTCCCTTTTCATAATAACTTTCGCTTATCAGCTTGCCGTCTTCACCAAAATATTCCTCCTTGCCTTCTTCCTTTCCGCCTGCATAAGGTATGTGCTCCATCAACCGCCCGTTTTCATAGTATTCTTTCAACTCCCCTGTTAATTCTCCATCCAGGTACACATATTCTTCCTTTGGTTTAGCAGATGGATACCACGTTTTCCATGCCCCGGCAGGTTTATCCTGCTGATATGCCCCTTCCATGATCAATACGCCATCCGCATTAAATTTTTTATATGGTCCATCTGCCTTTCCAGTTACGTAGTTTGCCTGCGATAATATTTTACCGTTGCTATAATAATATGTTTCGGCGCCATCTTCCGCATCATCTTTATAGTTAGTAACATAATCCAATTCACCCGTGACTTTATAGCCCCTGGCAATACCGTTTTTCTTTCCGTTTACATATTGTTCAACAGTTTTTAATAGTGCATTATAATAATACTTTCTTTTTTCACCGTCTTCCTTTCCATTTATATAATTTACTTCAGAACTAATATTTCCGTTGTCAAACCAATAAGTGCTCTTGCCATTCAATGAATCATTACTAAAAAAAGAATGTTCTTTCATCTGCCCGTTCCTGTAATAAAAAAACCAGTCGCCTTCTTTATTCTGCTGGTCATTTAAAACGCCTTTCGATTTTAATTGCCCGAAACTGTAATAAAACTCCCATGGGCCATATAATAATTTATCTTTATTTGCATCTTTCCACGCCCCTTTACCTGTAATAACACCATTCTCAAATAAATAATGGGTAGTTGCCGCGGCCCTGGCGTCTACATTAAGCATTTGTGTTTCTTTTATACCGTTAAAATAGGCCGCGTCAATGTCAACAATATCATCTATCTCCTTTTTATGCCTTTTGTTAAACTCTTTCACCGACTTTATATCAAGGCCGCTGAACATAAAGTTGACAAGGGCGTTAAATTTACCCTGCTGAAACAGCTGCGTGTAAAAAGGAACATAGTACTGCATGCAAAAGCTGTTGTCGTTCTTGTTATATTCCAGCTTTTCAAATAACACCTGTAATTGCCTGGTGATTGGGTCTTCTACATCAGTTTGCAGTTTATAATGTTTATCAAGCGCAATTTTGCCTAAAATTATTTCCTGCTGTATCGCAAAATTGTCAATGCGGCCGGGTTTTGATTTGGCCGCGCTTTCAGCCACGTCGTCTTTCACCTCCGAGATACTGCTTAAGAAACCTACAGACCTTGCTCCGTACTTGCTTTCAGGGTTTATGGCCAGGGTTGTAGTAAAACATAACAGTGAGGCAGGCAGGTTGCCCTCAATTAAATATACTTTGCCAAGGAAATAATGTGCTGCCGAATAAAACGGGTAAATAAGCAATGTTCTTTGAAAACATGCCTTGGCGTCACTGTATTTTTTAAGATTAAAAAAAGTAATGCCTTTGTTAAACCAGGCTACATACGAGTGCGGGTTTGCCTTGATAACAGTATCGTAATATGCCTGCGCTTCGGTCTGTCTGCCTGATTCATCAAGTGCCTCAGCTTTAAGGAAATACCAGTCTTCAAATTCTTCGGGAAAAAGTTTTAAACCCAGTTCAGCATAATGTATACCAGCCTCATAGTTACTGTCTGAATTACTGCATGATGACAGGGCATGCAAAACTTTTACATAATTGGTATCACTCCGCGATATCTTTTTATATAGTTCAATAGCTTCTTTGTATCTGCCGCTATCCTGCAGCTCCTGCCCCCGGTCTAACAGGCCGCCACTGTTAACAAGCTCACTATCGGTTTGGGCGCATATGGATTCTGAAAATAAAAACATTATAAACAATGCCGCACTAAAAATCACTTTACTCATATATTACCGGGTTGCAGGTTTTGATAAATGTAATAAAGGTTTGCTTACAAAAAACAATTTAGGGAGATTTTAATGTGAGAGGCAAAAGGAATATGCATTTTGCGATCAGCCTTCATAACAAAGATGCCCCCGCAATTGCGGAGGCATCATACTTATTATAAAAAACCTATAGCCTGTTAGCTGCAACCCATACTGTTGCCACAGTTCAAACATTTATAACATGTACCGCTGCGCAGGGTTATGTGCCCGCACACGTTACAGGCAGGCGCATCGCTTTGCATGCTTTTGGCAGCAGCATTCACTGCGTCCAGGCCGCCAGATTCAGCCTTGACAGATGCTTTCTGCAGCTTATTCTGGTAAGATGCGGGTATTGCATTGGCCGGGGAAGGCGCGGTAACCCTTAAATTACTCAGCTCAGGCTTGCCCAACAGCGTTACATCGCCCTCATTGCCCAGGTTGCTTATTTCAGGCTTGTCAAGTACATGTACCAGGTCTGTTCTGCCTAAGTATTCATAAGCAAGTGCCCGGAACACAAAATCAACAAGTGAAGTGGTTGTTTTAATATTCGGATGGTCAACCATACCGGCGGGTTCAAATTTGGTGAACACGAATTTCTCTACAAATTCCTCTAATGGCACACCATATTGCAGGCCAACCGAAATAGAGATAGCAAAGCAGTTCATCAGGCTGCGAAGCGTAGAACCCTCCTTGGCAAGATCAATGAATATTTCTCCTAATGTACCGTCTGCATATTCTCCCGTGCGAAGGAAGATGACCTGGCCCCCTACTTTTGCTTTTTGTGTGAACCCTCTGCGTTTCGCAGGCAAGGTCTTCCTTTCAACTATGGTAGACAGGGCGCGTTTCAGCTGCGTATCCGGTGAGGCCTGTACACGTTTTTGTACTTCTTCCAGCAATTCGGCAACGGTTAGCTTGCTCAGGTCAACTATATGCGCTTCAGGCGCTTCGGTAATAGTTGATAAATTGGTTTCTTCCTTCTGTTCTGCAACATCTTCTGTCTTTTTCTTCTTATCGCTTTTATTGCTCAAAGGCTGGCTTAATTTAGAACCATCACGATATAAAGCGCAGGCCTTTAAGCCCAATTGCCAGCTAAGCATATATGAATCAGCAATTTCTTCGATAGTAGCCTCGTGGGGCAGATTGATGGTTTTAGAAATAGCACCGCTTAAAAAAGGCTGGCAGGCTGCCATCATTTTAATATGCCCGTGCGCATGAATAAAACGCTGGCCTTTTTTACCGCATTTATTGGCGCAATCAAATACGGATAAATGCTCGTTCCTGAGGTAAGGTGCACCTTCAACGGTCATAGTGCCGCATACATAATCGTTGGCCGCTTCTATTTGTTCTTCTGTAAAGCCCAGGGAATCCAGCAAGTCAAAATTCCAGTCGCTGTATTGTGCCAGGGTGAACCCAAGCCTTTCAAGGCAGGCGTCCCCAAGAGTGAACCTGTTGAAAATAAATCCTATTTCAAAGGCGGCCTTTGCGGCATCATTTAGCTTTTTGATCTCTTCTGCAATAAAACCCTTTTCGCTTAAGGTTTGTGAATTGATGAAAGGCGCTCCTTCAAACGATGCAGAACCTACTGCATATTTAATAATAGCATCCGTTTCTTTCTTATTGTAACCGAGGTTTCTTAAAGCTGCAGGTACGGATTGATTAATGATCTTAAAATATCCGCCGCCGGCAAGTTTTTTAAATTTAACCAGTGCAAAATCAGGCTCCACGCCGGTTGTATCGCAATCCATTACCAGCCCGATGGTGCCTGTGGGTGCAATTACAGTTGTTTGAGCATTACGGTAGCCGTACTTCTCACCCAACTGTACTGCATCATCCCATGCTTTGGTTGCGGCCTTTAATAATGAATCCGGGCAGTATTTTGCGTTTATGCCAACAGGCTTTACGCTTAACCCCTCATAAGCCTCATTAGCATCGTATGCTGCAGCACGATGGTTGCGCATTACACGCAGCATATCTTCCCTATTCTCTTCGTATTTAGCAAATGTGCCTATTATCCCGGCCATTTCTGCTGAAGTTTTATAAGCAATACCGGTCAATATCGCAGTAATTGCACCGGCAATGCCCCGGGCTTCTTCACTATCGTAAGCAATACCGCTCACCATCAGCATAGTACCCAGGTTTGCATACCCAAGCCCAAGTGTTCTGTAATCGTAAGAAAGCTGGGCTACCTCTTTTGAAGGGAACTGGGCCATCAATACAGATATTTCAAGCACAACCGTCCATAAGCGGCAGGTATATTCAAATCCTTCTATATCAAACTTGTTATTGTCTGTGTTAAAAAACTGCATCAGGTTGGCACTTGCCAGGTTACAGGCCGTATTATCCAAAAACATGTATTCGGAGCATGGGTTGGATGCGTTAATACGGCCGCCTTTAGGGCAGGTATGCCATTCATTTATTGTTGTATCGTATTGCGTTCCGGGGTCTGCACAACGCCAGGCTGCATATGATATCTGGTTCCATACTTCGCGGGCGGGTATCTTTTTCATTACCCTGCCGTCTGTCCTCGCTTTCAGTTCCCAATCCCCATCCCCCTCCAGTATCTTAAAGAATTCATTGGGGATGCGAACGGAATTATTGGAATTCTGGCCCGAAACGGTTAAATAGGCTTCGCCTTCATAGCTGCTTTCATAACCGGCTGCTATAAGTGCAGCTACTTTCTTTTCTTCTTCCTGTTTCCAGTTAATAAATTTCATTATTTCCGGGTGATCCAGGTCCAGGCAAACCATTTTGGCTGCACGGCGTGTTGTACCGCCCGATTTAATAGCGCCCGCAGAACGGTCGCCTATT
>Ga0207159_1181_pt1 | contig 13736 bp, 13 predicted proteins | sample Alteio_BWMinHeat_23_FD_153511 | JGI IMG/M metagenome (GOLD analysis project Ga0207159, IMG submission 153511) | Enriched cells from forest soil in Barre Woods Harvard Forest LTER site, Petersham, Massachusetts, United States -... | ecosystem: Environmental > Terrestrial > Soil > Temperate forest >... | reverse complement strand
TTATTTCTTGTAACGGGCAATTTATAAACTCCTTCTTCTTTAGCCTGGTAAAACTCCTTGCAAAAAAAATGATAAGGTTGGCCGGTTTTGAACCTGGAAGGGATATAGAAATAATATTCACTGGATTAAGACCGGGCGAAAAACTTTTTGAAGAATTATTGAATAAGGAAGAAGAAGTTGTGCCTACTCACAATAAAAAAATATTGATTGCCAAAACCTTTGAGCACGATTACAAAAAAACGGCTTTGGAAATAAATTCCCTGCTCGAAATGGCCGCCAGTTTTAATGATAATGAGGTAGTACGGCAAATGAAGCGGATTGTACCCGAATATATCAGCAATAACTCCGTATATGAATTATTTGATCAAACCCTGTCTTTGAACAAAACAGCTACTTCCTCACTTTAGTTATAAGATGTACATTTGCACATGTTTTCATTTTTAAAATCACGCGCAAAAATTGACCTTTCTTTTATTGGTGTGGATATGCATTCGCACCTTCTGCCCGGCCTGGATGATGGTCTTGCAGATATTGAAACGACCATTGAATTTGTTAGAGAATTACAAGAAATGGGTTATAAAAAACTTATATGTACACCTCATATAATCTCCGACATTTATCCCAACAGCCCGGCTACTATTTTACCGAAACTTGATCTTGTGCGCGAAGCATTATTGGTAAATAATATTGATGTTAAGATTGAAGCAGCAGCAGAATATATGGTTGATCCGGCGATGGAGAAACTTGTAAGGTCAAATGGGGAACTGTTAACTTTTGGAGGGAACTACATTCTTATTGAAATGTCGTATGCAGCAGTATCGCCAAACCTTGAAGACGTGATCTTTGCACTGAGGCTTAAAGGCCTGCAACCTGTTATTGCACATCCTGAACGTTATAGTTTTTACCATTTCCAATTTAGTAATTATGAACGCCTGATTGATTTAGGCTGTTTATTACAAATAAACCTGCTTTCTCTGTTAGGTTATTACGGCAAACCAATTAAAGCCATTGCGGAAAAATTACTTGCCAAAAAAATGATAAGCCTTGTCGGTACGGATATGCACCATTTAAACCACTTAAATGCCCTAAAAGAACTTGCCAGCAGGAAGGAATTTTACAAATTGATGGAAACTGCAGTTCTAAAAAACCAAGATTTGCTTACCTAAAGCTTCCTGTAAATACAATAACGAATAAAATAAAGGGGCACATTTGCCTCTTTTTTTGTTTGTATAATTCCAGTCGTTGATATATTAATGAATATCGGCATCTTTACTGCTCAAATTGCTTGCTTGTCAAACTTCATTCTTGCTGTTCTCAAGATATTGGGTGTATCCTGTATGTGGATAGGCGTGTTATTGTGGTGGCAATGGAACAAGGGAAAGCGAAATAGACGCCGGGACGAATAGTATCTTCAAACCCACGAATTTCCGTATTTGTTCTTAATCTTTTTTACCAAGTATATCACTAAGCGGGCCAAACGCAGGATCAACATAGGCCAACCATAGGCCGCCAGGCGGGTAAAATGAGGGTAAAACACGGGTAAAAGGCGGGTACAAAAACACCCCCTTCCAGGAGCCGCGCCCACACTGGGTTCCAGGGGGCGATCCGTACAAAACCGTACACGCTCAGGGCATATTTTATTTTTTAAAAATTGAACCACGAATTTTAGCGAATGGCACGAATTACACGAATTCCTTCATTCTAAATGCCGCCGCCTCTCTAGTTCCCTTTAGGGCGGAGGGTACCATATTTTCAAAGAACTTTACGCTGTTCTGCGTTGCAGAACAGGAAGCTACAGAGCTTTCCATAACTCTTCTACAATATAAAACTTTTTTGTGGTAATAAGTGAAAAGTGGGACACTATTCTGAGTGGAAAATGAAAGTTTTTTGGTAGCAAGATTTGACAACTTTTGAAAAGTTATCAAATCTGACTTTTTGTTAGAACGCGTGAAATTTGGGACACAATTCGTTTAAGAAACAAAAAAATTAAACTTATTTACGCGGAGCTGCGTATTAAAATTTTGCGGACATTTCATTGATCAAATCATCAATTTTTTGCTGTTCTTCTGGTGGCAGGCAACGCACAGCGCTTAAATAACTTAGGGAGCTTATAAGTTTATTAACATCCGCTTCCGTTCCTAAATTTCCTACATATGCAGGAAGGATAAATGATAAAGGCTTTAAATCTTTACGCTCGCACCAACTGTTTATCAGCCCTTCAATTAACCTGTTATTATGGCTAACAGCAGTGGTGCGCTGTAAGCCTGCGCCGATACCTGACCGTATCATATCTCCATATTGGCCCGGCGGTAAAAATTCAGCATTATCTGCCGCAAGCCGGTAATAACGCCGTGCTTCTGAGGTAAGGTTTAAATTTTCATACGATCTTGCAATATTTAAATAAAGCGATGGGTAATGCGCTTTCATATCATCATTTTCAATGGCCAAAGCTTTATCCAGTGCTGTTAAATTCCATTTTAAATTTTCATTTGGGTCTTCCTGGTTACGGGCTAAGTAATGTGCAGCCGTAAATGCTTCAAAATCATTTTCTGCAATATCCCAGGCCTGTTGAAACATTTCTTTTGCCAGTTCTATTTTTCCTTCTGCTTCCAGGCCCATCCCCTGTACACAAAGCTGAACTACTTTATTGTTTGGGTCAAATTGCATACTCTTGATCCTGTTTTTCAGATGGATGTAAAATTTTCATCAAAGCTTATTTCTATATCAGTTACAGCATAACCGGTGCAGGTTAATATCATTCCTTTTTCAATGTCTTTCCCGGTTAGCACTTCATTATTACTCATAATAATTTTCCCTCTCACACATTGGGCAGCGCAGGTGCTGCAAATGCCTGCTTTGCAGCTATAGGGCAATGGTATGCCTTTTTTTAATGCGGCATCTAAAATGCTTGTTGGGTATGCTGCCTGTATAGTGTAGGTATTTTTTTTATAATGCAGTGTAACCTGTTTTGGCGCTGCATCCTGCACCAGGGGCGGCGGTGGCGGCTTACTTATTATAAACTGTTCTTTATGTATCTGCCCGTCAGTAATATGAAGCAGCTTTAACGTAAACTCTGCCATCAGCATAAATATAACAGGGCCGCATATATAACATTGCAGGTTATGAATATCGTATTGCGCAAGTTGCTGCCGGATCATTATTTCCAACCAGGTATTATTAACCCTCTTAGAAAGATACAGGTGTGAAGACGGCTGACTGAATAATTGTATGATGGTAAACCGTGCTTCAAACTTAGTTTGCAGTTCCTCTAATTCCCCGGCATAAATAATGTTCCTTTCATTTCTGCATTGATTGATGAGCAAAACGGTGGTTCCGGGATGAAAATACAGCAACTGTTTAATAAGCGAAAATATGGGCGTAATGCCGCTGCCTGCTGCTATAAAAATATATCTTTTTACAAGCGGTTCATCTATAGTAAACCTGCCGGAAGGTTCAATGGCTTTAAGAATATCACCGGTCTTATAGTGGTCAATCAACCGGCGGGATATGGATCCATTCTCTTTTCGTTTTACCGTGATGAATATAGAAGCGTCAACACCTGTTGTTGAGCCAAGCGAATAAGACCGCCTTACTTCATGCCCGGCTTCATCAAAAATAAACGTGAGGAACTGGCCGGCCTTATAAGAAATGCCAACATCATTAACGGGTTTAAGATAAAATGTTTTTGTATCCGGTGTTTCGTGAATGATGCTGGTTATGCTAAAAAGTAATTCCATATGGTGAGGAAGGCTGCAGGCTATAAGCTGTATGCCGCAAGCAGGGCCGTTTTAAGAGGCCATATGCTGTACGCTGCATGCTATACGCAAAAGCCGTTTTAAGAGGCCATATGCTGTACGCTGCATGCTGTACGCAAAAGCCGCTTTGAGAGGCCGTATGCTATACGCTGCATACTGTACGCAAAAGCCGCTTTAAGAGGCCGTATGCTATACGCTGCATGTTATACGCAAAAGCCGTTCAGTTTTTATTTTATCGTTATTAATAATATATTGTAAGTATTACGCAGCGCCTGGCTTGCAGCTTACAGCCTGCAGCATATGGCACTTAACTTGCAGCGTACGGCTTACAGCGTATAGCGCCCCAGTTACAGCTTCTTAAAACAGCGTTTGCACGCCATGCGCAATTTTAAATTCGTGCTGCAACAGCCATTTTTTCCGCCATAAACCTCCCCCATAACCTACCAATGTTTTATCGCTGCCAATAACCCGGTGGCATGGTATTATAATGGCTATTTTATTTTTGCCATTGGTTGATGCTACGGCCCTTATAGCCTTTACATCCCCAATGTTCTTGGCCTGGTCAAGATAGCTGATGGTTTTGCCAAAAGGTATATTCAGCAGTTCACCCCAAACACGCTGCTGAAACTCGGTGCCTTCCTGGTAAACCGGGATGTCAAAAGTTCTTCGTTTACCATTAAAAAATTCAATAAGCTCTTCAGTACACTGGTGCATAACTTCCGAAATGCCTGGCTCGCCATGTTTTACCTGTTCCGGGTTATCTACAAAGCTCAGTTCTGCTATGTAGCTATCAGTTCCGCCCATTTTCAGCATGCCTAACGGGCTTTGGTAATATGTATAATAAAGGTTTGCCATATTTTCTCCACATATCCGGTGTTTTGAAAGCAATAAATATACACAAAGTTAATTCAACACTCAAACTGGCTAATTCTATAGCGCTGGCGCCTGAGTTTCAGCTAATTAAAAAAAGTAAAGTCGTGCCATATAGGGGCATATTTTATCAATCTATTATTTAATTTAAATTGACTGTCCGCATGTAATCACCAATAATTCAGTTGTTAAAATTATTGCTTAAACATTAACTATAAGCCACTTATTCCGTAATTACAGGGCTAAGAAAGCAAAAGAATAATCCAAAAAAGGGTTATTGCAAGTTGAATTGTTTTTGTAGGTTTGGCTTAAATCAGAACTAATTGCCATCACCAAATATTATTGCATCATTGGGCAAAAGTGCCGCATCTTTAAGGACACCATTAGGATTAATGGGGATTTTTTTCTTTTCGATCTCAGGAGTCCTTTTTAAATTGTTGCCGATTAAGAAGGATGATACTGCAATAGTAATAGTAAATTCTGTCATTGCCTGCCTTTTAGTATTAGCTTTAACTTTCCTAATAATATTTGTTTGTGTTACCATTTCTAAAGATACAGGCAACCTAATAAATGATCCGGCATCAAGGTTGAGAGAGAAAAAGGAATATGGCACGAAAGAGAAACCCGTTCAGGATAATGAAATAATAAAGGCGATTAAGCCCCCAAAATCTAAAAATGAATAGGATTTATATTGTAACATATCAACTCCCAATAAGGTGGCTTAGAAATTATAATCCCCTGTATGCAGCGCTCAGGTCATTTCCAAGCTGGGCGCATCACATAGAAAATACTTGGCTTATAGAATCTAATTGGACCGCAGAACAGATTTATAGTCACCTTTCACGATTTATATTTGATGATTGTTACATCATTGTCAATCAAATGACTTCAAATTATTATGGACAACTTCCTCAAGAGGCTTGGGATTGGGTGAGTAATCGGGTTCACTTATTATAGATTAACCTAATCTTTTCTACATCTCTTTTTTGGTTTCTATATTTTTATTTTCCTGCTTTTGCAATAGCGTCCCACCCAAAAGCGGCTTATCCTATTTTTTGACCGTTTGCTACCGCCCGCTCAGGCTGCAATAAAATTACATTGCTGTTTTCGTCATATACCCCCAATACAAGGCATTCGCTGAAAAAATTGGCTATTTGTTTTACAGGAAAATTTACAACCGCAACAACCTGTTTAAGCAAAAGGTTTTCTTTGTTGTAATGTTTTGTAATTTGGGCAGACGAGCGCTTTATACCCAAAACGCCAAAATCAATGGTTAGCTGGTAGGCAGGCTTGAGGGCATTGGGAAAATCAGTTACCTCAATAATGGTACCGCACCGTATGTCTATCTTTTCAAAATCTTGCCAGGTTATCATTTTAAATAATATTTCTATTACCAATATTAATATTTATCGGTAAACTTAAATACTGTTTTATATTCGCAACTCCATTAACAACATAAAAAACACAATATGAAAAGACACGCTACGGCCGTTTGGAACGGTTCAGGTAAGGAAGGCCAGGGCCACCTGACCACCCAAAGCACCACACTTAATAAAACACAGTATTCATTCAATTCACGTTTTGCGGATGGCGTAGGCACCAACCCGGAGGAGCTGATAGCAGCAGCGCATGCAGGTTGTTTCACCATGAAGCTTGCTTTCGTATTAGGGTCAGCAGGCTTTCCGCCTGAATCGCTGGAAACAACCTCGTATGTTAGCCTGGAAGACGGTACCATCACTGAATCCCACCTGGTATTAAAGGCTAAAGTCCCCGGTATTGATAAAGCCAAATTTGATGAAAGCGTAAAAGATGCCGAGACCAATTGCCCTATAAGCAAGGCTTTGAACACAAAGATCACTGTTGAAGCAGAATTAATAGGATAATGGGGATAGAAGTTAGAAGGGCGACCATTGATGATGTACCTGTAACTGCCCTGTTATTTAATGCCTACCGTATGTTTTACGGGCAGCATTCCAATTTAAAGGAAGCTGAAACATTTTTGAAGCAAAGGCTGCAAAATAATGAATCGGTTATTTTTATTGCAATGGCCGGTGATAAGGCGGTTGGTTTTACACAGTTATACCCCATTTTTTCATCCCTTGGGCTTAAACGCGCGTGGCTGCTGAACGACCTGTTTGTAACAGAACAATCGCGGGGCAAAGGCGCTGCCACAGCCCTGTTGAATGCCGCGAAGGAACATGGCAGGCAAACAAACAGCAGCTGGCTAACGCTGCAAACCGCTGTTAATAATATTACAGCCCAAAAGGTATATGAAAGCAACGGCTGGAAAAAGGAAAACGACTACAACGTGTACAATTTCAGGATAACCGAATAAGAATTTTAGAAAGCCCTCCGCAACGGAGGGTTTTTTAATGCCTGGACCACGATTTGGGGGGATTTTACTGATTATAGGGATTTAAGGAAATAACCTTGTCTCTCATCTTAGAATCTTTTTAATCCACCCAAATCGTGGTTCAGACAATCATTCCTTACATTTATCTTCATATAATAAATGCTGCAATATGGTACCATCAATGCGCGACTGGTTCAACAGTAATTTTACGGAAGAAAAATATAAGGCCTATTTGGAAGAGCTTAACGCATTACATCCCGGTGCGCTTGAATTTCGCGTTGCTGAAACACCCATTTTTGTTGAGAAAGCATTCACGCAAAAAATGATATCAGCCTGCGAAAGCATTGTTGATGTGATAGTGCAATACAATTTTAAAGCGCTTACTGCGCATGCCATCCCGCCTGATATAAAAGTACCGGGCGAAAATAACATATCGCATTTTATTGCCTTTGATTTCGGGATATGTGAGAATGCTGATGGTGAACTGGAACCACAGTTAATTGAGATGCAGGGCTTCCCTACCCTGTTTGCTTTCCAGGTGTTTCAAACCGAGGTAGCAACAAGGCATTTTAATATACCTGATAACTATGACAGCTATCTTAATGGCTTTACCAAAGAGACCTACCTGCAGTTATTAAAGGATATTATTGTTGCTGACCATGACCCGGAGAATGTTATCCTGCTTGAGATACTTCCGCACAAACAAAAAACAAGGATTGATTTTTATTGCACGGAAGATTACCTGCACATACCAATAGTTTGCCTTACTGAACTGGTGAAAGAAGGCACACAGTTGTTTTATTTGAAGGATGGCAAAAAGATGCAGGTAAAACGCATATACAACCGTATAATATTTGACGACCTTCAGCAGCAGTCGCCGGAGATACAGGAGAAGGGAAAGATATTGTTTGAAGCGCTTGATGTTGAATGGGCGCCGCACCCCAACTGGTTTTACCGCATCAGTAAATTTACGTTGCCTTACTTACACCACCCGTATATACCTGAAACAAGATTTTTAAGCGATATAAAAGTGTTGCCTGCCGACCTGGAGAATTATGTATTGAAACCGCTGTTCAGCTTTGCAGGGCAGGGTGTGGTGATTGATGTTACAAAAGCAGACATTGATAAAGTAACCGATCCGCATAACTGGATATTACAGCGCAAAGTAAAATATGCCGATGTGATAAAAACACCGGATATCCCGTCCAAAGCAGAGATACGTATCTTTTATTTTTGGAAGGATGGTGAAGCAAGGCCTGTAGCCACGCAAAACCTCGCACGGTTAAGCAAAGGAAAAATGATCGGTGTGCGCTACAATAAGGATAAGGATTGGGTGGGTGGCACACTGGTATATTTTGAGAAGTAGTTACAACAACATCAATCAGACACTGGGGTAAACCTCCTTGGTTTTAAGTGTAACAATTATACAGTTGCAGCGTGCTTAAAAGCTGACTTAAAACGGAAGTTTAGGCTACGAATAAACAAAACGGGCAACAGCAGCCAAACTGCGAACAGCTACGAATATGCAGTATCATTCAACAGGATAAAAGTAAAAACTGCGCCGTTATTTAAGGGGAGGCGCAGGCACGCCCGGATGGCGGAGCGCATCAGGCCGGGCTTGAATTTTCTTTGTTTCTTTCTTTGTTTCTAAGTGGCTGTTGCGCAACTCACATATGCGGATAACTTTTTTCGCCTTTGTTGGTGTTTTTCACCAACAAAGAGTATAAACAAACAACTTCATTTCGATGTGGTGAAAACACAAGCATCTAAAAGTGCTTCTCCTTTATATCATATTCAGCATTATGCTTTTTCTTTCTTTTTTCTTGACAAAAAGTCGAGTAGACCTGGGCATTTCAGCCCAGGCCGCTCACAGAACCGTGCTTGAGACTCTCACCTCACACGGCTCTTGTTATCCAATCATTCTTTTACACCCAGTTTCCAATGATAAAACAAGTTTGGTTCCTGCGCCTGTATTGCATGATATTTTGCCAGGCATGATTGCGCGTTCTTTATCCTGTATTTATTTCTTATCCACTTGCGGATAAGCACATTTAAATAATAGAATATTTTAAGCATCTTATCCCTGTAAAACCTTGAGTAGTAATTAATCCATCCCCTGATCTTTGGGTTGAGCACTTTGGCGAAGCCTTCCAGCGACTGGCCTATGTTTCTCGGTATCAGTATTGCTTTTATTGCTTCCCTGATACTTGTTTTGGCTTTGTTGCAAATGGCTGCTGCAAAAATCATATATCCTCTGCCGCTTCGCCCAAACTTGTCCTTCTTCCCCCTTGGCTGATAACTGTAGCTCAAAAAGGTAAAGCTTTCGTTATCATGCCTTCCCGGGCGCTGGTAGTTTTTGCAATACACAATCTTTGTCTTCTCCGGATGCAGCGTAAGAGAAAATCCCTGCATCCTCTCTGCCAGTTGCAACAGCAGCTTTTCGGCTTCTTCTTTAGTGCTGCAATGGATTACTATATCATCCGCATAGCGCTCAAAAGGGCATCGCGGATTTGTTTCATCCATCCATTTGTCAAAGGCATGGTGCAGGTACAGGTTGGCTAACAATGGGCTTATTACCCCGCCTTGCGGTGTGCCCTGTGTTCTCGCCTGTATGCTGCCATCTTCCTGTTCAACACCTGCCTTCAACCATCTTTCCACATACATCAGCACCCATTTTTCCTGCCTGTGCCTCTGCAGCAGCTGCATCATTGTGCTGTGGCTGATGTTGTCAAAGAAGCCTTTAATGTCCACATCTATCACCCATGCATACTTTATACAGTTGTCCTGGCATTGGCCAAGCGCATCATGCGCACTTCTGCCGGGACGATAACCGTATGAACTGTTGTGAAAGATGGTTTCCATCATGGGTTCAAGGTAATCTTTTACTACTCCCTGCGCAATACGGTCGCTTACCGTGGGTATGCCCAGCGGCCTTAACCCTCCCTGTTTCTTGGGAATAAACACCGTTCTCACCGGAGGTGGAAAATAGCTGCCCGAGGTCATGCGGTTCCATATCCTGTAGAGGTTGGACTGCAGGTCTTTATCGAACATCTCAATGCTCTGCCTGTCTATGCCCGCCCCGCCATCTTTGGATACCACTTTGAGGTAACTGTTGTACACCATTTCTTTGGTGATGGGTAATGATTTTGTCATTTTCTTTCTTCGTCTTCCTTGCCGGCTGCATAAGCTGCTCTCCAGCTTAAACCTCAGCCATAAGTTGTGATAAAATACTTTGACCAGATAACCGGAGCCCTTCGCTCCTCCCTGCTTTCACAGGGTATCATCACTACTATGGCCCCGTCCGACGCTTGCTGACGTATCTCACGCCTGCGGCGTGATTGAGCTGCAGTATGGGCTTTATAATCTTTGTTATATCGCCTGCCATACAATGGCATCCTGCAAAGCACTGTGGCCCACTATCAGCGAAGCCTCTCCTGTTCCGGGTAAAAGCCTGTGTAATGCTCCTGCCGTCTTTATGCCGGTTGGTCTGTAATCAGTAAACAGCTAACCTCTACAGTTGTCCTGCCAGCCTTTCCTTTCCGGCGGTTTTACCAACATCTGATTGTTTTCGACACATTAAGTAAACGGTTCATTTGCATTCAGCTTCATTACACTTACCTGACCATGCTTAAGCACAGCCTTTTAGCCCAAACGTTCAGCACCATATCTTTTGAATACAGCACCTTTGGGTGGTTTGCACACCTCAGCTGTATGACGTGTGCGGCAGGCCGTCTGCCATCTCTTATCCGGCATTGGGCAGTATACTCGCACATACTCCCATTCAGGACACACAGAAAGAAACAAAGAAAAAGTCAAGGCTACATAAAAAATGCTAAAAATTTGCCTGATGGGCTAAAATGAAACAAGCTACAGCCATGGAATAAAACCGGGTTATTGTATGACTTACCGACAAAGAACATTACCAAACTTCATTAATGCCGCACGTGCGGCATTTCATTTCTTAACGCCCGTCAGCCAAATTTTCTTAACGCATTTTTTATGATGCCATCAGGCCTCGCACGGGCCATGCAACGAGAAGTTTACGAAGTACAGCCTGCTTACAAGCTAACTTAAAACGGTAGTTTAGGCCACGAATAAACAGTACAGGTAACATCAGCCAAACTGCAAACAGTCACGACTATGCAGTATCACGCAACAAGATAAAAAGTAAACAGTGAGCCGTTATCTAAGGGGAGGCGCAGGGACGCCCGGATGGCGGAGCGCATCAGGCCGGGCTTGAATTTTCTTTGTTTCTTTCTTTGTTTCACAGACAAAGAAAGAAAAAGTATGAGACTAAGGCTGATGTATAAAAACACTTTCATTTCGATGCTGGTGTTTTCACCAGCATCGGCGTAGATAACGCATTTTTTATGATGCCATCAAACCTCGCACAGGTCATGCAGTTCGAAATAAAGCCTGCTTACAAGCTGATTTAAAACGGAAGTTTAGGCTACGAACAAACAAAACCTGCAACGGTAGCCAGACTATAAACAGCTACAAATATGCAGTATCACGCAACAAGATAAAAGTAAAAAGTGCGCTGTTATATGAGGGGAGGGGCAGGCACGCCCGGATGGCGGAGCGCATCAGGCCGGGCTTGAATTTTCTTTGTTTCTTTCTTTGTTTCAGAGACAAAGAAAGAAAAAGCATGAAACTAAGGCTGATGCATAAAAACACTTTCATTTCAATGCTGGTGAAAACAAAAGCATCGGCGTAAAAGGCTCCCATTTTGCGGGGAAAGCTTCAGTATCAGGTCTTAAATTATCAAGACCCCGAGGGTTTTAAAAACCCTCAGGGTCTATCGCTATTTACTGCGATCTTTCGGCCCTACGTTTTAAGCGTCTTCTGTCCCTTTTGCAGCATCATCAGCGCTTTATCAGCCCTTGTTTGCCGGGTAGCTTCCTGCTTTGCCGAACCAACCCAATCGCAATAACCCTGCTTGTAGGAAGCAGACAACGAATTAAAGAATGCTTTCGCTTTAGCGTCTTTTGCCAACAGCGATTCCAATTCTGCAGGTACCCCTTCAATGTGTTCCCCTTTTGCTAACATTATTGTTTAAGTATTTTATTTAATCATCAGTTTAAAAGCGCTGCAATCTGCTGTTCAAGAGCAACGTGGTTGGCATTTACTGAAACGATCTTACCCTGCTTATCTAATAAGAAAGTATTCGGGATATACTGCACATTCCATTTTCTTGCGATAGCGCCGTTATCATCAATCACATGCACCCAGCTTGTCTCATCTTCCTTAATAGCCTGGTTCCAGTCCTTCTTTTCCGTATCTACCGATATCGCGTACACTTCAAGGCCTTTATCCTTGTATTTTTTATAAATGGCCTTAAGGTCTGGCATGCTTCTTCTGCAGGGGCCGCACCAGCTTGCCCAAAAATCGATCACCACAATTTTCCCCTTTAAAGAGGAAAGGCTTACGGAAGAACCCTTTGTATTGGGTAATTTTATTTCCGGTGCTATTGAACCGGCGGCAGGCTGCTGAGCTAAGCAATTAAAACAAATAAAAATAAAGGCAAGGAATGATAAAATATGTTTCATGAAGTAAACATACAAAAAACCTGCAAACCGGTTATTTGCGCAACGTTAAAATTGCGGGAATAAAAACGCCAGGTAACAGGGCCGCTATTCACATTTCAACCGCTGGCTGTAAATTATTTCCTTTGTATTTTGCGTGTATTTGCGCCCGTACAGGCTCCGCAGGTAGGTACACCCGACGATCCCGTCGTTACAAGCGTGATGCCGTACCTTCTCCCGGCAGGGTCTTCTATTGTAAGTGAATCGCCGCAAACAGATTGGCCTGAAGTGCACAACAGGCATACCTGTTCGCTTCTTTTGTAGGTGGAAGAACCTGTGTCAGCAGGGTCGTCTGCTTTCCCGAAAAGTGTATCTACCTTGTACCTGCAAAAATTGCCCTGTTTGTCAATACCATAAGAAGTGATTTTGGTGATACCACTTGAATAGGCAACAGGCCTTACATAAAAATAATAAATAATGGCAATGGCCAGCAGCAGCAATAAAACAAGCCACCACCAGCGTTTGGGAGGGATTTTTTTCATAGTTAATATTTTGGTAAGCAAAAGTTTTTCGCAGTTTAAAGTTACTCTTTATAATAGAAATTGAAGGACGAAAGCGCGCTATTGCGTTTTTCAGGATAACATTAATGCAGCTTTTAATTTACAAAATTCCACCAGATACCTATGCGGAACCACAAGGCCCTTGAGGGATAAAACGGCGCTGAAAAATTGCGGTAGCTAAAAGTGTAACCGTTATTGGGGTTGACGGTATTAACATTCTCAAACCTTAAGAATGCTTTAAAGCTTTTTATGCGGAAATTAAGAAAAACATTTACATCAGGCCTGTTTGAAACGGTTTGGTCATTCTGAGAAAAGAACTGACCAATAAGCGGCGAGTAACCGTCTGCCTTATAAGGCGTATAATAACGCACCTCAATGCCTGTGGATAAAAACAGGTTCTTATAAAAATTACCCTCAAATGCAATCCTGTTGCGCGTTAATATAAGCGGTACATGCACGGGCGTATTGCCTGCTGTTTGCTGAAGGTCAATATTTGTGTACCAGTTAAAGCGCCTGGTGAGCTTTAGTTTTTTTTCAAGTCCCACATGCAATAAGTTGAACAAACTGTTATCCTGTTTGGCAGTAAAATCATCTGCGAAATAAGTGTAGTTATTAATAACATAGTAATCGCCTGTCAGTTGCAGGCCTGCAACCGGCAAGGCGACATTGGCAA
>Ga0207159_1178_pt1 | contig 13895 bp, 3 predicted proteins | sample Alteio_BWMinHeat_23_FD_153511 | JGI IMG/M metagenome (GOLD analysis project Ga0207159, IMG submission 153511) | Enriched cells from forest soil in Barre Woods Harvard Forest LTER site, Petersham, Massachusetts, United States -... | ecosystem: Environmental > Terrestrial > Soil > Temperate forest >... | reverse complement strand
ACGCCTTACCAAATTCGTACAGCCTGTGAAATTTGGTCTCATTTCTTAACAGGTTCCATAAAGCATGGTAACGGTATTGTTTGCGGTTGCGCAGATCAAGGCCGGTTGCCTGCAGGTGGCCATTAGCCAGGGGGCATATCCATACATTTGTCCACGCCGGCGGGATCACCAGTTTTTTAATCCGCTCAATTTCCTTTTTATCTTTTAGAGGTTTATTATCAAATACATAAGTAATTTCTTTGCCTTTTTGTATACGTGCTATACCCGGTTCATTATTTTTCACATATATAAGGTCAATAAGCGTTGCCGCTTTTTCAGGGTCTTTATCTGCTTTTAAAAGTTGTTTATGAGATAATTCAGGCAATGGCAATGTTTCTGACATTAGATACTTTTATTATACGTATTTAAAATATAATGCCAATATGTTTTAGCCAATGCAGCAAATGGGGCAAGTTTATGTCACGGCAACTGTTGCCATATTTCCCCATTATCTTTTTTGTTAACATATTTATATAATTAAAAATTTGGTATTGCTTTTGAATTATAATTATTATAAAACAACAACACTATGAACACTGATACAGAAATATTACCAATACAATTTTTACAGGAAAAAATAAATGATATCAGAAGTGCACTTTTTTTTAGCCAGAATAATGATATTATAAAAATGCCCACCACTATCATTACGGTTTTGCGTGTTGATGATGATGGCCAGATATGGTTTTTTGTAACCCGTCCGCAGCAATATCTTGAAGCTTTTGAAAAAGAGTTTCCGGCAAGGCTTGATTTTTTCAGGAAAGGGAAAGACTATTTTTTCCAGGTTATGGGCAAGGCCTTTATAATAGATGAAGATGATTCTGCAATTGATGAATTGTCAAACGTTTCAATGCAAATTAAAGATAATGCGATGCATGAACTGGTATTGATGAAAGTTAAAATTATGACTGTAGAATACTATGATAACTCAGTAGCTGAAAATAAATACTGGTGGAATGAGATCAGTCAAAAAATACAGCAATGGTTCTTCTCAGCCAGGCTGGGTTATAAGCCTTATGATCTAAAACCAAACAGTTTCAAGGCTTACGGGTTTAAACAGGCATCATAGATATAGCATCATCAATTAAAAAAACTTTATATAAAGCCCCGCCACAGGCGGGACTTTTTTATTTAAAGTGCTTTACAATTACTTCACTGTTTCTGCAACTGCATCTGCGCTTTGCATTTGGTTTACCGGCTGCATATTTATAATTACCACGTGTTCATTTTTATCATCAGCAAGGTGAATCAATTTATCAGCCTGCTCCACATTATCCAGCAATACCCGTATGTTTTCATAATTATTGTTAAGCTGTAATGTTATATGATATACCGTTTCATTAAACCGGTAGTGAACGGTAAACGACTTCCACTCTGCAGGAACACAGGGGTTAAACTGCAACGTATCTGCTTCCCGCCTTAACCCAAGAAAAGATTCGGTGATCAGTTGATACATCCAGCCGGCAGAGCCGGTGTACCAGGTCCATCCTCCACGGCCAGTATGGGGCTCAACACCATAAACATCACCTGCCATTACATAAGGTTCTGTTTTATATACAGCTATATCATCTTTGGAGCTTCCATGATTTACAGGGTTAACCATTTGCAGCAGTTGCCATGTTTTTTCCCTGTCCCCTGCTTTGGCAAATGCCATTATGGCCCAAATAGCAGCATGGGTATATTGGCCGCCATTCTCTCTTACACCGGGCAAATATCCTTTAATATAACCGGGCTCAAGGCTTGATTTATCAAACGGAGGATCTAATAACTGTATTATTTTAGCGTCCCGCTTTACAAGATATTTATTCAATGAACCAAGTGCAGTACGGGTACGTTCCGCATCGCCTGCCCCGGAAATAACAGACCAGCTTTGTGATATCGAATCTATCTTGCATTCCTCATTCCGGCTTGAACCAAGCGGAGTGCCATCATCAAAAAATGCCCGTATATACCAGTTGCCATCCCATGCATTTGCATATATATTTTTTTTCAGGGTATCTGCCTGCTTTTTACATTCTTTGGCAAAGGCTTCATCCTTCTGTATAGTAGCAACGCCTGTAAAGTTTATAAGCACGTCATACAAAAAAAATCCAAGCCATACACTTTCGCCTTTACCATTTTTACCAACCATATTCATACCGTCATTCCAGTCACCTGCCCCCATTAAGGGCAGCCCGTGCGCTCCAAAACCAAGGCCATGCTGTATGGCACGTTTCGCATGCTCATACAAGCTAATTTTTTGCTCTGATACGTTGGGAAGGTCGTAATACGATTCTTCATTTGCATTTACAGGCCTGCCTTCTAAAAATGTTATTTGCTCTTCCAGTATTTGGTTGTCGTTTGTTATTGCCAGGTATCGTGATAAAGCAAAAGCCAGCCATAGAAAATCATCGGAACAATGAGTCCTTACCCCGCGGCCTAAAGGCGGATGCCACCAGTGCTGTGCATCTCCCTCCTTAAATTGCCTTGACGCTGCCAGCAATATTTGTTTACGTGTAAGTTTTGCGTCTGCATGAACAAGCGCCATAACATCCTGTAACTGGTCCCTGAAGCCAAATGCACCTCCTGACTGATAAAAACCACTACGCCCCCATAGCCTGCAGGCGATCACCTGGTATAAAAGCCAGCCGTTGGCAAGAAAATTCAATGCCTTATCGGGTGTTTCAACCTGTACAGCCATAAGGGTTTGTTGCCAGAATTGGTGCACTTTCTGTAAAGCGTCTGATGCAGTATTTTTCCCGCGAAATTTAAGAACGAGTTCTCTCGCTTCAAGTGTATCTATTGCAGCGCCAAGCTTAAAAATTATTTCTTTTTCGTTTCCATCTTCTACATCAAACGTAACCTGTATGGCAGTACAGGGATCCATACCTGCACCATATTTATCTGAAAGCCTTACCCTTTTTAAAGCGTCCGGGCTTTCAAGGCTTCCATTCCTCCCAATAAATTCGTTACGGTCTGTGGTAAACGAAATATTTGTTTCGTCCGTATCAAAAAAAGCTATCCTGCTTGTAAACTCTGAATTATAACAATTCCTGGAAAACAAGGCATTTGTGTTGCTGTCTTTTTCCGTAACAACATGCATTACCGATTTAGGCCGCAGGTCGCCAAGTACCCATTCTGCATAACCCGTAATTGAAAGCTTGCGCGGTCTTCCTGACCTGTTGCTGATCTTTAGTACAATAAATTTAATATTTGATTCAATATCAGTATAAATGAGGGTTTCCGATGTTATACCGGTTTCGCTATGTTCAAAAATGCTGTACCCAAACCCATGACGTGCTGTATAAGGGGTTTTGCCGCGTTTTGGAAAAGGCATTGGCGACCAATAGTAACCGCTTCTTTCATCACGTATATAAAAAGCTTCCCCGCCAACATCGCTTACCGCATCATTGCTCCATGGTGTAAGCCTGAATTCGTGTGCATTCTCAGACCAGGTATAAGATGAACCACTTTCAGATATGACCGTCCCAAAATTGGGATTGGCGATAACATTTATCCATGGTGCAGGTGTGATCCGCTCCTTGGTAGTTTCTATAATATATTCCCTGCCGTCGGCAGAAAATCCCCCAAAGCCATTAAAGAAATTAAGATCGGGATAGGAAAATTCAAATTCCGTTGCAGCCGGGTAGGTAACAGAAGAGTTTAAATAAGGAATAACACTTTTCGCAGCACTGCGCCTGTTAACCTGTTCAACCAGGCTGCCTTTATTATCCAGTATGATCACACGGGCAACAGTTTGCAGCAATATGCGGTCTTCCTGCGAAATTTGATCACCCGGTCGTACAAATATGCCTCCCCCATTGGTGCCGTTTGAATTAAAGCCGGCAGTTATAAGGCTTTGTATCTGTTCCTGCAAAACCTGCCTGTACCCTGTGTGGTCTTCATTCCATATTACCAGGTCAACCATAAGGCCTTTTAAATTCCAGTAGGCATGTGCCTGAACCATTTGCTTTACAAGAGCAATATTTTCAGGGTCGGAAATTTGAAGTAATATAATTGGAAGGTCACCTGAAATAGAGTAGCTCCATAAAGCGGACTGGCCACGATTGTTCTTTGCGAGAACGGCCGGGTTTGCCCGTAATAAAGGATTTGTATAAATAATAGACCCTGCAAGCCTGCCGTACATTTGTGCATCCGCTTCAGATGCATTTATCTGCCTTAATACCACTTGGCTGTGTGTCCATGATAATTCAAAGGCCCGGTCTCTTAAATGCCTGTCCTGGTATTTATCAATCAGTGTCTGGCAAATTTCGCGGGTGTCAGTCATCCCTGTTATCATGTCTACTGTTGCCATTTCTTCTTCATCGAGTATAATGGAATATCTTATTGCAACAACCGGATCAAGAACCGAACCTTGTGAACCACCCAGTGGTTCTGTACGGTTCATAGCTTTTGGGTTGGTAATGGTATTGCCCCTGCCAATAAATTTATCCCTGTCAGTTTCATAAGACACCTGCTTCACTTCAACGCCGCTAACCCTCATTAAATGGAACATAAATGGTGGTTGCTCATCTTTGTCGCGCGGGCGCCTTGTACAAATGATGGAACGCTGTTTTGGAATGATCTCTGTTTGCACAAAGAGATTACTGAATGCGGTGTGTGCGGCATCGGCAGCAGCAGGCGCCATCACCACTTCCGCATAACTGGTAATTTCAATTCTTTTTTTCCTGCCTGTGCGGTTGGTTATTTGCAAACGCCTTATTTCAATATCATCCTCCGGGGAAACAATCACTTCAATATGCGTTTCTACGTCGTTAAAAGTGCGGCGAAATTCTGCGCGGCCCTGTGAAAACACTGCTTCGTAATTCTTGCCTTCCTTTAATGTTGGCTGGTATGCAGTTGACCAAAATTCCCCATTATCCAAATCCCTTATATAACAAAATGCACCCCAGTTGTCGCATGTACTGTCTTCACGCCAGCGTGTAACAGCATTGTTTTTCCAACGGCTGTATCCGCCTCCTGCATTGGTAAGCATTACATGGTATTTTCCATTTGACAATAACTGCACTTCAGGTGAAACTGTATCGGGTGTTTTAATAACACGCATTTCAGGCATAGGCGACGCTACAGTGATAGTTGAGGTGTCTGTTGCAGATGAATAGTAACCTGTTACTTTTGGTATCTGCTCCTGCAGCAATAATAATGTTGCCTGGAACTGAGGTTCTGATTCAAATCTTTTTTGCATCGGCTGATCAAGCAGAAGATATGCAAGTGAAAGCAGGCTCATCCCCTGGTGGTGCACCATAAATGTTTGGATCAGTACTTTTGATTGCCCTCTTGGCAAACGGCTCGGGGTGTAATCTATGGATTCGAAAAAGCCAAATTTATTCTCAAACCCTGCTTCGTTCAGCCTTTCAAGGTTGTTGCATGCCGCCTCCGGGTCAACCAGTAAACTAAGTACAGATGCATACGGTGCAATTACAAGGTCTTCCCCGAGGCCACGTTTAAAACCAAGGCCTGGAACACCAAATGCCTTGTATTGGTAATTAAGACTTGCATCCACCGTATTGTAACAGGACTCTGATATGCCCCACGGCACATTGCGCTGTCTTCCATACTCAATTTGTCTTTTCAATACTCCCCTGTTGGTCTGATCAATTAAAGTATTTTCATAGCAGGGCATTACCAAGTTAGGCATCAGGTACTCAAACATAGAACCGCTCCAGGAAAGTAATACAGGGGTACCTGCTGTGTTGGTAAGCCTTCTGCCAAGTGCAAACCAGTTTTCCTGCGGAATTTTCCCCTGTGCAATCGCCACAAATGAAGCAAGCCTGGCCTCGGAGGCCAACAGATCATAAAAGCCGGAATCGCGGCGATGCTCTTCCACATTATATCCAATAGCGAGCAGGTGCTGCGACTTATCATACAAAAAGTCGTACTGCATGCCATCTGCAATACTAAAACACTGGGCTGCGAGGTCTTGCAGTATTTGTATCCTTTCATTTACCAATTTTACAGATTCACCATATCCAGTTTTCAGCTTATCGAGCCATGCGTTTTCTTCATCAGTATTCTGTAAGGAACGGTAACGCTCTATTTCATTTTGCAGTGTCTCATTTTTTTCAACAATCTCCTTCATAGTGGGGATGAATGCAAAGGCATCTATATCTTTAAACTTTTCGGGTACCGGTAAAAGGGAAAGCCATGGAGCAATAATATTTATTTCGGTTAATATGCTTTTAACCTGTTTATCAAGCGCCTGCACCCACCAGTGCAATTCGCTTTTAGAGTTTATATTATTATCATTAATTATTGCATTGTAACGTGCGCATGTTTTTTCAATAAATTCCAAGTACCCCGGTATTATCATCTCTGAACGCAATGCTTCCTCAAAGTCTTTTTCCAGCCCGTCCATAGCATTACCTTCGTCTTCTTTAAATTTTTCCGCTACTACCCTTATCGTATCAAGCAGCCCCTCCAGTAATTTATTATCAAGTATTTTTTGGTCTGCTATTGATAACAATCCCTGCTTCAATGTAAGCAGGTGCCCGCCTAAATTACCGCTGTCAACGGTGGATATATATTTAGGATGCAACGTTTTTAAGGTAATCGTATCATACCAATTATAAAAATGCCCGCAATAACATTCAAGCATTTTCATGCTTTTAAGTGTATTGGTTGTACGTTCAATTAACTGCCCTGTTGTTATATAACCAAAATCGTAAGCGGAAAGATTAGCCAGCAATGCAAGCCCGATATTGGTAGGGGATGTACGATGCGCTGTTACAGCAATGGGATGGTTCTGGTGATTGTCCGGCGGCAGCCAGTTATCTTCCTCTCCAACAAAAAATTCAAAGAATCCCCATGTTTTCCTTGATAACTTTCGCAGGTAAATTAATTGCCTGTCATCCAGTTTTGTTTTAACCGCTGATACAGGCTTGCCAAGTATCCATACAATACCGGGTGAAATAAACCAGCTTACCAGGAATGGCAGGGCCATAATTAAAGTAAGAAGATCATCAATGGTCAGATAAAGAAAAGTTGCAAAAGCAATCACAGGTGCAAACCACATGGAGAGGTACACAAAGAACAAATTATTGTATTTTTCGCTTTTAACAGCAAATCCTGACGGATTCCATTCAAGCAAATGTTTATGGGTAAATATCAGCCTCCATGCCGTCCGTAATATAGCGTCTAAACTTATAAATGCTTCGTATGGCAAACAAACAACGGTAAATAAAGATTGTAATACGTTCCTGGATGCGGAGCGGAGAGAATTTTCAATATGGTGGCGTAATAAAACATCTTTCTCCTTTTGTAAGATATCCCATACAAAAAAGGTTAATGAAGGCAGAACAACAATACCGGTAACGCTAAGAGTCCAAAACCAGGGCGAAGGTAAAATAGTCCATCCCATCAGCAGTAAAATGGTTAATGCAATGGGAATAAGGCTGCGGCGCAGGTTATCAAATATCTTCCAGCGCGATAAAGCCGATATGGCATTTCTTTGAAGTTTCCTTTTATTGTCGGGCACAAAAGGCAAAAACCAGTTGCCTATTTGCCAGTCGCCCCTTATCCACCTGTGGCGGCGGTTAATGTCAATGCTGTAATTGGATAGATATTCTTCATACAACTGAACATCACTTGCAAAGGCGCAACGGGTATAAGCCCCTTCCAGCAGGTCATGGCTTAATATCCTGTTCTCAGGAAAACGGTTGTCAAGTACTTTCTCAAATATATCCACTTCGTAAATACCCTTGCCTATAAATGAGCCTTCGCTAAAAAGGTCCTGGTACACATCGGATGTAACACGCGTATAAGGATCAATACCCGAATCATTTTCGTGCATACGTGTGTATAAGGAACGCACAGCCCCATGCAAGCTGATAGCAATGCGGGGCTGAATAATGCCATATCCATCAACAATTCTTTTCTTCTTCTCACTGTAAAGGGCATGATTAAGAGGGTGCGCCATTATACCCGACAGCTTCCATGCAGCATCTCTTGGCAATTGGGTATCTGCATCCAGTGTTATAACATATTTTACTTTTTTATAAACGTTTTCGTCGCCAATAATAACGGAAAATCTTTCTTTTGAATTACCCCGCAGCAAATGATTTAACTCTGTAAGCTTTCCTCGTTTTCGCTCATAGCCCATCCATATTTTCTCTTTCGCATTCCATTGCCGGGGGCGGTGAAAAAGAAAAAAAGAATCATTGCTGGTTCTCCCATATTTATGATTCAGCTCTTCAATTCTTTTCTGTGCAAGTTTTATTAATGCTTCATCTTCCGGAAGCGTTTCTTCCCGGGCATCTTTAAGATCTGTAAGTAACCCAAACAAAAGATTGTCGTCCCTGTTTGCAAGAAATCTCACTTCCAGTTCTTCAGCCAGTTTTTCTATTTGTTTTTCATCGGCGAGAAATGAAGGGACCACAACCAATGTACGTGCATCGGGGGGTATACCCAAAGAAAAGTTCATCCTCGGCAATTGCTTTGGCTTTACAAGTAAAGTTGTGAGCCAATTTATAAGAGCTAACGCAAACTGGCTTGCGCATAAAAGCGCCAGTACTGCAACCCCGGCAAGCAACCAGTTTCTTATTCCGTTATTGTACGCCTTTGACGCCAACCCGTAGCCAATAAGAAAAGTAATGGCCAGCGTACTGACTATATAAAAAACATAATTATTTTTCTCAAGTATTCTTTTTACTGCTTCCTTGGCTGTCAGTTTTGTTTTTGCAAGCTTTTCTGTTTCAGAAACCCCTTTTCCAATGAGATAATAACCAACGTGTGCCCTGCGTTCGTCACCAGGGTTTTTTGTAAAACTTTCCTTTGCCTGGTTTATTGCAATACGTGCTACTTCATTCTCCTGCACGTTGCTGCATTTAGCTATCTTTTCTACCACATGCCTGTAACTGTCGCGGGTATAAAAATCCATTTGCTTATAAATGCCATTGATATCTTCGCCAAGTGTTTGTTCAACCACACTCATTGTTTCAACAAATTCCCGCCAGTCCATCTTGGCAAGAAAGCGCAGGCTGTTTATACTGTTACTCATCGAAACCTGGTCAGCAGCCTGTTTTTGGTTCTCAGCCAGAACCATAGAATTTATTGTTACTCCTTTCTCTGAAAGGTGCTGTTCAAGCCATGCCAATACCAGTGAAAGATCAGACCCTTTCCATTGAAGCCTGCGGGTAAACGGCGCTATAAATGCACTCACCATTGGTGGGTTTGAACGGGCCATATCCGCAATGACCAATACAAGGGTTTTGGGATCTTTTTCAGCAGCGGTAATTATTTTGTCAGCCCATTTATTGGCTATGCTTTCATCAATGCGGTCAATAGCTATCCTTGCTGCAACACGGCGCAGGTTTTCAAGCAAAGCCAGTCGCAGCATAATAGGGATGGCCCATAACTCGCCGATAGTAAGGTATTTTATTTTTTGATATGATGAAATAAAAGCGCCCAGGCTGTTTATATCTACATGGCCATCGCTATGAGATATTATTTCAAGAGCGATATCGTATACACGGGGGAAACCCGCGGAAGGACCACTAACAAGCTGTGGCAGCCCTTTACTATAGCGCTTTGGTAAATAGCGTTTGCCGGTTAATATTTGCTCTTCAATTAAATAAAAATTATCAAGCAGCCATTCGCCAGCGGGAGAAATCCTGTTTTTTTCTTTAACCGCATCATGTAACAGATTGGTAACCTTACCCAGCACTTCTTCATTATCCGACAGCCTTTTAACCAATTGTTCGGGGGCCTGTTCATAACTTAACTCATGTGAGCCCGCAAGAAATTTTGCGTGCTGCTCCATTTGGTCTGTTGTAAATAGCTCCGATCTTAAAGGCGGCTGTTCGTCCGCATATTTTCTTGCTATATTTTTTTGAAAATATGTACGCAGGTTAGATAGAAAATCATCAATTGTATTTGTTGTTACTTTCATGATCATGACCGGTTTAAAAAAGATCCTTTTGAATCACACAGATATTGCCGTATTTCTTCAATGTTTTCCGCATCCAAAGGGTATCTTATTTGTTTATGCCTGGTTGTTATGAGGGATGCTTTATAAAAAGCTTCGTTAATGTCAGCAACTCATTGGTTATTCTAAACAGTTAATGGTCTGCAAAGTTTATACCCAGAAACCAAAACCTCCGTTATAATTTAAAACGGATAGCCAATTGCAAGGTTATAAACAAGTTGGGAAGGCCCAACGCTATAACTGTATGGCTTTTTTAACGGGTAAGCCACATCTACGCGTAATACCAGTATTGTAAAATCAAAACGCAACCCCGCCCCCGCACCAACTGCTATTTGGTTCAAAAAATTGCCCGTAAATTTTGATCCCGGCCGCGATGAATCTTCTCTCAATGTCCAAACATTACCCATATCAACGAACAGGGCACCTTTTACTACTGAAAAAAGTTTTGTCCTTAATTCTACATTAGCCTCTAGCTTAATATCGCCAGGTTCATCAGATACGAACCTTGCTGTATCAGGTGTATAATAAGATCCCGGCCCAAGCCCTCTTGAACGAAATGCCCTTATATCGTTTGTGCCCCCTGCGAAAAACGATTTTACATATGGAAGTTCAGTACTATTACCATATGCATATCCAAACCCTCCCCAGAATCTATAGGCCAATATTGTATTTTGATCGAATTTTAAATAGTACCTGAAGTCAGCCTCGAGCCTTATGTATTGTGACACGGGAACGTTAAAAATGTTAACCACTTTACCTTTGTTTGCGTTGGCACCTGAGAACAACCCGATAAGGTTACCTGATGCATCAATATTGCCGTTAAAGTAAAAATTGTTCCTGTTATTATTTCGCTTTATTTGTGTGTTTATGTTATAGTTATAGCTGGACCCGATGATCATCTGCGGTTCAATACTCCTGAATAAAGCATTATCCTCCTTAATTTCAGTTGCAAAGGCCGGTGTTATGTTCGTAGGCCGTACATAACTAATATTAAGAATGTTAAGGGTAGCTTGCTTTTGTACGCTTTGCTGCCATGTATATCCGTAGCTTGCATATAATGAATTGAGCGTGTACAAAGTATCACTGCTGAATAATTCATAACCTATCTCCATTTTGGTCCTGGGGAGAAATCCGCCGTTCACTTTGAAATTAAATGGGGAAATTATGCGTGGCGTTGTTAAACTAAGATCAATACCTCCGCGCCGTGTACCCGCTTTGGATAGGGATGAGAATTGCTGCTCAAGGCCGATATACGGTGTTATCGCAAATTGTTCAGCTCCTTTAAAAAGGTTCCTGTACAGCAGGTCAACAGAAAGCTGGCCGCCGGAAGCGCTGTTCGATTTGGTTAACGCTGTAGCCGTAAAGCGAATGGATTTTTTTGGGAATGGTGTTAAATAATAAAAAAGATCAAGGTAATCGCCGTTCGCCGTGTCAGATTTTTCAAACCGGGCCTTCACAAACTTATATGTACCTAAAGTTACCAACCGGTTTAGCGCCAGGTTGTGTGAGGTAACATTATATGTTGAATCTTTTTTGAAAATAAGTACTTTGTCAAATACTGAGGGCCTGAATTTTCTACGTGGGTCAATGATCTTATATCCGTTGGAATATTCTGCGCTTATACCATTACGGCCGGTATCATTAGCATGATAATCGGCGTAAACTGTAATATTATTGATACGATATGACCTGGTAGCATCTTCGGGTATCAGAGGCTTTATTTGCATATTCAGATCCACCAGGTGATTCCCCACTGTTGAATCTATCTTTACAATAAGGTCCCCGGGGTTAAAAAAATAAAAGCCATGTTCCTTAAGCCTGGAATCAATCCTTAACCTTTCATCTTTTATAGTATCAAGGTCATATGCACTTCCCGGCTTCAAAAGTGAACGTTTAACATGTTTATTTATCGACACGCTTAGTGTATCGCTGCTTTGCGGAAAAGTAACATGCCGTATCTTGTATTGGGAGCCCACATAGGCTGTGTAAACAGCCCTTAGCTTTTTATTACGTACAGTTGTGTCCAGTGTTACAGTGTCGTGAAAATATCCACGGTTCTCCAGCCTGTCCTGGAAGACGGTGCTGTTGTTATTGAGCGCAGCCATCGACGCTATTACAGGTGGCTCACCCACACTATATTTAAGCCAGTGTTTAAATCCCTTTTTTTTCGTTGTCTTGCCTGCAAGGTTATAAATAAATAATTTGTATCTTATGCCCAGTGCGGTTGAGTTTGGCCGCGGCCTGGCAAGATCGCTCAGTTCTGACTTGATGGCCTTTTCATTTTTTTTACTCAGTTTAACTGATGACTTTACTTTTATATCGGCACCCATATACAGATTTTCACCGGGCCCCAGGTATTTTGTATTACTGCAGGCCTGCAGCAATACAGCAACGCTCATAAATATCAATATTTTGCAAATGTTAATCATGGTTGCTGAGGCGCATTAGTGGGGGGAGTGCCGTTATCATTTTTTTTGCTCTTATCAATTATCTCAGTATGGTCAATGCCATTGGTACTGTTTAACTCAGTTTCAGAGTTCCTTTTTGGTTTTTTGAACAGGTCTCTAAATTTGTCAAAGTCCATGGTTAAGATAAAGCTTGCGCCTGATTCAATTACCTGGCCTTCAATTATTTCCTGGTAATCATTCTGCCTGTATATCCTGATGCGGTACCGGCCATCTTTCGTTAATTTATAATCCGCAGCAAAATTGCCTGTTATATTGGTGTTCTGTACTTGCGTGGGCGTATTTGCAGGTCCCTGCAAGCCAATGTCGGTGCCCACATTTACAACCAGCCTGTCATCCAGCAATTTTTTTGAAACACCTACACTTACATCAGTATAGGTTTGCTGGCTGCCCGTTGAATAATCCTGTGACGAAATGATACCAAAATTTATCTCAACGCCTTTCACCAAACTACCGGCGAACTGGTTTAATTGGTCCGCAAGTATCCGGCTTACGCTTTGAACCGCGAGGTCTTCTGCGGTTGTGCCGCCACCACCACTTGCAAATGGGTCTTCCTGCAAAAACCTGCCTAACAATAATAAGGCGAACACCTGCTTGTTCAATTGAGATGGGTCGGTGCGTACCTGTTGTAACTTAAGATCCACGTCAGGCCATTGTGCAAGCAAATCTTCCGGCAAATTGATGTCAAAAGCAATGATGGGTTTTAACAGGTCGTCCTGCAGTTTAAGTTCTACCTGGAAGGGCAATACCTGCTTGAACCTTGTAAGGTCCGGGCCTACTATCTGCTGCTGTACAAGGTCAATAGACGGCGCGTTGGCGTAGTAAATAGCTTTTATGTTTACCTGCGCAAGCGTTGGGTCGCCTGTCCAGGTAATGCTGCTGCCGTTCTGTATCACGAACCTTCTTTTTAATGCACTTATAGATACCTGGTAAGCGCCGTGCGTAAGCAGGTAATTGCCAGTTAAAGTTGTTTTACCGCTTCTGTCAATACCACCATTTAAATTTGCGATCCCCTGTACGGTCAAAGCATCTCCGGTACTTGGGTCTACAATTAGTGTGAGCTTCGCGGTGCTGTCGGTCTCTATGTTCAAATTAACATCCATCCCTATTAATGCTGCAGTGGCTGTTGAATCATACAACGGTTTGGTACCTGCCGTATCAGGATGCTTTGCATCTACAAATTGTACAACACCATCCCTTTCCTGTACTTCGGGATCATTCTCCTGGCGCACATAAACAAAATCGGTGGTCGGGTTTATTTTGATCGTACCACTTGCTTCAGGCGCGGCCATGGCGCCACCCACCTTAAGATGTGCTGAAATATCCAGCCTGCCATAAAAGGTCTTGTTGGCTGCTTTCGCCGAATTTACAATTGTAAAATTCCGCGCATCTAACGAGGTATTGAATTTGTAGTTTTTAAAATCGGTCGTTAATATATCTCCTGTAATAACAGCCTTGCTGTTTGCTGA
>Ga0207159_1175_pt1 | contig 13954 bp, 6 predicted proteins | sample Alteio_BWMinHeat_23_FD_153511 | JGI IMG/M metagenome (GOLD analysis project Ga0207159, IMG submission 153511) | Enriched cells from forest soil in Barre Woods Harvard Forest LTER site, Petersham, Massachusetts, United States -... | ecosystem: Environmental > Terrestrial > Soil > Temperate forest >... | reverse complement strand
TTAGAAATCACTGAATCAGCCGTTATGGATGATATCGATATTGCTATTATGAAATTAAATGGTATCAAAGCCATGGGCGTACAAATATCTATCGATGATTTCGGCACGGGATACACATCGATTAGTTATCTCAAACAATTCCCCGTCAGTGTTTTGAAGATAGACCAAAGTTTTATTAAAAGCATTCCCACCAGTCAAAATGATACGGCTATTACCAGTGCTGTCATCGCCCTCGCGCATAGTTTAGGTATTGAGGTGGTAGCAGAAGGTGTAGAAACTTCTGAACAATTGGAATTTTTAGCTGAACATGATTGCGATATGATTCAGGGTTACTTTATTAGCCGACCGTTACCAGACCAAAAGGTTGTTCTGCAGTTTACTCAAGTCAGAAGTAGTGAACCTGAAGGAACCAAAGTATCTTAAAGAAATATCAATTGATAAGGAGAGCAAGTTATATGAAAAGGATTATTATTGGTGCGTTAATAACTTCATTGGTGGCATCCCCTGCTTTTGCGACGGCGACAAAGAATAAACATCATCATAAACTCACCGCCAAGAAGACAGCCGCGTCTTCCACCGCAGCGGCTAGCAGTGATAATACTGAAACTAAAAAGTTCACTAGCTCATTTGACTTGACCTCAAATTATGTATTCCGCGGTGTCAGCCAAACAACCAATCTGCCGGCAGTACAAGGTGGGTTCACTTATACGTTTAATAACGGGATTTATTTAAATCTTTGGGGTTCAAATGTCCGCTTCGTCGGCGTAGGCTCCAACGCCACGGTTGAATTTGATTATATTGCGGGTATCACCGGCACCATCAAAGATTTATCTTATAATCTTTACTACGATCAATACAGTTACCCAAAAGGAACCATGCTAAATTATGGAGAAACTATCCTAATTTTAAATTACAGCATCTTTCAAGGAACCTTTGCCTATTCATTGAATGAATATGATGTTCATAAACCTGGTAATTATGTTGAACTGGGTGTGAATTTGCCTATTCCGCCTAAGTGTTTTTTTCATGTAGAAGATATTAATCTCTATGCCGGCGTCGGTCACTTCAATTTACCCAAAAAGGCTGGACATAGCTATGTCGATTATCTTGTGACACTCAGCAAAAAAATCGAACCCTACACAATCAGCGTATCCTACGCAACAACCAATGGTCAGTTTAATTATCGACCCTTCGACCGCGATTTATTCTTTGCTACCGTACAAGTCGATGTTTAATTTCAAAAGCAAAAGAGAGTGGAGTTGAAATATGCCTGGTTTGGACCAAGCCTCGTCATGTACCCCGTTATGGCTGGAAGGATACAATATAAATCGTTATAAAAAAGAAAATCAAACGAATATAGAGTCCTACCAGATATATAAAGCTCCCCTTCCACAAAATTTGATTACCAACATCAAGGCTTTTGCCAAAAAGCAGCGCATTGATTTGGATACCATTTTGCATACTGCGTGGGGAATATTAATGCATCGCTTCAGCAGCATTGATAATTTTCCTTATGGCACAGCAGATGATTTAAGCGGTAATTTAAAAAAAATACAATTTAAAAATTTGTTGCGGGTGATCGAATCTGACGTTTCTGACCAAGCAACTGTTAAAGAATATTTACATCAGATTGACAAACAACTCACTAAAACCACCACCCAATCTGCTAACATTAATATTCGTTATCTATTTATTTTTAAAAAAAATAAAACTGCAAAAGAAAAAGGTTCTCACACGACTATCGAACCCAGCATTTTTCCGCTGCTTTTTTATATATCTGAAACAAGATTATCGCAATTACACATTTATTATAATGCTAATTTATTTACTAAGAAGAGCATCGAAAATTTAGCGCAACATTTTATTTTAGCTTTACAAGCCATCCTCACCGAGAACAACACACCAGTCGTTCATTTACAATTACTGACTCACAACGAAAAAAATAAGCTTTTAGAAGACTGGTGTACACCTAAATACGATTTTACTTTGCCAAGTTTAGACAGTTGTTTGTCGGATTTATTTGCTGAGCACGTTAAATCGAATCCTTATCATCTGGCGGTTACTTATAAAACGACTGCTATTACTTATATTGAGCTTAACGATTATAGCAATCGTCTCTGCCAATTATTATTGGATAAAGGCATTAAAAAAGACGATAAAATTGCAGTATTAATGGAGCGCACACCCTCACTACTCATGACCATGTTGGCAATTTTCAAACTGGGTGCCATCTACATCCCCATCAATCCGAAATTTCCAGACGATAGAATCCATTATGTATTAGATGATAGCGAAGTTGAGTTAGTGATTATTAATAATCTTGAGCGCTTATCACATCAATATCATGCAAAAGCATTAGTCATAAATGAAATGTGGGAAGAATTAGATTTACCTGCCATTACTCATGCTCCCCATTTACCGAGCATTTCTAAAAAAGATTTAGCCTATATCATTTACACCTCAGGCACCACCGGACAACCTAAAGGCGTGATGATTAAACATGAAAGTTTAAATAACTTTATCCGTTGGTACCAAGTCTATTTAGGCATCACACCCGATGATCGTGCTTCCCAATTTGCTTCGCAAGGTTTCGATACGTTCTTATGCGAAACCGTACCCTATCTCGCTAGCGGCGCCAGCATTCATATTATTGATGATCATGAAAAATTAACCCCATCATTATTCATGCTTTGGTTAGTCAAAGAAAAAATTACGATCTGCGATTTACCCACTGCTTACGCGCAAATTTTAATTTCAATGCCCTGGCCGAAAAATAATTCCGTCCGTATGTTAAAAATTGGTGGCGAAGCCTTAGCGCGTTATCCATCACAAACCTTATCCTTTGATGTATGGAATATTTATGGCCCAACCGAAGCTACCATCGAGGCGACCTATAACAAAATATACGAAGCCAATATTCCACCGGAGCAACAAAAATATCATCATGTACCGCCGCCGATCGGCAAACCCATTATTAATTCAGAGATGTATGTGGTTGATCAACATTTGCAATTAGCCCCTATTGGCGTGGTAGGTGAATTATTGATTGGTGGCTTAATCATTTCTAGCGGTTATTTAAATCGTGCTGATTTGAATCAAGTAAAATTTATTGATAATCCGTTTGATGCTGCAAAAACCTCAAAATTATATCGCACTGGTGATCTAGTGCGTTGGTTAGCCGATGGTAATCTTGAGTACGTAGGGCGGGTCGATAATCAAGTGAAAATTCGTGGCTATCGTATCGAATTAAGCGAAGTGGAATCAGTCGTCAGCCAATATCCTGATGTGAGCGAAGTTGTCGTGTTGGCGCGAGAAAATATGACTGGGCAAAAAACCATGGTGGCTTATTTCGTTCCGAACTTAGAAAAAACTCGCTATCCTTATCAAGAACGATGTTTAGTGGCATTGGAAACCGCTGAACTGGTAGAAGCCATCACCGAAGATATTTCCGCCGCCGGCGTTGCAATCACCGGCTTAAATAAAACTTTACATATTGGCCATAAAGTTAAACTGCATCTCAAATTGCCAGGCATGAATGAGCCAATGTGGATACAAGGTCATGTCATTTGGCAACTCAATCATCGCACCGGAATCGAATATGAAATCTCGCCAGAGACTAAAGATATATTAGCGAAGAGCATTCAATATTATCTTTCCTCTCATAACTTGAAAGAAATATTACTGAGCACGAGCGCCAAGCGTAGTTTGCAAAAAGCATTAAGCAAGAAATTACCGGAATATATGATTCCATCAGTATTTGTCGCGCTGCCTGAATTTCCTCTGACGTTTAATGCGAAAATTGATACTAAAGCATTACCGATTCCACAGTATCATAATTATGTCACGCAAAATGAATATGTCGCACCACAGAGCAAAACCGAAAAAATTCTTTGTGATATCTGGGAAGATATTTTAAAACAAAAACAAATTAGCATGACTGATAGTTTTTTTGATATCGGTGGCAATTCTTTATTTGTTGCGCAGTTGTCGATCCGGATAATGAATAAATTTAAAATATTATTGCCCACTAAAATTTTATTTGATTTACCTTATATTCCCATTCAAGCTGAATATATTGATAGCAAGGGTAAGCACTACAACTTAAAGTCCACTATTCAAGATGAAATCGAACATGATTTACGGCTGAATGAAAATATTTCCCCGCATAAAAAACTCAGTCCTTCGCTTAGTTATCCGCGCAATGTATTACTAACCGGTGCCGGAGGATTTCTCGGCATTTATATGCTGAATGAATTATTGCAAAATACGAATGCAAAAATTTATTGTTTTATACGCAAAGGTGATTTTGAAACGGCCGCCAAACGATTAACAACCACTGCGGAAAGTTTTAATTTAGGTAAAGAAATTTCCCTCACCAACCGTCGTATTATCGCAATTGCCAGCGATATCAGCCAAGATAATTTTGGTTTACCAGCGGATTTATATAATAGTTTAGCCAATAAAATTGAGATGATTTATCATTGCGGCGCGCAAGTCAATACCATGGCCGCCTACTCGCATTTACGCGGCAGCAATGTACTCGGCACTTTAGAAGTCATCAAACTTGCCACGCAAAAAGTGGATAAACCCATTCATTATATTTCCACACTTTCTTCCGCGTATATGTTAGATAATGCTGGGAATTTAGCTGAAGAATTTCCAGATAATAACAATCATCCGCCTTTAGTTGGCGGTTATGCGCTAACGAAATGGGTATCGGAACGTTTGCTCACGCAAGTGAAAAACCGTGGCCTGCCCGTCTCTATTTATCGTTCCGGTTACATCTCCGGTCATTCTAAATCTGGTATGGTACATTTGAATGATGCTCTGTTAATGTTAATTAAAGGTTGTATTCAACTTGGTTTAGCACCCGATTGGGATGAAAAAATTACTATTTTGCCGGTCGATTTTGTCAGCCGTGCCATTGTTCGTATCTCTTTACATCATCCAGAAAAAAGCCGGGCTTTGCACCTCGATCATCCCACCGGCATTTTATGGACTGATTTAATTGCTTGGCTAAATGATTATGGTTATGCAATCAAAATCTGCCCGATCAACAAATGGAAAAAACAACTTGAGAAAATCACCACCGAAAATATTTTATATCCGTTTCTACCCAATTATTTAGCACTGTCAAACAAAGACAAATCACCCAATGTCAATGTCGATAAAGCACGTTCGTTATTGCACGAAGTTGGCATGGAATTTCCGCTGATTGATGATAAATTGCTGGGAATTTATTTTGATTATTTATCCTATGCGGGTTTCCTACCACATGTGCAGGTGCAATCAGAGAAAATTCATAGCGACCCGCATGATCACAAATAGTAATCGCAGCGGTTCCCGCTGAAGTCGTCATTGCGAGCATCGCATCTATATAAAGTTTCGCAATTAATTAATGCTTAATCATTTTAGCAGTGGTTTCTGTCGCTTCTCTTATACTTTTGATAACTTTGTGTGTTTTGGTTGCAGCACGACCAAATATTTTTTGGGTTAAATTACTAAGGGAACTTTTGGCTTGTAGATCGTGTTCTAATTTTTTTAATTCATCAACAAACTTGGAAAATCTAGCTGCAATATCTTTAGTCTCAATTTTATCTTTGCTTTCGACTTTATCTTTACCCTCAAATATATTATGCATGTTTTTGCTGGCTCCTTGTATCAACTCCATTCTTTTTTTTCCATTTGCAATTGCTGCTGGGGCAATTTTAGATGTATTGGTTTTAGATTCATTAGAATTATCATACTTTTCGGATAAACGTTTCTGTTCCTTATCTAATTCTTCCTTGATTTTAAAATATTGATTTCTGAGTTCATCCACCATTTTAAAATATTGAACTTTTTCCTGATCCGGTGAAGCAATTAGTTCTTGCACTCCTTTTATATTGACATAGTTACACTTGAACAAGGCATTAGGAGAATTTTTTTCTCTCTCAAAGGCGTATGCTTGGAGTGCCTCATTCTTGGCTTCAGGCTTGAGTTTTACTAAATCGCTGCTAACGCCTATCCCCAGACGTTCTAATTCTTGTTTTATCTTTTGGTAATCTTTTTTTGAATGGTTGCCGCTATCGATGAGCACGACTTCGTTAACACCACGTAACCCCTTAAAAATAGCCCTTTTGGAATCTTCATTCTTAAATTCAGCAACATCCACAAATGCCACTTCTTTTATCCTTGAAGGCGTATCTAAATATAACTCTCTCGCCGTTTTAAAAAAATCAATTGCTTCTGCTAGGTATGGTCTGCGAAAAGCAGATTGATCTGTCATCAACTGTAAATATCGACGCATATGCTCACGAACTGGGTCATTCTCTATTCGGTCAACTAAAACAAACTTATTATTTTTCAAAGAACCCAAACCCAATTCTTGAGCAATACAAACCCCTAAAGAATAGACATCCGATCTAATTTGGTAATTACCTGACATGCATTCCTTTGCGATATATCCTGGTGTGCCGACCCCTGGAGTACGTACTAAGTTTTGATCCGGTATAGCTACTCCAACATCCACTAATGTAACTTCCCCTGTGTCAGAATCATATATCATATTGGTTGGTTTGATATCTCGATGGATAAACCCTTTCTCATGCACCTTCATGGTTGCTTGTAGCATCCCAAGGCTGATATCAATCCTTTGAGCGGTTGAAATTTTTTCTTCCGAATCGATCATGGCTTGTATTGTTTTGCCTTTCCCTAATTTCATAATTAATTCATATTGGTTCTTACCATGATCAGTGCGGTCCCAACCCGCAATGAGTCTACCGGTTGCTTTTAATACTGCACGTTCAGTAATAAAATGATCTCTTTCTTTCGGATGCGGTTTCAGCTCAGGAATTTTATGAATAATGGGATTGCCTTCTGAATCCACGATATTTCTAAACTCACCACTTTTTTTAATAATTTTTAATGCACATACTTCGCCTGTTTCTAGGTTCTGCATTAATTTAACAGAACCAAAATGGCCGCTACCGAGGTGCTTCCCCTTTTTTACACCACTATAGACAGCAAAGTAATGTTTTACGGCGGGGTCGTTTGCATCTTGATGAATCTCAATACCAAATGGGATATTATCAAGTCCTCGCGCTACTAATTTCTTCCTCGACACACGGCCAAGTGGTAAGTCTAATGCTTTAATCGCCTGGATTTGTTCGTCTGTGAAAACTTTATTATTTTCAGGGTCAATATCATCCACATCCATGTTGGTATGCACATAAGGAATTTTTATGACCGTGCATTCACTATTGGCTGTTTTAATTATTTGAGGAGGTGTCTCCATGGTTTTTGGTGAGAGAGCATCGGAAACAACCTGTGCTTCTTGTTTCCAAGAATTAAGTATCTTCTTCTCTTTTTCAACTATGTCATTATTCATATCCCGAGTTAATTTGATCTGAGCTATAACTGCATCTATATTTTCTTGAGCAAGAGTATATCCATCATAAACTGGATATTCTTGTATAATTCGTTCTATAAAACTTCGATAGTTGGCATCAATAATTTGGACGAAAACCCCGTTTCGATTATCTAGTCTGAAACTCTCAATATAATTGTTCTCCTTAGCCCAATTTAATAGCTCTATCAAATATTGAACATTTATACGATTACCAGCCATGGGATTAATACTCGTTTGTGTTCTTTAATTACAAGTATAATACTTAGAATCATTTTTTTTGATTTGATTGTTTAAAATATAAGTATATGAAATATTAGATAATATTGATTTCGTTGGTCTGAGATCGCATTTTTTATAATCAATATCAATGTAATTTAACATCCGCCAAGCAAAAATTCTTCTAAAACTCCCTACCACATTTTGGCTCAATGTGCCTATGTTAAAATTAAAAATGTAGGGTACACATTAAAGACAACCGAGAGGGGGTCATATGATGTGCAAAAAATGGATTAAAATTATACTACCTTCGTTAGCCGCCATCAGCCTAGTTCCATCAGCGCATGCTTGGGACAAGGGAATTTACCTAACCCAATATATGGCGGAAAACCCCGCAAAACTAAACTATTTAATTCGTGAAGCCAAAGAAACCGGTATCAATACATTTGTTATTGATCACGAATATTATAGCTCCCAATATGCCCATGCCATCGCACGCGTAAAAGCAGCGGGTATTAAAAACGTGACCCGAATTATTGTCTTTACTGATGGCGGCAATGCTAAACAAGTCCATTCCGAAGCGCATTGGGAACAAAAATATAAATTAATTGATGATGCCATCAGAGCAGGGTCTGATGCGATACAATTGGATTATATTCGCTATAGTTCTAGAGCACCTGCCAGTCCACAACATGCTAAAGATATTTATCAAATCATCAAATGGTTTAAAACCAGAATCAGTCAACGCAATGTACCCATGGAAATCGATATTTTTGGTGAAGTCAGTTATTACCCTTCGATGCATATTGGCCAAGATATTAAAATGTTTGCGGATAGTATTGATGGGGTGAATCCCATGGTGTACCCATCACATTATTGGCCCTATCAAAAATATTCCGCACAGCCTTATAAAACTATTGTTCAATCATTAGATGCATTAGCAGAACAGTTTAATGATAAAGCCCCTTTTAAAGTGCATGCATTTATTGAAGCGGCAAACTTTCATTACATAAAGAAAACCACAGCAGCTGAAAAACAAAAATATTTATTACAAGAAATTCGCGCGGTGGAAGATGCGAAAAGTGCCGCGGGTTGGTATGTGTGGAGCGCGAATAATGCTTATGATAATTTGTTTACCGTGTTGAAGAATAATAAAACGAGACCAGCGGATTTTAAGAATTGATTCACGTCTCATTCGCTAGGCCACGACGATGATGCATGAGTATCACTAATTAAGTCTAAGGGTGATGGGTTGGTGGTCCTTCATCACCGTCACTTTTCGGTTTTTCTTTATCTGGTTCCTTAGCAGTTTCGGTCTTCTTCGCCTCAGGATCTTTTGCTACTGCGCTTGCTGCTGTTTCACTTGTTGCCGCCGCGGCCGCTGCAGGACGAGATAAGCCTACTGGGTTAAATAAATCTTCCAGTTTTTCTCGAGCTCGAGGTGATGATGAGCCAAGTCCATCACTAGGTTCATCACCTATCATACTACCACCAATCATGCTACCACCAATCATGCTACTACCAACCATGCTGTCTTCTTGGGGTGACACATAAGATTCATGTGCCTCTGGCGTGGCAGATAATTTCGAACTCACGAATGCTGATGATGATGATGATGATGTTAATTTTGAACTAACAGATGATGGGGTCGATGAGGGTGATGATGTTAGTTTCGAACTAATAGACGATGGGGTCGACGACGACTGAACATAGGACGATGGCGACGATGTTACAATTGTACCCTTCTTAGTGCTGCTCGGGTGGTCTTTCGTCGCAGAAGCGCTGCTAGTTTGCTCAAGGCTCGCACCCGCACCTTTCATTAGTGCATCTTTAAAGTTTTTATACTGAGTTGAAATTATTAAATTATATGCTTCGACATATTTACCAGGATTAGCACGATAAGCATCATTTATTCTTCCCTCAAGTTTCAATAATTCCTTATAATTGTGGTTGCAAATTCCCTCAAAGTAAATTGTAAATTTTTCATTAGTCATAGGTCTACTACTACTCAATTGAGATTGATTATATTTCTTTACTAACGTATCAAGTCTTTTCAAAAATTTATCTGCCCTGACTATACTATCAGTAATAGGAGTAATAGGAGATTTTGTAACTAAATTTGTAAGATATTGACCAAACGATGTAGCAGCTTTCATTGTATCAGCTGTCATTTTGGCGAGATCACGGTATTTAGTAGCGGTGCTAGTAAGATTTTCAGCCTTATCGAGCAGAACTAGAGTGGTATCTTTGTCTTCTTCGATATTTTTTACATGCTGTTTTTTTTGTCGAGCGGCCTCATAACCCGTTCTTATACTCTCACCATAAACATCACTACGTGCTGCTCGGTTAAACGAATCTCTTTGTATCAAATTACGGACGTCATGAATACAATCTATTAAATGCCAGGGTCGTAGCTGCAAATCTTCTCTAGCTACTGTTACTTGCTGTAAAGTGGGACCACTAAGATTAACCTGCCTAGGTGCATCATCTCCTATAAACTCATTTGCAAGTACTACGAGCCCCTGGAATAGTTCCTGATTTTTATCATCAGTATTTAGTAAGCTTGTATCGTATTTGTCACATATCTTTGCTGCCTCAATTAAAAAATCGAGATTTTCAGAACTATGCTCAGAGCCAGCGTGAGCTAGAAATCCATCTCTTACCCCCCTCCAAGCAGGATCCGTAAGAATCGACACTGATGTTTTCTCTTCCGGTCTACCCAAGGTGCTTGGATCCACCGTTACTTGGCTCAACGCTGCCTTCATTTCTTGAACTTGATCCGCTATTGATAGGAGTGCGGTTAGAGGTGGTGGCGGTGGTACTGCTTCTGCTGCTGGTGGTGACGGTGCTACTTCTTCTGCTGGCGGTGGTGGTGGTAGTTCTTCTTCTGCTGGTGGCCGAATAGGCTCTGCCGCAGAATCTGTTACCGATTCGCCTGCTTCCTTATTTTCTTCGTCTTGTTTGCGTGTCGTACTCATATTATCACCCCTTATTTATCATAGACTTATAATAAGTGTGTTATTTCACTAACATATATATAACTATAGTATAGCATGAATAAACAACAGCAAGTCCGTGCGTGAACAATTATCCAACAATCACTTCCATTTTAATGATGACAGCGGCAAATTTGCCGTTGGTGTTTTTAAATCCTTAAACGGCTCAATACAAGCAGCCAATGCTGGCGGAACAAATACATTCCCATCAAATTTTGTCGCTGGAGTAAATATGGATTGCAAGGATTGCAACGAAAATTTTGGTTTCAACGCTTCACATAATAATTTATTTAATGCATTGTTAGGATCCAGTAACAGCTTGATAAGAAATATTTTTGTCTCATCATCTTTACTACCCACATAATCTTGAAAACCTTTCACAACATGGCTCGCATTATCTTTCAAAATTTTAGCCAGACCATCTTCAAATTTATCTCCTTTATATTTTAATAATAATAATGCCAGTGTATCCCAATGCTTAGATTCTGCTGCCAGATAAAGAGAACTTTGCTCGTTTAATTTTGCATAGATATCGTGTTTATTTAACATCTCAACAATTTGTGTATGCCCTCCGGCTGCAGCCAAATCAAGCGGTGTATGTCTTTCACAATCTTTAATATATAAATTTACTCCATAATTTTTTTGGTTAGCCAAATTTACTCCATAATTATAATTTTCTTTGGTATTCAATAGAAAAGCGACTATGTCAGCGTGTCCATACCATGCCGCTTCACAAAGAGGTGACCCGCCAAAATCTCCTAGCGCATTTAAATTTGCCCCGGCCTCAGCTAAAACTTTAAGGACACTTACATTTCCAAGAACTGCAGCGAGGCAAGCTGGAGTTCTTCCATCCTTATCACGAAGTTCTAGATTTGCTTGATATTCCGCTAAAACTTTAACAGTCTCCGGGTAATTTTTATATACAGCAACTTCCATAGGGGAAGTTCCCCGATTATTTGCTTTATTTGGATCAGCTTTATTTTCCAATAAAATTCTGGCAAGCTGATGATCACCGTAGCGAGCTGCCAACCAAAGTGAAGTTTCACCAGACCATGCTGAAACATCTATATCAACTTTAGATTCTCGCTCTGCAAGTATATCTTTCATTAATTGCTCGGCTGTTACAGAGGGTTTAGTATCAGATGAAGTATCGGCTGCCATTGCAGAATCATTTTTAGCTCCATCTAAGTGAATGGCTTGAAAATAGATTGGCAAATAGTTTGCGGAATAACCCAATTTAGTAAAAAAACAATATTTAATTTCATCGACCAAGCTCTTCCAATCAGCAAAATATTTTATTTCTTTATTATTCGAATCGTAGAAAAGAAATTTATCGGCCTCTTTTACAAAAAACATAGTATGATTCGTACTGGTCAACATTACAAAATCATTCGTTGTAATAGCTCTTTCTAAAGTTTTAGTTAATTCATTGTCAGTAAAATTAAATACAAATTGCATCGATGGTTGCAATGTTGCCAAATCTTTTCCTTGCAACAAATCTGGGGGGATGGTTTGCAACATAGGAATGAAATCCTGATGCGCGATCATCCGATCATTCGTTATCATCCCCGTGGTGGCTGGCAATTGGCCAAACCATAATGAATTCACAAAAATATAAAAATCCCTGGCAAAATCGAGCAATTCCTTTTCGGTTTCATTTAAATTTCTATTGTTATATTTTAAATTTTGATAAACACGCTGAACAGCGAGGTCATATTCGCTGCTATTTTCCTCTGTTTTCTCATCTGTAATCGATGTATTTGCAGTTTTTCTTTCATTGCGGATTTGTTGAATGGCACTTTCGAAATTAGATCGAAACAGAGTGTATAGCTCGCTCATTTTTTGTATATCGGCATAATTCATTGCAGTAAAGCGTTTTAATCTTTCAACAAATTTATTTGTTTCTCCAATGGCGGCTGCCCGCAATATCATGAATGCCAAACCATTACACATGCCATTCAGATGCGGTAAATATTCACTTGTTTCCGATCCGGTTGTATCTTTCGATTTAATGTGCCTTAAAAAGGTTTCAATTCTCAATAGCAACTGATTTTGCGCGATCGATGTCGTTGAACTAATATCCGCTGCTATCTGAAAATATTGCATAGCTAATGCTGAATCTTTGGCAGTGCCGGTGCCATGTAAATAAGCTACTCCTAACTCATTGAGTGCTGGAATATATCCTTGTTTTGCAGCCACTGTTAAATAAGAAAAAGCTTTCTTTAAATTGTCTTCGCCGCCTTCTTTATGATACAACTTTGCAAGTTCGTAGAACGCGACGGGATCTTGTGAATTTGCAGCTAAATCTAAGTGCCGTTTAGCCTGAAAATCATCTGCTACAACAGTATTACCTTTAGTATATATTTCAGCTAACTCAACATTCGCACCACTGCTGCCAAGCGTAGCGGCTTCTTTATAAAATTTTATTGCTTTAGCAACATCTTGTTTAACACCACCGATCTCATATTGGTACATTATTCCTAATAGATATTTGGCATAAGCTTTTTGGGATGTACTGTCGCTAAGGGTGTGACCTTCTTTTGATGTGATATCTAATATTCGTTCTTTTACTTTATTTAATTCTGCAATGCTAAAAGGTTTTGGCGCTTTAAGTGCGTCAATCTTAATATCACGGACAATTTCATCGTCCGGAGTAACGACTGTATAAGCAATACAGCCATCTTTTTCTCGTAAGTATACATTCCCTTTTTTTAAGTCTTCATCTTTCATGTCATTCGACATTAAAAGGAGGTCATACCCGTCGCTAAGTTCGTTAATTTTTTCTAAACATTTTTTTGCATAATCCAAATTTGTTTCAATACCAAATTTAGTAAATTGATAAGCAAGTGCTAACACAATCAATTGATTTGCAGTTAAATCTATATTTTGATTATTTAATAAAGCGGCCTCAAATTTCTCTTTAAATGATTTAACTTGTTTTGTAATTTCACCTTTATCATCGGCGGCAATCGGCATTCTTTTTCTAATATTTATTTGATTGATTAGTTCTTCAGAAGGAGAAGTAGAGCTGAGAAATTTAGCAAATAATTGATGGAGAGGAGTGCCAGCAACTTTCATAGCACTATCAGCAGTAGGATCTAGCATTGCGCCATGATCTAACATACATCACCACCTTCTCTGAAGGGTTATTCTTCAGATCTATATTTCAGTATAGATGATAAATAGGTAACTGAGATTAAATAGGGATAACAGGAAGGTAATAAATAGTCTGTAAAATCAAAGAATTAATTCATCAGCGTATAATTTAATTTTTTTGCAGAATTTTAAACGTTCTTTTAACTAACAAATTGATAATTATCAATTATGTTTAATGTGGGAAATAATAAATAAT
>Ga0207159_1148_pt2 | contig 14058 bp, 13 predicted proteins | sample Alteio_BWMinHeat_23_FD_153511 | JGI IMG/M metagenome (GOLD analysis project Ga0207159, IMG submission 153511) | Enriched cells from forest soil in Barre Woods Harvard Forest LTER site, Petersham, Massachusetts, United States -... | ecosystem: Environmental > Terrestrial > Soil > Temperate forest >... | reverse complement strand
CAGCGTTAATAACCTTAAAAAAACATATAATGTTCTGAACTAAAAATAGTTTAACTTAAAGTATATTAAACCTCTTGCTTTATGAAATTCAAAAACCCGCTTGTATTCTTTTTTATCCTCATTCTCGTGTCGGGTTTTCATTATAGAAAAAAATACTTCAGTCTTATTTCCCGGTAATACCAAGACTCACATTTTGCCAAAAATTTACTCGATATGAAAAAAATCTTTTTTATTCTAAGTCTTACAAGTTTATTCTTCTTGCTTGCTGCAAACAGTTGCAGAAAACATAAACATGACGTGCCGAGCGAACTTTCAAAACTGCCTCCCGAAACACAGACTGGTGCAAATACTTTTGGCTGTTTAATTGATGGTAAAGCATTTTTGCCAAGGGGGTCAGGTTTTGGAGGACCTGTTTTAAGTTGCTTTTATATACAAAATACGCCTACTGAGCAAGGATATTTTTTGGGGTTATCCGCGAGTGATAAAAGTAATACCTCTGATGTTTTCGGAATTGGAATTGGCACTGATAGCTTACAGGTAAGTATCGGTTCATATAATTTAATCGAAAAAAAAAGGGGGAATTATTTTGCTTATTATCTGAGAGTTAATCAACAGGGAACAAATCAATATTACACTTCTTCAAAAGATCCGGGAACGATAACAATAACAAAACTCGATGAATTGAATCAAATTATTTCTGGTGCTTTCCATTTTAATGTAATAACTACAACCAACGATACACTCCGAATAACCGACGGAAGGTTTGATATCCACTATACAAAATAATTTTTTCAAAATGTGAAACTTATCACAATGAAAATACTAAACAAACTGCTTGCAGGCATGCTCATGCTATGCCTCAGCTCGGCTGCGTTTTCACAAATTACTACCGACACTACTTTTGCCACGCAAATGAATTATGCTTTTGCCCATTTGGATAAAAGCAAGGTACCCTATGCCATTTTAAGAGACTATGGAATGGAATTCACTGATCTCAATATTTTTAATGGCACGGCCAGTCTTGTAGATAGTAACCGTGTTGATGCCGCTGCTTTTTGGGACGCATATAATACCCTGGTCATGAGTTGCATTTATAGCAGCGTTTCAGGTTTTCTTCGCCCCAATACAATTAACAACCGATGGCATAACCATCGGCAGGCAGGGCAAATAACACTTGCCGGCCTTTATTTTAATTATTCGCGATTCAGAGATGATGCCTATCCAAATTATATTACCATTACAAATGGACAACTGTACGATAAGTTTGTAAATGGTGTGTGGCAAAATCCTTATCAAAGTCAGCCTGCATTTTTGCTCTCACCTTCGGTTACTGAATATAAAGGCAAAAGCTTTAATCTGCTATTGCCATCTGATATTTGGTTTACCAACAGCGCTTCTTCTGTAAGCAGCATTAGCGTGAATATAAGTGATGGCAATGGTTCATAAGCCATGATGCACCTCAGCAAGGAGCCAATATTCCGGAGGGGTATCAACACGGCGCCAGACAGGCAAGTATCAATGAATATCGCGCCGCTTTTGGGGATTAATGGGGCTCAGTAATTCTAATGAGCTTTGCTTTTCTTTCCTTCTTACATTTTTTGCTCCAGCGTCCACTTTGCAGTTTCTTTTATTCCTTCATAATAAGAGGTTGGTTCAAATTTGAAAGTTCTGTTGAACTTTGACGAATCAAACAAATAAGAAAACTCACTTTGATAGACCATTTCAATCGATTCTTTAATAGATCTGTTAAACAATCCCGCAATGCGCATCATTCCTTTTGAGATAACCGAATAATCATTTTTAGTATTCATTTGCTTCGCTGCTTCCCTGATAAATTCTTTTCCTGTCAATGGGTTATTAGCAGTAGGAATATGCCATGTTTGTCCAAATGCTTCCTCTTTGTTGGCAAGCATATACAATGCCCGGGCAGCATCAGGAACATAGGTAAACGAGTGTACTACCCTTGCATTTGCCAGCCACTGAGCTTTCTTTCCTTTTCTCAAATTTCCAAATACAAGCACGTTTGGAACGCTGGTAGTAAAACCAACAGGACCATAAAAATCTGCTGACCTTGCTATTAATGCTTTTATATTGCCCGCTTTTATTTCATTTAATAATTGTCTGGCAATTGCAGCACGTATCTCTCCCTTCCTGCTATTTGGATTAAACGGTGTTTGCTCTATCATAACTCCATCAACGTGACCGTACATATATACGTTGTCAAAAAAGACAAGTTTACATCCATTTGCTTTACAGGCATCGATTACATTCGTCATGATCCTGGGCCAGCTTTTCTTCCAAACCCGGATATCATAAGCAAGGCCCGCCAGTAAGTACACAATATCAGAACCCTTTACTGCATTTATAGTCTGCTCATAGTTTGTTATATCTGTCGCAACAGCCTCCACATCCGCTATGGGTTGTGCGTTTCTTGATACTAATCTTACTCTTTGATTGTTCTTTTGCAGGAGGGGAAACAATTGATTGCCTACAGTGCCGCCGGCGCCTAATATTGTGTGTAATTTCATAGAGTTAAATTTAGATGAGAATAAACATCATATTGCTGATTTCAGTCACGGATAATTATTTACTTGTCTCTAAACGCATGCAAACCACATTCCAGCCATTCGGCAAATTTTTCCGGACCCGGTGTATACCCTTTTGTTTTAGTGAGCGCTTTTTCGTTTGTGCTGATTATCGCATATTGAGGTTGTGACGTAGCGTTGAAATTTTCAATTTGGAAATTTGACCACTTATCCCCTACTGTCGTAATTGATTTTTCAACTCCATCACTCGCGGAATAGACTATTCTTTGCTCTATGGGCAATTTTCTTTTCTCGTCGACATATAATGAAACAACTACAAATTCGTTTCGCATCAGGCTATCCACAACCGGGTCAGTCCAAACAGCCTCTTCCATTCTGCGGCAGTTTACGCAAGCCCAGCCGGTAAAGTCAATCAATACCGGTTTGTTTTCATTTCTCGCTTTTTCAAGGGCTGCTTCATAATCTCTTAAAGGTTCAAACCCTTTTTTGCAATTCACCGGATCCGAATAGACACTATAACACATTGGCGGAGGAAAACCGCTTATGAGTTTCAGGTTGGCCCATTTTGTATTCGTAACGCCGGGTAATAAATAAATGGTCATTGCGAAAAATAAAACGATAAATCCAATTCTTAATCCTGAAAATTTTTTTACCGGGGAATCATGAGGAAAACGAATTTTTCCAAACAGGTACAAAAGAATGGCGATGCTGATGACGATCCATAAAGCCATAAAAGTCTCCCGTCTCAACAATCCCCATTGTTTTACCAGGTCGGCGTTGGAAAGAAATTTTATCGCCATTGCGATTTCCAAAAATCCCAGGACCACCTTTACTGAATTAAGCCAGCCGCCTGATTTAGGTAAAGATTGAAGCCAATTAGGAAAAATCGCAAATACGGTGAAAGGTAAAGCTAATGCAAAGCCAAACCCCGCCAACCCGGCAGTCAATGGCCATGAACCCTGGGCGGCTGTACCCGCTAACAAAGAACCAAGTATTGGACCTGTACATGAGAAAGAAACGATTGCCAGCGTAAAGGCCATAAAAAATATTCCTATCACATCGAGACCTGAACGTGAACTTGCTCTGTTTGCCAAACCACCCGGCAGTGTTATTTCAAAATATCCAAAGAAAGAAATGGCAAATACAATAAAGATGGTAAAGAAGAAAAGATTCAACCATACATTGGTTGAAAAACTATTCAGCACCTGCGGCGAAGCGTGAAAAATATGAAATGGTAAACTCAACAAAACATAGATCAGGAAGATGGAAAGACCATACAAAAAAGCATTCAATATTCCTTTTTTTCTGCTTTGTCCCTTTTTGGTGAAAAATGAAACGGTAAGTGGTATCATAGGAAATACACAGGGAGTGAGCAAAGCAATAAAACCACCTAATAACCCTAAAATAAAAATGGTGAGCATACTTTTATTTTCGGCTACCTCGTCTCCACAATTATTTACAGGATGGTTTATATCAATATTTTGAATTTTTATTCTTGCTTTTGAAACCACTCCTCCCTCCAATGCAACATTGAATGTAAACGGAACTGTATAAAATTCATCATTGCGACCATAACTGTAGGTAAGCTCTCCCTGCAGTTGTGCAGGAACTGTTCCCGAAATGGTAATTATTTTTTTCCACCTGGTTGAACCTTCATAAATCTTCACCTTTGAATTCTCAAATACGGGGCTGATAATTTCCGCGGATATTCCATCTTCTGTAAAAATATTTTGTTGACCGATTGCTGTGTCACCGAATTTTATTTCCGTGGTGTTCAAACCAGGAACTGCCTGAGAGGGTGAATACAATTGCCAGCCTGCAACTCCATTTGTAGAAAAAGTTAATTCGTATTTACCTTCACCTGTTTTTTTTGAAGAAATAGTCCATTTATAATTTGCAGAATCCTGGGAAAAAAGATAGAGGCTTGAAAAAATAAACAACAGGCTAAAATAAGTTATCCGGGCAATTCGATTCATTATTTAATTCTTTAAAAAATAAACGAGCCTTCAAAAAAAGCTCGTTTATTAATTATTTCAATCCATCTATTATTTCAAAGTAACATTAAAGGAAACCGTTTTCGGGGGCAGACATTTCTTATCATTACAAGTTTGAAATTCCACAGTTCCGGAAACATTTGTTTTTGCAGTTGCCTTCAGCTTCACCAACTGCACAAAGTCTACTTTTTCGGAATATTGATTGGCAGAGATACCAAGCGCCTTATCCTTAAATTTTTCCAGTTTTCCTATTTCTTTCACTTTACCATCAGGCATTAATAATGGATTATTATTAAACTTCACACTTGTCGGAATCGCTATTGCATCATCAGGCTGTTCCTGGGAATAAAGATGCCAGCCGGATTGAATATCTGCAGTAAGATGTAACTCATACGTTTTACCAGAGATCTTCTTGCTGCTAAAACTCCAGCTTACAGGGCTTTGAGCATACAAAATGAATCCGGCGAAACTGAAAACAACAAAAGCGAATAATTTCTTCATAAACGAATAATTTCAACACAAAAATCCTCTTTTAAATTCTATTTTCCTGTTAAAAATGCCAAAAGTCACCGCTTTAGTAACTATGTTAATGAAAATCAATGTTAGCGATTAGTTACTAACTGCCCGGTCATTAAAAGGTTTTTTAGGATTTCCCTTCCATCCGTGTTATCCAGGGCTAAAGAACAGGCTCTTTCCGGATGGGGCATCATTGCAAAAACATTTCCCGAAGCGTTGCAAATCCCCGCGATACTTCTTGCTGCTCCATTTGGATTTGCTTCTTCAGTTATATCTCCATTCTCATCACAATACCTGAAGATCACCCGGTCGTTTGATTCTAATTCGTCAAGCGTTTTTTCATCAGCATAATATCTTCCTTCACCATGAGCAATCGGTATTTTATAAACATGACCGCTATCATCTTTTATGAATATATTTTTCCCAATAAACTGCTGGTTCGCATTTCGTAACAAAACACCAGGTAATAAATGAGACTCACATAAAATTTGAAAACCATTGCAGATTCCCAATACCTTTCCACCAGAATTTGCAAATTCAATTACACTTTGCATCATTGGGCTAAACCTGGCGATCGCACCGCAACGCAGGTAATCGCCATAAGAAAAGCCACCTGGTAAAACGATGCAATCTTCTGTAGAAAACATTCTTAAATCTTTATCCTTATGCCATAGCATGATCACTTCTTTGTTCAGATCGTAGGTAAGAGCATCATAAATATCCCTGTCACAATTAGAGCCAGGAAAAACAACGACACCAAATTTCATAAACTATTTTTAAGTAGTCAAAGATAAACATGATGCATGACAGTGGTCTGTTAATGCCTTGAATGTTTATAAATTCTGCCACCCCCGTCCGTAATATTGGTATAGCAATACAAAGCCGACGGATACCCAGAAAAGAATCAGGGGAAATAATTTTTTGGAAGGATAAAAATAAGTGCATGCGTGAAAAGCAGAGAAGGGTACTGCAGCTATTACCCAATTTTCAAACGTATTAGTTGTATTGACAAAGGGAACAAATATGGCTACCAATAAATAAATAAGCAAAATGCTCCAGCCTTTGCGCACCTGTATCAACATTCTACGCAAATTATCCTGGATAAAGTATCCACCCGTCAAAAAAGGAATCATTAACAAAAGCGCACTTGTCGCTAACCAGATCGATTGTTGCAATGAGGGCACGCTTACGGTTAAGTAGGGTAATATTTTATTAAGATGCCATTGTTCAGTTAAAAAAATATACACACCGTAGAAATAGTATGGTGAAGTAACTCCTAACAGGCAAAGCAGCCATTCATTGATGCGAAAGGGTCTCATGACCATTAACGCAAATAAAACCCAAATAATAAACGTAATTGAGGGAAAAAAAATAAGGCTCGAAATACCAATGGCGAGGCCCGCGTTAAATATGATGCCTTTCCCCTTTGGATGATTGTACATTTTAAAAAGCCACCTTAAAATGAAGATGAGTAAAGTATTAATTAACAGGGGCGCCGAAAAATAATTCCACTCCGCAAAAAAAGAAGTAATAAGCATGTATGCCATCCCCGGTAAATAATTAGACCGGTTCATCATCCTGTAATCATTAATAAGGCGTGTTAATGAAATAGCCTGTGTAAATAACAATATAAAAGCCAGGACGGAATACAAAACCGGGTTTGACTTACCTGTCGGCTCTAAGAATTTTAAAATTCCATGAAATAAAACACCATCCGTAGGCTGATTGGCTGTTACATGCGGATGCAGGAACATGGGTAATTTTATCAGCAAGCCGAAGATCAGCAGCAATAAAATATTAGCCGGAGTTTTTTGTTTAAAAATACCAATCACGGATATGGACTATCTGGTTTGTTTAATTAAAACTCAATCTTTGCAAAGCAAATATCATTTCTGTACAAACAAGGAACAATCATTTGATGTGCACTTACCTGCTTGCCATATTTTGCCATGAACTCATACCCCCTGTCCAAATTTTTTAAAGTCGGATTGCGGTTAATTTCTCCACCGGGAGAAACCGTATAATCATTCAGCAAATTAATCCTGCGCTCTTCCATATTAAACAGCAAATGAAGTTGCCCTCCTGTATTCATCAACTGGTAAGAAATTAAATCGTCGCTTTCATCATCATATTGTTCCTTTGCAACAACATTGTTCCACTGCAATTTTCCATCTTTGTCAAAAGAAAGCAAAACTATGTTATCGGCATGATAACGCACATTTTGACTATTGTTATAGAATCTTGACCGGTACCACAAACTATTATAATAGGGCGAATAGTAATAATAATCATAAGGGCTATAAAAAGGAGAGCCGTAAAGATAATCCCAGCGATTCCAGTTATTATACCGTGAAGTAGTATAAAATGACTCACTGCCAATAATAAAACCACCATCTTTTTTTATAATGATATTCCGGATAAAATAATCGTTGAAAGCCGTTTTTATGTTGGCTTCTCCCCTGGCATCTTTACGCAATTCATCTCCAAAGCTTATCATATTTTCCATTTGAGGTTTGGCAGTTTCTTTATCCCATACGTGAAAGTAAAACCCGTCAATATTACTACGACGCTCCTTATAATAAAAAGACGTCAGGAAATAACGCTTATTGTAATTATCCACTTTCAGATGCAACTCATCCAAATATCTTTGTTGAATATTCAAATCATCTATTATAAATGAATCAGCCTGTGCATATTTTATTACCAGCGAAGCCCGGCTAATGATATCATTACTTTCGCGATAAAATTTTGTAAATACAAAATCACCCTGGTTATCTACATAAAATTCATCAAGATATTCACTGTGATCTTCCATAGGCATCACCATTGAGCTTCTTTTCTGCAACTGCAAACTATCATCAAAAAGATTTGTCGTGATAAAATATTTTTCTTTGTTCCTGCTATTTATCCTGAATACCATCAATTTGCTTCTATCTTCACTGGAAACGACACTATAGATTTTATTATTTGCAGCAAAGCCAATATGGGTTGTATCCAGCTGAATAATGTCAGAGATCTTTTTGCCATTTCCATCGATTTTAACTGCCTCACAATACACAACATTTCTTTTCTGGAATTGGTAGACTGCATAAAAAAAGTCACTATATGGAAAAAAATCAACGTTGACCAGGCGTTCGTCCTGCATATAATCCTGGTTCACTTTCGTTACTTCCTTCATGTCATTGTCCAGAATCTCTATCCAATTTTTACTTCTTAAATTCTTGTATATGAGAAAATTCCCGTTAATTTTTCCAATAATTTCAAAATTCATCCGACGATTATCGTCCCTGTCTGGTTCGGAATAAACTATTTTCTGCGCCTTAAGAAGATACCCGGAAATAAAAAGCGAAATCACAACAAAAAGCAATCGCTTGCTAAACATAAAACTTTGATTTTTTGCTCATTAAAATTAAAGATTGCAGGCAAAATTCCCGCTTTTATTTTGTCTGCGACGCCAGCGTCTTGTTAATTACACGTTAGAACTCACAAAAAAAATGTATCAAAACTTCTTTATTTTTTCGGGCATGTTTATACGTTTTTAAAAGTAATTGCTTGCAGATTATTTTAGGTTTACATTTGCAGATACATCGGCAGATTTAAATTTGTACCAGCCTTTGAAGACATTTCTAACGATGAGCCATTGGTTAAATAACAATCCAAAGTGAGAATACCGACTAACAGAGTCACTTTTGCGGGCCTGATCATTGCACTCGGAATTATTTACGGTGACATTGGCACTTCCCCTCTTTACGTGTTAAACGCCATTATAAATGGAAAGGTTGTCAATGAAGATTTGATCCTTGGAGGCTTATCCTGTATAATCTGGACGCTTACTTTACAAACAACTATTAAATATGTGATATTAACGCTCCAGGCAGATAACAGGGGTGAGGGTGGAATTTTTTCTTTGTATGCACTTGTGAGGAGGCAAAAAAGATGGCTGGTGCTTCCGGCAATGCTTGGTGGTGCGGCGTTAATTGCAGATGGCATGATCACTCCACCCATTTCTGTGACATCTGCTGTAGAAGGTTTGCGCCAGTTGCCAGGCATTGAGCAAATTGGTGACTGGACGATCATCTACATTGTTCTTGCTATTCTTACTATTTTATTTTTTCTTCAGCAATTCGGAACAGCATCTATCGGCAAATTATTTGGACCGATCATGTCTGTTTGGTTCATTATGCTTGCTACTATTGGCATAAGTCATATTTCTGATGACTGGTATATTCTCAGAGCTTTTTCTCCGCACTATGCAATTAATTTGTTAACTAAGTATCCAAGGGGTTTTTGGATCCTCGGTGCCGTGTTCCTTTGCACTACGGGAGCTGAGGCACTATATTCCGATCTCGGACACTGTGGAAAATGGAACATTCGTTACTCATGGATATTTGTCAAAACCTGCCTTATTCTGAATTACCTCGGACAGGGAGCATGGCTATTGGCTCATTTTAAAAATCATGTTTTTAATGTTTCGCTAGGAAATCCATTTTACGGAACCATGCCAGATTGGTTCAAGCTATTCGGAGTTATTATTGCAACAGCTGCAGCAATTATTGCCAGCCAGGCATTGATCAGTGGCTCATTTACACTCGTGAGCGAGGCTATGCGGCTAAATTTGTGGCCTAAGCTTCGTATTGGTTATCCTACCGAGGAAAGGGGGCAATTATATGTGCCGGGAGTAAATTTTCTTTTATTTTTCGGTTGCACCGGTATTGTTTTGTATTTTCAAAAATCAACAAATATGGAAGCTGCATATGGTTTAGCCATTACTCTTTGCATGATCGCTACTTCCATTCTTTTTGCCAATTTCCTGGTTTCGAGACGAGCAAAACCTATTCTCATCTATATTTACCTGGCAGTTTATTTATCTATCGAACTGGGTTTTCTGTTCGCCAATCTTAACAAATTTCCCCATGGTGGCTATGTAACCTTGATTGTCGGTGGAGGATTATTTTTAGTCATGTACATCTGGTTTAAAAGCCGGAAGATCAAAAACCGTTATGTGGAGTTTGTGAGACTTGAAAATTACATTCCGAAAATACAGGAGTTAAGTAATGACAGGTCGGTACCAAAATATGCCACCCATCTTGTGTATTTGACAAGTGCTGATAATCCTAAAGAGATTGAGCACAAGATCATTTATTCTATTCTTAATAAAAAGCCTAAACGTGCCGACATTTATTGGTTTATACACGTAGACACCCTGGATGATCCCTACACCTCAGAATACAGGGTTGAGCATATAATTCCAAATGATATAATTCGCGTGGAATTCCGGCTTGGCTTCAGAGTTGAGCCAAGAATCAACCTGATGTTCCGTAAAGTAGTAGAAGATCTTGTGACAAACAGAGAAGTAAATATTACGAGCCGCTATGAAAGCCTGGAGAGAAGCAATATTGTGGGCGATTTTCAATTTATTGTGATGGAAAAATATCTCAGCCAGGATAATGATCTGCCAATTATGGAAAGATTTGTGATGAAACTATATTTCTGGTTGAAAGAAATAAGTCTTTCCGAAGAAAGAGGTTTTGGCCTTGATGTAAGTAATGTAACCATTGAAAAATTCCCTCTCATCGTAGCCCCGGTTACAAATATGAAATTGAAAAGAGTAGAAGATTAGGACAGCTCAGAAAGCTTAAGAATTATTAATTACTGATTATTAATTATTGTTATAATCGAAAGAACAGGAGCTAAAAAATTATGCCGTGCCGCTGTTAATAATCAATAATAAATAATTAATTAATAATATTGCAATGAACTATACCAAAACTCATTGCCATCATTCATCTGGTATATTATCATCAGCTTTATTGCTCTCTCTGTTCTTGTTTATTTTTTGCAGGATAAACTTATTTTCAAGCCGGAAAAGCTTAAGCAAAATTTCCAATTCAGGTACGATATCCCTTTTAAGGAATTATTTTTTGATATAGAGCCTGGTGTTCGTATTAATGGTCTTCATTTTTTTAGAGAACACCCGCTCGGGCTTATTCTTTATTTTCATGGTAATTCAAGAAGCATAAAGGGCTGGGCAAAGTACGCACGTGATTTTTATCGGTATAATTATGATGTCGTACTTGTGGACTATCGTGGTTTTGGAAAAAGTACAGGTAAGAGAAATGAAAAAGAAATGCTTGATGATATGCAGTTTGTTTATGAAAGGTTGGCAAAACAGTATCCTGAACAAAATATCATCGTTTACGGAAGAAGTCTTGGCAGTGGCTTTGCCACAAAAATCGCATCAGAAAACACACCCCGCTACTTAATACTTGATTCGCCGTATTATAATTTCACAAAAGTGGTTGAACGTTTTCTTCCTGTTCTCCCGGTTCGCCTCGTGCTTCGTTATCATTTAAGAACGGATAAATGGATCCTGCGGGTAAATTGTCACACGTATATTATTCATGGCACAAAAGACAGGCTGATACCGATCCGGCATAGTGAAGAATTACAAAGATTGAATCCTCAGAAGATCACTCTTATCCGCATTCATGGCGGCGGACATAACAATCTTCCGGGATTCGATGAATATCATAATTTTATCAGGGATATATTGAAGTATTAAATTCATTGATTCTTATAAATGATCCGCGAAAAGACTTTCAAAAGCAAATTATAATACAAACAAAATAATAATAACCATTAACATACGTTAACGAAACTGTTAATGCTGGTCTAATTCGGGTTTCGAATCGTTACAAATGCCCTGATTGATCGTCGAACAAAAAACTTGTGTATGAAAAAATTTTACATCTTTCCTTTTGTTGTTGTAAGTCTTTGGATGGCAGGCTGTAAATCGGCCAGCAAATTATATCAGAATGGAAATTATGATGAAGCCGTCCAGGTGGCAGCAAAAAAATTACAGAAAGATCCCAACGACCCAAAATTGCAGTCAGTAATTAAAGATGCTTATCACTTTGCAGTTACAGATCATGAGAATAAAATAAAGAACTATTCCGAAAGTAATAACGAGTTAAAATGGGAATGGATGTATAATGAATATTCCTCGCTGCAGAATTTGTACAATTCCATTTTCAGAGTTCCTTCTGTTTTTGAATTGATCCATCCCACTGATTATTCGTCCTACCTGAACATTTATGGCGGCAAGGCCGCTGACGTCCATTATAATCATGGTTTGCAGTACATGAACAATAATGACAGGCAAAGTTTCAAAACCGCTTATCGTGAATTTCAGACGGCCCTTGGCTTTGATCCGGGTAATATAACTATTCAGAATGCATTAAACCAGGCCTATAATGCGGCGCTGACCGTTGTTGTTATTGTTCCTGCTAATGATTATGGGTTCAGCTATAGCTCTTATAATTACCAGCTTCGGAATTATGAAAATGATATCATTCGGAATCTTCAGAACAACAGCGGTAATGAATTTGTAAAATTCTATTCTTCGCAGGAAGCACAAAGATTAAATATGATACCGGACGAGATCGTTGAAACACATTTTACGCAAATAAATATCGGAAGAACAAAAGATAATTATACCACCCACGAAGTTTCAAAAGATGTGGTAGTAAAAGAAATTGTTTACAAACCTGATTCAGTTGTGAAACAATATGCTAAAGTAAAAGCATGGATCAGCACCACACAAAGAACTATGTATTCGGAGGGAGATCTTAGCGTGCTCATACATGATAATAATGGAAGGGCAGTATGGACAGATAATGTGATTGGCAGTGAAAGCTGGTCAACGGAATTCAGTTCTTATACAGGCGATGAAAGAGCACTAAGCGATGATGATAAAAAATTATTGAATAAAACCAGGGACAATCCTCCCCGTGAAGAAGAAATCATAAGCTGCATTAAAGAAAGTATTTATAGTAATTTTATTTCACGGTTAAGAAATTATTATAGTCACTACTAGTGTTAAATCAGGCTAAACGTGAGACGTCAAACGTGAGAAGCTCACGTCTCACGTTTGACGTCTCACGAATAAACAACTCACTCCTCCAGGGTGACTTTTGATTTTCTAACTTCTAATTTGTACCCAATACCAATCTTGAGGGCATAATTTTCTTTTCCATGACTCACCGGAAATCCAAAACAAATGGGATAATCATATTCCTGTACTGCATCGCGGATAATTTCATAAGCCGTTTGTCCGAAAGGCCGTTCAGTATCCTTAATTTCAGTAAATCCACCGACGATGAGTCCCGCCAATTTTGATAGTTTTCCGCTTCGCTTTAATTGATACATCATGCGGTCAATATTATAAAGATATTCTCCCACGTCTTCCAAAAACAATATTCGTCCTCTTGTTTTGATGTCTGAATCTGTTCCAACTAAGTGGGCAAGTAATGAAAGATTTCCGCCAATCAGCTCACCGATCGCCTCACCTTTTTTATTGAATTCATGCGGTTCGCAGGAATATCTTATTTTCTTTCCTTCCAATGCGTTTCTCAATGACTGAACAAAGCGATTAATATAACCTCCATCGTTAAACGCTGAAGCCATTGGAGCATGTATTGATGCTATGTAATAATCAGAATAAAGATGTGAATGCAAAATCGTAATGTCGCTGTAGCCAATGACCCACTTGGGTTGCTTTTTGAATTTTTTTGAAATCGATCTTATCAATAATGCGGCTAAGGCCATAACCACCTCTTGCACAAAGAATGCCTTTTACTTCGTCGTCATCCAGCATTTGCTGAAAATCGTTCAGCCTTTCTTCATCTGTTCCTGAAAAATAATTGAATTCGTTGCCCAGTGTTTTCCCAATCTTTGTTTGGAAACCCCATTCTTCATTAAGAACACGGATACATTCAGAGGCTTTTTCAACCGGCATGTATCCGGAAGGACAAACTATACCAATTACATCGCCCTTTTTCAAATATGGAGGACTTGCAATCATTGCTTAAAGTTATTAGAAAAAACAGTCTCTAATTTTGTTTGTTATGCCGCAAAGACCTAAGACGCAAAAATGTGAATTTCCTTTGTGCTTCCTGGTGCCTTCGTGTATTAGTGGCTGAAATTATTCACCTGTTTGGTGT
>Ga0207159_1164_pt1 | contig 14068 bp, 14 predicted proteins | sample Alteio_BWMinHeat_23_FD_153511 | JGI IMG/M metagenome (GOLD analysis project Ga0207159, IMG submission 153511) | Enriched cells from forest soil in Barre Woods Harvard Forest LTER site, Petersham, Massachusetts, United States -... | ecosystem: Environmental > Terrestrial > Soil > Temperate forest >... | reverse complement strand
GTTGCTTGTCTATAATAGCCTAGAACGTCGGCTGTCATGAGGGAGGCTTTACGCCTTTTCAGTTCGAGGTGACCAGTAAACTAAAAGATACGAATTCCATTATTGTAAGAGTCAACGACCAAAGAAAAGCAGATAACATACCCGCCCTGAATTTTGACTGGTGGAATTATGGCGGCATTACAAGGGATGTGTCACTAATCGAAACACCCGAAAGTTATATAAGTGATTATAACATACAGCTTGCAAAAAACAACAGCAGTGCTATTGCCGGATGGGTGCAGCTTGGCGGAACCAACTTGTCGCAGGCTGTTATGATAAGCATACCGGGGCTGCACCTAAATTATACTGCGGTTGCGGGCGCAGATGGCAGGGCTTGGATAAACATTCCTGCTGTACCGGAATTATGGTCGCCGGCTAATCCCAAATTATACGGGGTTACTATCGGTTCGTCCACCGATTCAGTCCGTGACGCAGTGGGCTTTAGAACAATTGAGGTAAGGGGCACGGAGATACTCCTGAACGGCAAGCCGGTATTCTTAAAAGGCATCAATATACACGAAGAAGTGCCACAGGAGGCAAGAAGGGCATGGAGTGAAGCAGATGCGGCAACGCTGCTGCATTGGGCCAAAGAGCTTGGCTGTAATTTTGTGCGCCTCACACATTATTCGCATAACGAACACATGGTACGGCTTGCTGATAAATTAGGCATTATGCTTTGGGAAGAGGTTCCGCTTTGGCAAAACATCCAGTTCAGCAACCCTGCTATATTAAATAAGGCGGATGCGATGCTTAAAGAAATGATCGGCAGGGATAAGAACCGTTGCTCTATTATATTGTGGAGCATGTCTAACGAAACATCACCTTCCGTGCCCCGCAACCAGGCGATCACCGCAATGGCGTCTTATGTGCGGAGTATTGACAGTACAAGGCTTATTACTTCTGCTATTAATGATGTGCACATGAAAGATAATACTGCTACCATTGACGATTCATTATGTAATGTGCTGGATGTGGTGGGTGTTAATGAATACCTTGGCTGGTACGTGCCCTGGAATGTAAAACCTGGAGAAATGATTTGGAATAACCCATATAATAAACCACTGATCATGTCAGAATTTGGTGCTGAGTCATTATACGGTAAACACGGCAGTGCGGACAGTAACGGCTATTGGGCTGAAGAAAGGGAAGAGCAGGTTTATAAAGACCAGATTACGATGTTCCGGAACATACCATTTTTGCGTGGGACCTGCCCCTGGATATTAGCGGATTTTCGTTCAGAGACCAGGCTGCAGCCGGTGTACCAACAAGGCTGGAACAGGAAGGGTTTATTAAGCGACAAGGGGCGGCGAAAAAAAGCCTGGTACGTGATGCACCAGTTTTATGAAGGGATGCGGGCTAACTAACCTGCTAATTTTAAAATGAATATTGAAGCTAACCGGAATTATACAAACTTTGTATTCCTCTTTTTTTTAAACATTGGGTCTATGGAATTAAAAAAGCCTAAAAATATTTTTGTGCAGGGCAGCATTGCGGCTTCGTTCATCGCGGAAGGCATTCAAAAGCACAGCACCAAGACTGATATTGGCGCGCACAGTATCTTTTTAGGGCAGGTAAGGAGCGATATGATCGGCGGTAAAAAAGTAGCTGCAATTGAATACACTTGTTATGAAGAGATGGCGTTGCAAAAAATGCACCAAATAAGGGAGGCCGTCTTTCAAAAATACCCGCTCACCTGTATGCATGTATACCACAGTCACGGCACTGTTGCAGCAGGCGAAATTTGTTTATTTGTATTTACGTCATCAGGCCACCGGAAAGTTGCGATAGATGCTTGTGAAGAAACAGTTGAACGGATAAAAGCAGAGCTGCCCATATGGGGTAGAGAAATATTTGAAGATGAAACCTATAAATGGAAAGAAAATAAATAATAATGGTTGATATAACACATAAAGTAAGCAGCCTTCGCAAAGCCATTGCCACAGCAGTTTTAAAAGTATCTAAGCAGGAAACCATTGATGCAGTTAAAAACAAAACCGTTCCTAAAGGCGATGTATTTGAATTTTCACGGGCTGCCGGTTTATTGGCCATAAAAAAAACGAGCGATGTAATACCGGATTGTCATCCGTTGCCTGTAGAGTATGCGGCTATAAAGCACAGTATTGAGGGATTAGCAATAAAGATATCTGTTGAGGTACACACCATTTACCGCACGGGAGTTGAGGTTGAGGCCATGCATGGTGCAGCAATAACAGCATTGACCATGTACGATATGCTGAAGCCTATAGACAAAGAAATAGAGATAGCAACCATAAAGTTAGAAAGCAAGCAGGGTGGTAAATCAGATTTTAACGGCAATGATAAGAGCAGCCTGCTTTGCGGTGTGATAGTATGTTCAGACAGTGTTGCCACACAAGGCAAGCAGGATACAGCGGGCAAGGCAATAATAGCAAAACTACAAAAGCACGGCCTGGAAACAGCCTTGTACATAGTTATGCCTGATGATTTTGAGAACATACAGGCTACTGCAAAGCAGCTTAGCGAGGAAGGATATAACCTGCTGATATTTACAGGTGGTACGGGCCTGTCGCCAAGAGACGTTACACCCGACGCCATAGAGCCGCTGATTGAAAGGAATATTCCCGGGATAATGGAAGCTGCACGCACCTATGGCCAGCAACGAACGCCTTATGCGATGCTTTCCCGTGGGGTGGCCGGATTTATAAAAAATACCCTGGTACTTACATTACCGGGCTCAACGCGCGGAGCCGGGGAAACAATGGATGCCCTGTTCCCCTACATAATTCATGTTTTTCGGGTGGCGGAAGGCATGCGGCATACCAATGATTAAACAGCCGGGTCTTTATACGGCTATAAAAATATCCTGCATCCCGCCTAAAAGTCGTTGTGCATTTAAGGACGATCTTCCAACTTCATCGTTAGTGCCGTTTAGTTTGTCGAAATCATTTATGTATTTCCCCCGGTCATTATACTTTAGGGAAACCTTAAATTTAAAAAAATGGAATTTGATAATGACCGGAAACGGATACCCACCCGCAAAATTGAAATAGTCTGCTGGTTCTTTGTTGTACTGTTATACCCTTTGGCTAACTGGCTTACCGTCTTTTATAACAGCCATATACTTACTTTGCCTTTATTGGTGTTCTGCAGCCTGCTGGTATTGCCTGCTTATCTTTTTTATTCGGCTGTTGTAGTGCCTGTGCTGCTTTTTAAAAAACGGTACATCTTTTTTGTGTTAATAAGCGCTGCGGTTTATATGGTGGTACTGGCTATTTTAACAGGCATTTATTCATTGTTGGTAAAAGACAGCATGTTGCCGATGGAGCATGAATATTTTTATCCTTCCCCCAGAACAATTATCCGGGAAAGCTTGTGGGTGTTTGCAAATATGTCATTTGCGATATGCATTGCATTCCTGAAAAAGAGCCTCGGTGAAGAACTTATGCTGAAAGACCTGCAAAAAGATGCAATAGTATTGCGTCTAAAATATTTACGGGCACAGGTGAAGCCTCACTTTCTTTTTAACACTTTAAACAGTATCTATTCACTTAGTCTTCAAAAATCAGATAAAACGCCGGAAGTAATTATTAAATTAGCAGACATAATGCGTTACCTGATTTATGCCAGCGACGAACAAAAAGTTTTGCTGAGCAAAGAAATAGAGTTCATTGAAAATTATATTGAAATTGAGAGGGTAAGGTTTAAGGCAGATGTGCGTTTTTCAGTTGAAGGAGATACCGCCGGTATATTGATAGAACCGTTCCTGTTCATTTCCTTTATTGAGAATGCTTTTAAACACGCACTAAGTGATACCTTTATTCAGCCTTTTATCTATATAACCATAAAAGTAAAAGGAGACGAAATTGCCGTTACCGTGGTAAATAATACGGATATAGACCTGGAGACCCAGGCAAAAAGGTTAAATGGCAGGCCCATCACAGGCAGCAAAGGCTTGCTGGAGATGTTATATCCTGATTCTTATGCACTGAATATCATTCAAACAGAGAAGCAGGACCGTAAGATAAGTTCCATTGGTATAAAAAATGCGAGAGAACGTTTGGAGATATTGTACCCGGATTCGCATACACTTGATGTGATCTTCAACAATAACGTTTTTACGGTTGCCTTATTTTTAAAACTTGACCTGTAGTGATAAAATGTATTATAGTTGAGGATGAAGTACTTGCGCAAAATGTTATACAAAATCATTTGTCTAAAATTAATAGTTTTGAACTGGTAGCCATTTGCAATAATGCACTGGAAGCAGCAGATATTTTGAAATCCCGTGAGGTTGACCTGATCTTTCTTGATATTCAGTTGCCTGGCATGACAGGCTTAAATTTTCTACGTTCTTTGCCTGACCCTCCCCTGGTTGTACTTACTACCGCTTATGCTGAATACGCGCTGGAGAGTTATGAATTTAACGTGATCGATTATTTACTGAAACCCATATCTTTTGAGCGTTTTTCTAAAATGGTTATCAAGATAGAGGATGGCAGGTTATTTACCCAGGTTGCAAAAGAGGAGGAAACTTTGTTTAGCGACCATATTTTTATAAGATCAAACAGCAAATATTTTAAGGTAAATTTTTCTGAAATTATTTATATCCAGGCGATGAAGGATTATCTTAAAATCCATACTTCCCAATACAATCTTGTAACGCATCAGACAATGGGTGATATTGAAAAGATATTGCCCTCCAGGCAATTTATGCGTGTTCATAAATCTTACATAATCGCTCTCGCGCACATTAAGAGCATTTATGGTAACAGTATAGAGATTGATAAAGCAACCATACCCATAGGCAATAATTATAAAATGAATGTGATGAGTTTAATTGGAAAGAGGTTGCAATGAATTACCATATTCCTTGAAAGTAACCCGCATCACTTCGTGCTTTTGCACAGAATTATGATCAACGTAAACGCACTCCCCAAATTATATATTTATGCGGCGACCGCATCCTTGTTCTTCACCGCAGTCCTAAGCTCGTCCATTAAAAAACCCTTCAGGCTTAGGTCTTCATCAAGCATGGGCCAATGTATGCCTGCCCCCCCCACCGATTAATTCGTAACATAATAACGCTTCTGAGTTGCTTGTTTTAAATCTTTCGTACGAGGATAAACGTTGTTGCAATACAGCCTTTGTATTCAATATAATCAGCATCATATCTAATTCCGGGTGAATATCTGCTTTTTCAATACGAAGCCCTTCACCGATTATTAATGCTTCAATAGAGTCGTACCTGTTTATTAAAGTGCTCACATCGGTAATTTTAATGCTGAATATAAACATATCCTGCACGGAAATCGGTTTCGGCTATCTTCCATATAAAAAAATTTATTTTAAAAATGTGCATAAAAATTTGGTTGTACTAAAAATATTAGTATTTTGCACCTAAATCACTTAGTTATGAGTTTTGCAGGAAAAAATCTGCGCTACTTGCGCAAGCTTCGCGGATGGACGCAGGAAGAATTTGCCACTAAACTTAAAATAAAACGCTCTCTCATTGGCGCCTATGAAGAGGAAAGGGCAGAGCCACGGCTTGATGTACTTGAAAATATGTGCAGCATATTTAAGCTAAGCCTTGATGAGTTATTGCTCAAGGACCTTTCTGTTATAAAGGCGGGTGGTTCCTATATGGATAAGCGCCGTCAAATGAAGATGGCCGCGGCTACCCAGGATATACAGTTTGTGCCGGTAAAAGCTGCAGCGGGTTACCTTGCAGGTTATGCCGATCCTGAATTTATTGACGAACTGAATACATTTACCCTGCCTATGCTTGCGCCCGGTCAATACCGTGCGTTTGAAATTATTGGCGACAGTATGTTGCCCACACCAAGCGGAAGTGTAATCGTTGGGGAGAAAGTGGATGGCCTGGAAGATATAAAGGCTAATAACACTTATATAGTGGTATCTAAAGGTGAGGGCATTGTATATAAACGTGTAATGAAAAATAACCGTTTGAAAAACAAACTTACCCTTGTAAGTGATAACCCGGTTTATGAACCATACAATGTGAGCGCTGAGGATGTAATGGAATTGTGGAAAGCACAAATGATCATCACTAAGGCCAATACACAGCAGCGCTGGGATGTAAACCAGCTTGCAGGGCTTGTAAATAACTTGCAGGAACAGGTAAGTACCTTAAAGAAGAAAATGAATTGATACCCGCACACAATGCTTAATTGCAGGCTGCTATCAATTTACTGCAAGTAAGGTACATTAGAAAAATAGGCCAAAATAGTGGTGAAAATATGCGAAATTTGCACCATGAAAATAGTTTTGGCGCAGCAAAATTATCACATAGGTAATTTTGAGAGTAATACACAAAAGATCATTCAGGGCATACAGGAAGCTAAACGGCAGGGTGCGGATTTAGTGGTGTTCAGCGAAATGTGCGTAAGCGGTTACCCGGGCAGGGATTTTGTTGAGTTCGATGATTTTATTAATAAATGCTACCAAAGCATTGATACTATAAAGCAGCATGCTGATACCATTGGCGTACTGGTAGGTTCACCGGCGCATAATACAGCCCCGCAAGGCAAACGCCTTTTTAACGCCGCTTTTTTTTTATATGAAAAAGAGGTTAAGGCTGAAATACACAAAACACTGCTGCCTACCTACGATGTGTTTGACGAATACCGTTATTTTGAACCCTCATACTATTGGAACGTAGTAGAATTTAGAGGCAAAAAACTGGCTGTAACCATTTGCGAGGATATATGGAACATAGAGGATAACCTGCTGTACCGTATTTGCCCGATGGATGAATTGATAAAACAGCAGCCGGATTTTATGGTAAACCTTAGTGCATCGCCTTTTGATTATATGCACGATGAAGACCGTAAAGCCGTAGTTAAGGCCAATGTGCTTAAATACAAACTGCCCATGTTTTACTGCAATGCTATCGGCAGCCAAACCGAAGTGGTTTTTGATGGCACTTCTCTAATATTTGACAAGTTTGGCAACCTGTGTAAGCAACTTCCTTCTTTTGAAGAGGCCATTGATGGGGCGGTATTAAATGATGATGGTACTATTAATGCACCGGTACTTGAGCCTGCTGCACACGTATTTGCCAAACATTGGGACCCGGGCCATTTGGATGAACATCTCAACACCCATCAAATATACCAGGCAATAATTTTGGGAATAAAGGATTATTTCACCAAAATGGGTTTTAACAAGGCTTTATTAAGTTCTTCAGGAGGTATTGATTCTGCGGTGACACTTGCATTGGCCTGTGATGCCTTGGGTAAGGATAATGTGCGGTCTATATTAATGCCTTCGCCTTATTCAACCAGCCATTCGGTGGATGATGCAGTGCAATTGAGTAAAAATCTTGGTAGCCCTTATGACATTATGCGGATAGATGATATTTATGCATCATTCCTTAACACGCTGAAACCTATTTTTAAAGACCTGTCTTTTTCGCTGGCTGAAGAAAATATACAAAGCCGTACAAGAGGCAATTTGATTATGGCAGTTGCCAATAAGTTCGGGTATATTTTATTGAATACATCCAATAAAAGTGAACTGGCAACAGGCTATGGCACCTTATATGGCGATATGGCCGGCGGTTTGGGCGTACTGGGCGATTGTTATAAACAACAGGTGTATGCGCTGGCTGATTACATTAACCGCAATGGAGAAAGAATACCGGCTAACATTATTCACAAAGCGCCAAGCGCTGAATTGCGTCCTGATCAAAAGGACAGCGACAGCCTGCCCGATTATGCTATATTGGATAAAATTTTATACCTCTATATCGAAAGACGTTTAGGTCCCGTTGAAATAAAGGCACTTGGATACGACTGTGCCCTGGTTGACCGCATTTTAAAACTGGTAAATACCAGCGAATATAAGCGTAACCAGTTTTGCCCCATTATCAGGGTATCGCCAAAAGCATTTGGCATAGGCAGAAGAGTACCGATTGTTGGAAAGTATTTGAGTTGAGTGCGAAGCCAGGTATCCATCAATCTTAATCTTCTCAAAGCCCATTTTTTTATACATTCACCCAAATTTAGAAAATGAAGAAGGTATTTTTATTTGTTTTGCTATCTGTTTCAATGGTTAGTTTAAGCCTGCATGCCCAGGTAAATTTTGGTGTAAGCGGTTCAGTTGCAGGGATAAAAGATACTGTAGATAAAGTGTTTATAAATTACTCTGCCAATGACACAAGGATAACAGACAGCTCAATTATAAAGGACGGAAAATTCTCCTTTAGCGGGCATATAACCGAGCCTGTTAAAGCAATAGTATATGTAAAATATGCTTCTGAGAACCCTGAACTTAAATCCCTCAGCCAGGCAAGGGATATGGTAAATATTTTTATACTGCCCCAGGTAAAAGTAAGCATAACGTGTTCAACCGACAGCTTTGCAAATGCAGTAGTAAAAGGCGGCGCAATGAATGCAGAACTTCAAAAAATTGCTGCAGGCGAAAAGAAATTTAATAACATGGAAGCACCCTTGTTTAAAGCGTATTCTGCAGCACGCAAAAACAAGGATAAGCCTTTGGCCGACAGCCTTGAAAAGCAAATTGACCTGCTTGACAGCGCTGAAACAGAAGATGTATATGGAAAATATATAAAAGCAAACCCAACTTCGCCTATTGCCTCTTTTGTTTTGCAGGACTATGCAGGCTATATAATTGATGCCGATAAGATACTGCCGTATTATGATAAGCTGCCTGCTGCCCAAAAAAGTTATACTTCAACAAAACAGTTTAAAGAAAAAATTGATATAGCCGCAAAAACAGGTATTGGGAAGCCTGCCCTTGAATTTGTACAAAACGATACACTGGGCAATCCTGTTAGCCTTGCCTCGTTTAAAGGTAAATATGTGTTGCTCGATTTTTGGGCAAGCTGGTGTGGCCCCTGCCGCAGAGAAAACCCTAATGTAGTAAATGCCTTTAATAAATTTAAGGATAAGGGCTTTACCATATTAAGTGTTTCGTTGGACCAACCCGGAGCTAAGGAAAAATGGCTTAAAGCAATACATGACGATAATCTTACCTGGACACACGTGAGCGACCTTAAATATTGGGATAATGCTGTGGCAAAAGAATATGGCGTACAGGCAATACCACAAAACTTTTTAATTGATCCCCAGGGAAAGATAATTGGCAAAGACCTGCGTGGAGAAGACCTGGAGAAAAAGCTTGAAGGGATATTTACGAATTAATACCATAACCAGGCAAGTCTTATTTGAGACACTAATGCACGACCTGTTAATATTTAGCCGGAGATATTAACTATGTTGTATATTTTCTCCAGCAACTTAACCTGCTCCAGGCTAATATCACTGATCATATAAAACTGGTCAGTAATGGTCTTAAGGTCTGATAGTGTTTTTCTTATTGACGGGTCATCGTTGTCCGGGTCCCCATCTTCAAGTTCTTTCTTTCTTTCAGCAAGCAATTGTTGAACTCTTTCATTAATGGCAAGATCATGGTCTTTCATTTCGGCAGGAAATACTTTTTCGTTGTCCAGCACTGCCAGTGCCTTATTCAAATGCGTTTTTACCTCGTCTGCCAATGGTTCAAACTCTTTGGATACGTATTGCTGCTTTGTGCGCTGGGCATAATACGAGAGCGATGCAATATAAGAAGTAAGCGTATGGCTGGTAACAACAAACTGGTGATACAATTCTAATTTGGGCTGCCTGCTTTTAGGTTCTGATATCATGCGCTGAAAATTGTCGCTCAGGTTAGCAAGAGCAACAAAAGCTTCTTTCCGTGCCAGCTTAAACTCAGTTACATCTGCCTTGCCACGCAAAAAATTTTCAGCCACTATTCTAAAATAATTACTGTTTGATGTCAATGCATCTTTTATATACTCATTTATTTGCTCGTGCTCCCAGGCAGGCAATACAAAAGATGATATCACGGCAGCGATGAGCGAACCGATAAGCGTGTCAACCACCCTGTCCTGCAAGGCTATGTGCAGGCTGGCGGGGCTTAAAATGCAAAGGCTTAGCAGTACATACACCGTTATACCGGCAACACCAATAAAATAGTTGAGTCGCAAAAAACTATAAGCTATTATCATCGCCAGCACCATCGCAGCAAAGAGAACATCAGTGTTATTATTGGAGAGGTATATTATAAGGAACCCAATGGTACCGCCGGCAAGCGTGCCTGACAGCCGGCTGATGTTGCGTTGCCTGGTGATACTGTAGGCAGGCTTCATAATGGTGATAATGGTAAGCAGTATCCAGTAGCCATGGCCTAATGGGAAGAACAGGGAAATGGTATAACCAATTATTAAGGCAAGCGTAATACGTACTGCATGCCGGAAATGGCTGGAATTAAAAGAAATATTCTCAATAAGTATGCGCGGGTCTAACTCCTGGTGGCTGATGAATTTATCAAGGTTAACTTCGCGTTTATACTGTTTGCTGACTTTGCGGTCGTATGTGGTATAAACATGCAGTCGTTTTATCCGCTCCGCAATATCCTGAATGCTGTACAGTATTTGCCTTAAAGGAATAAATTGTTCTATCGTTTCCGGCGTTAATTTTTCAGCCCGCAATGCAAGAAAAGATTTTGTCAACCGTTCCGTTTTATCACTTATGTCGTGCTTTGCTCTCGAAGGAAATCCAGCCTGTACTGCAATTCCAATTTCATGCAGTTCACCTGCAAGCACTTCAATGGTTTGATAGTATTCATTTAAAATACCTGTTGCATCAAAATCTTTATGCAGCTCAGTATAATCCTGCTGCGATGTAATAACGCGCTCAAAAAGGTCAACCATATCAAGGAACATTAACATCAAAACCCTTCCCTTCCTTGTTGATTCGGTTACTATTTTTCTTGTTTTAAAAAGCAGTTCCCTTAGATGTTCATGCTGCTGGTGTATATTTACCTGGTGTTTTATCAATGCATCATACAACAATTTGGTATCTGCATTTGGTTTATAAAATTCTGCCTTGGTCTGTAGGTATTCCGCTGTTTCTATGATACACTCTCCCATTAACTGCTGTATAAGTTTATAAGGCCTTAAAACCCCCTGGAGCAGGGCAAGCAACGCGTAGAACATACCGCCTGCAGAAAACAATAATGATGTTTTAAAAATGTTAGCACCGCCCAGGTGACTGTCAATATTAAAAATAAAGACCAATAAGGCTATTAAACCAATTGAATTAATGCGGCTTCCGTATACACCTATCAGCGAAAAGAACATTCCAAATAAAACAATTTCACAAAAAATAAGGGCGGGGTAATTTCGGGACAGGCCCGCTATCAATACCATTACAAAATTGATGGTGACACTTGCAAATAAGCTGTTTTTACGGTGCAGTATGGGGCCGGGGCTATCCGTTAATCCCGTGCATAGCGCGCCCAAAGGGACAGCTGTAGTAGCTGTCAGAATATTGAGGCGGTATAAAATTACAGCAGGCACAATAACACTAGATGTCAGTATCAAGCCCATAGTTAAATACTGCCCTGTAATAAATTTTCTGAAAGCCCTCCCATAGTCCATAATGCAAACTTAGTAACCTTTATTTGGGATTTTTTTGTCCTTTTTCCGGAATAATTTACCGAATTCTGAAGAATTTCTGAGGCAGGGATTAAAAAAGGGTTGATATTATCTTAAAGAAAAAATAAAATTCACGATTTAGGTGGTTATAAGTTTTATTTAAGGTTGCTTTAAAGATATTCACAAAATAACTGGCATAATATTGTGTGGAATATTTATAAAGTTTGTTATGGAAAGAGAATTGTTATTAGCAGTAAAAAGTAATGAATACAGTGACAAAAAGATTAATGTAGAGATCAATACCATTAAAAGGTTGTTACCATTCATCGAATCTTTTTCAGCATTTTTGCTCAATACAGAAGTGCTGGATTTGTCTAAACATGCAGTAGTTACCAAAACTAGCCGGTTAAAAAGCATTTTTGAAGAAGGTACAGATACAAAATCTTACTATTTTGTTATTTGCAAGAACTAAGAAACGTGAATCGTAAACCGCGAAAATTGTGCGGTTTACAAAAGACGAATTATTAGCCTTTACCCTTTCTGCCTGCCAAAAACCTGCCACGCCTAACCTGTTCTACAGGAACATGCTGAATTTTGCTCTCCAGCCACCCGGTAATATCTAGGTACATAAATGAACGGGTTTCAAGAGGATTGCCCTGGTATTTTTCCAGTTTTTCCTTTAAAGACCTGAAAGCGGGGATTATTTTGCCCGGTGCAAGGGAAAACGATTTACGTATAAACCTGAATATCTCCTCTTCTACCACACTTAGATTTTTCATTTTTGCCATAAAGCGGTATACCGATTTTATAAGGTATTCCAGTATAGTATAATTACCCAGCTCGTAATGTGCAATCAGGTGCAGCAGCCTTGCGTAACATTGCAGGTCAGTTCTCAGGTCAACTTTCCAGTTAATGATCTTGTTTAAATATTCAATCGCTTTTTCATTGTTACCACTGCCAAAATACAGGCAGGCTATCTTATAATAAAAAACAAGGATGCGGTGCCTGTCAAGGTTAAGCCTGTACTCTTCCAGTCTTTCTTCTATCACTGGTACAAGCTTCAGGCCCAGGGTAAATGTGCCATCCAGGAAATGCTTGTTTATCCTGGCAATACTTAGGTAAACAAATGTTTGTATGCGTGTGTTCGCGTTCATGTTGGCGTTATGCGAACTGGCGAATTTTTCAAATTGTTTTAATGCTTCCTCAAACTTCTCAAAATTATTAAGGTCAAAATGGGCGCTGAGTAAATTGTGCATTGCCTTTATGTATTGGCCAGGCTCCACTTTTTTCATAAAAGGCTCCTGTTCAAAAAGGTCAACCCATTTTTGGGTGTAGCGGTAATACATCAGCAGGTCCTGCAAAATAAAACTGTACCAGCAATAAGATTGGTACAGGTACATTTTTTCATAAAACTGCATTTCCTGTATATTATACTGCGGCAGGTTAGCATCAAAAAACATTTTAACAGCGGCAACATCTTTTTCATCCCTTGCATGCCCCATTTTTATATACCAACTGTACAGTTGCAGTGAAAGGTTAGACAGGGTACTTAACAGGGACAGGTGCGTATTTACCTCATCAGCTTCGTGAGAAAGCTGTTCAGCCCTGTTCTCCAGGCTGCGGGTTATATGTAATGCCTCGATCTTTTTCTCAAATATTATCGCCTGCATCTGGAAGGTGAGCTGGTTATTGGCTTTAGCCGATTGCTTTATTTTATCCAGGGTTTTAAGGCTTTGCATGTACAGGCCCTTATTATATAATATGCGTGCATAGGCCATCTGCTCATTTAGCAATATATCAATGTTCTCATCATTCTTTGATTGCCGCAGGCTCGACAAAAGCTGCTTGTACAGGTGTGCTTTCATGTTTGAAAGCTGCTGTTTTTTTATGCTTTTGTTTTTCTTTAACAATGCTTCTTCGTCATATTCGCTCATCTTATCCAGCGCATCAAATAAACGGATCACTTTAAGGTCATCACCGCCGGCCGAACGCTTGAGATACAGCTTGAACATCCTTTTTTCGCTTTTATCAAGGGACCTTACCAGTTGAAATAACTCGTCTGTTGAACGGTTGGGCATCGTAGTTTTAATTTTATTAAAGCCTTGCTATACCTGCATTACAGCCAGTATATACCTGTTTGTGAACTGTAAAATACAATGTATTTTAATGATGACAGGCAAAGATCGTGTCGTATATTTGATGCGATGCAGGCTGCTTAAATATAAGGCAGGCAATCCAAAATTAAGCAGTCTGCTCTTTTTCATTTCTAAAAATATGCTATGCCGGGAAAAAAGATAGATATTTTTGATACTACGTTAAGGGACGGGGAACAGGTACCAGGCTGTAAACTAAACACCAAAGAAAAGATAGAATTGGCGCTTGCGCTTGAAGACCTTGGCGTTGATATTATTGAGGCGGGTTTCCCTATTTCCAGCCCGGGCGATTTTTCTTCCGTGCGCGAAATAACAAAAGTTATAAAGACCGCCAGTGTTTGCGGTTTAAGCCGCGCCGTACAGAAAGATATTGGTTGCAGCCAAAAATTTTGGTTGTGGCTCATCCCGTGAACAC
>Ga0207159_1174_pt1 | contig 14090 bp, 12 predicted proteins | sample Alteio_BWMinHeat_23_FD_153511 | JGI IMG/M metagenome (GOLD analysis project Ga0207159, IMG submission 153511) | Enriched cells from forest soil in Barre Woods Harvard Forest LTER site, Petersham, Massachusetts, United States -... | ecosystem: Environmental > Terrestrial > Soil > Temperate forest >... | reverse complement strand
GGATACAAGGATGGAAAAGGTCCTGCAGCAAAGTTTGACAGTCCGAAACAAATGGCCATCGATGCTGACGATACGATCTATGTTACCGAGCCAAATGCTATACGCAAAATTGCACCGGACGGAACGGTGACAACCTTTGCAGGCAACAAGGGCAGTACAATCAAAGATGGTTCTCTTTCTGTTGCTTCATTCAGAAGACCGGAATACATCACCATCGATAAAAAGAAAAATATTTATGTAACCGACAAGGGAATTGATGATAAGAAGAACGCCTGGTTTGTAATACGAAAAATATCACCGCAAGGTGAAGTAACAACGCTGAAAGATCATGATGGACAGGAATTTCAATTCGATGCCTGTGGTTTAGTATGTGACGAAGCAGGAAATGTTATCGTTTGTGACATGGGAAGCCGATGCATAAAAAAGATTACGCCTGATGGTATCGTGAGCATAGTAGCAGGACAGTGCGGAAAACGATTTTCTAACCCGGTCTACAAAGAAGGAGATGTTAAAACAGCCGAGTTGATGACGCCCTTAGCCATTGCATTTAGCAAAAATGGCGATCTCTATTTTTCTGATCTGCGATTACACCGGATCATAAAAATTGCAAATGGAAAAGTTGTAACGATTGCCGGCAACAATTTAATAGATATGACTCATGCCAACATCATGGGTTATGCTAAAGAAGGTTATGCCGATGGAAAAGCGAAACTCGCCCTGTTCAATTTTCCGCAGGCAATCGCTTTTGACAGCAAAGGGAATCTTTTTATTGTCGACCAGGGGAATCAATGCATCCGCAAACTTTCTGCAGATGGAATGGTAACCACATTTTATAAATAGTTACAAGGATCGCTTTCATTAAAAACAAATGATCATGAGAAATATTTTTTTGTCATTGCTGCTTATTTATGGTTTCAATATTTTTGCACAGGATGATTCCCTGGAAATAAAATTTGCACCTACTCTTACAGACATAGGAAAACCAGTGGGAGAAAAAATAAGTCAGAAAATTGATAAGGACGGGGGGAAGCTCATTTCCCCGGACGGACGAATGGAATTAATCATACCGCAAGATGTTGTATCAAAAAAAACAAACATCAGCATACAGCCTGTAATTAATAACCTGTCACCCGGGAAAGGCAATGCTTATCAACTGGAACCATCCGGCATTACCTTTCAAAAACCTTTGCAAATAATTTTTCATTATTCTGCAAAAGAGTCACCTGGTGAATTGCCGGACTTGAGAGGAATTGCCTGGCAGGATGATAAAGGGCAGTGGTATAGCCTTGATAGTTCGATGGTTGACACAACAGCAAGGACCGTTACCGGATATATTAGCCATTTCAGTACCTGGGTATTTTTTGATTATTTTAATCTTGAACCAACGTCGGCAAGAGTAAAAGTTAGCAAGAAGCTACGGCTCGAAGTTATATGTACTTATCCGGGAGGATTGTCGGATAATTTCAAGGCAGAAATGATGCAAAAAATGAAATTCTCAACCTATGTAAATGGAACGCGTGGTGGCAATGCCGCGGTAGGAACTGTTTCATCTGTCGCAGGCAGTAATGATCACCGGTTCTTAGATTATACCGCCCCCGGCAGTGTACCTGATAATAACCCGGTGGCAGTTTCTGTTGAAGCTTCAAATATCACCTTTAACCGCAAAACTTATTCTAAACTGAAATTAGTCAGTAACATTACCATATATGATAAATCCTACGAAATAAAAGTCATTGGCTACAATAAGCAAAACGTTTTGCAATGCGTTATCAGCAGCATTGATTCATCCACGTGTCTTTTGCAATTAAATGGCAATCGCAGCAAACTCCTCGACATTCAGAATATGAACGTTAAAATTACTATCACCAGTTGCCAATGCAATGTGAGAGAAATAAATCCCGGTAGCGGCACAGGTCCGGTTAATATAATCGGTGCTTCGAAAATAGATATAGCTCCCGCCAATCCTCCAAATAAACCTTATGCTCTAATAACCGTTTATTTCATTCGCAACGTGGGGATCATTCCCGGTATGGCAAAAGACCCCTGTGGAAATATGGGTCCTAACAGCATGCCGCCTATGGCCTTGCCCGCTGTTCCTTTTGCAGTGCAATTTGAAGACGACGAAAAAGAGCATCTCGTGAAAGGTGGTGATGATAAAAACGGCTTTGAAGTAAGAGTAAAACCGGTGAAGGAAGATCAATAAGTTTGTAAAATAACTCTTATTCTATTGCTTCATTTAGCCTTAGCAATAAATTTCATCAATCCAGTGATGATAATATTGGCTGTGGAATTTTTTGCGAATTATTGTTCATATCAATTTATTTTCCACCGCAAATTTGATGAGGCTGGCCGTGTTTTTTACTTTCAACTTTGCAAGCAAATTCTTGCGGTGACTATCCACAGTAAACTGGCTCAGGAATATTTTATCCGCTATTTGCGGATTGGTATAACCTTCTGCTATCAACTCCAGAACTTCTTTTTCCCTCGGAGTTAGTATCGGCAATTCTTCTCTTGAAGATTTTTGATACTCAGCCAAAACCTGTCCCACCTCGCCGCTAAAGAAAATGTCCCCTCCATATACTGAATGTATCGCCTTGATCAATTCCTCCCGGGATGAATTTTTTAATATATATCCGGAAGCACCATTTTCCATCATCTTCTTAATATATAATCCCTGGTTGAAAGTACTCAGGCCAAGAATAAAAATACCCGGGTATTTCTCCTTCATAACAGCACATAACTCTACTCCATCCATTCCCGGCATACTGATATCCATTAATACAACATCTGCTGTATTGTTTACAAAAAATCCTATACATGATTGTGCATTCATAGCCTGCCCAACCCATGCAATATCTTTTTCATTTTGCAGTAATGAATGAATGCCCTCAATAACAACGGGATGATCATCCACAATAAATACGCGGATCATAATTATATATTGAATTCAATATTCACCAACGTTCCCTTTGCTGGTTCAGAATGAATATCCAGTTGTCCTTTTAAATAATCTACCCGCGAACGTATATTCATCCAACCGGCCCCTTTGCTTTTTTCCAGTAATGTTGTATCAAAACCGTTTCCATTATCTTCTACCACAACATTCAACCGGTTAGTTTCCCTGACCAATTGTACAAAAGCTTCCGATGCAGAAGCATGTTTTAATATATTATTCAATAGTTCCTGTATTATGCGATACACAATTATTTCTATTGACTTGTCGAGCCTTACGTCCATTCCCAGTGATTGGTATTTCACCGTAAGCAGCCTTGTAGCATTAAGAGTATTGCAATATTCCTTCAATGCTTCGTCCAGGCCAAACTTTGTCAGCATCTCGGGCATCATATTATGCGCCACACGCCGCAGCTCCTTAATAGAAGTATCTATCATGTCCAATGACCGTTCAAAAACAGCCATGTTATCCGGGGTTATTATTAGATTATCTTTCATATTACTCAGAGAAAATTTTACACCCGATAATAAACCACCTAATCCATCGTGCAGGTCTTTGGCCAGGCGTGTACGTTCCTGTTCTTCGCCTTTCAGCACTGCTTCAGTAGCGGTTAATTGTTTTTCTGTTTCTAATTCATTGATGCGCAGTTGCTGTAATTTTTGTTTTTGCTTATAGTTGCGATAAGAGAGTAAGGAAATAATCAGCAGTGTCATTGCACCGGCGATCAGGATATAGTTGAAATTATTTTTTTGTTTCAGCCGCAACTGTTGCAATTCTTTTTCCTGCTCTAATACGCCAATTTTTTTCTCTTTATTTTCCGATTCAAACACTGCATCCATTATTATGCGACGATTATTATTTTGTACAACAGCGAGGCTATCGGAAATAATAAATAATTCCTCAGCAACTACTAAGGCCTTTTGAGGTTGGTCATGTTCTTTATACAGTTGAAACAATTCTTTCAAAGTTTCTTTTCGCTGTGGCATGTAATTATATTTAACAGCTATGCCATAGCTCAACATTAAATAGGAGATAGCCTCATCATATTTTCCAAGAGCCTCGTATGTCCTGGCAATGCTCTCCATAGCCTTGGCTACAAATGCAGAATCGCCCCATTGACGGGCGTATTCCAACGAACTGAGAGTGGCCGTAAGAGCATCTGAATAATTTTTGGCACTTAAAGCATTTTCTCCTTTCGCTATAAAATAAAATGTTTTACCACCGGGACCAGGAAATAAATGGATCAGTGAATCACTTTTTTTCAAATATATTTTTGATTCATTCAACCTGTTTAGCCTGCTATAAGCTTCAGCAAGACTGGCATAGATAGCTATACTGTAATACTTATTGCTGTTTACATTCAGATAATTTGTACTTCTTTTAAGATTCACACCCGCATTAACCCAATCATTTACGTCTGAAAAGATATAGGCCATATCTAAATAAGCCAATGCAGTACCGGATGAATCTTTTGCTTTTTCATTTTCCCTGATTGCCTTCTGGTAATTTAATTGAGCATTTTCCCAATCATTTATCATGGAATAACTTAAGCCCAGTGAAATGTAGACATTCCCTATAGCAAAGCCATCATTATATTTTTCTGCGTCAGGATGAAATGTTTTTACACTATTCTCAAAAGAAATAATGCTTTGCAAATAATCAGCCTGGTCATACTTCAGGCCACCCTCGTAATAAAACAATACCGGCAAAAGCGAAGCAACGGGGAATTTTTCCAATTCTTTTCTTGCCAATGTTATTTGTGCCTCCGTTTCTTTTTGTTGCCCGTTATTCATCAGTATCGAAATATATTTGAGATGATACCTTATTTTTAATGAATCATTTTTTTCACTTACATATTTATTATGGATACTATCTGTAGCGGAAAGCTGGGCGATAGAGAATAAAGGGAATAAAAAAAATAAAATGAAAATATAGGATTTGAAACTGAGCATAGCTTAAAATAACTACTACTTCTATAAAGGTTCACTTTCTCCCTCACAAAATCAAACAATAGATTGAAAATACCAGTTTCGGGTGATTTCACTTAATTCAATGCGAATCACCATTTCGGGTGATATACCTGGACATCCATTCCCGTATTTTTAATTTTCAAAACCCGCAAAAAACTAACTTTTGTTCTATTGAAAACAAGAATTGATTACGGTAGCTTTAATTTTTAAAAACTATGGTAAAAAAAATTAAAATAATTCTCACTTCACTGCCACTGGTCTTTTTGTTTTCTTACACGTCCGTTGCGCAAACTACTTCTACAGTTGTAAAAAAAGGGGCAAAATATGATACGATCATCCGCAAACATGCAGACAAGCCCCCTGTAAAGCAAACGCCCAAACAGGTGACGCAACCGGAAGTCGTTTTACCTGTTCCGGAATTCGTCAATCAGCCTTATTATTTTGATAAAGATGGAAACAAATTGATAAAGCTTGAGACCAGCAGTGCTCAACTGCTAACAAAAAAGAAAACATTGGGACTGAAAGGAGCAAAACAGTTTTTTTCAATGGATGATGTTTCTTCCAGGGTGAGATTCACATCAAAATCAAATATTATCTTTTTCATAAAAACGAGCGGAGATGTGATTGACCTTACCTCGTATATCAAGTTGTATAAATTCATTGCAGAAGATCAAAAAAGAGTGGTAACAATCACTTCAAAAGAGGGTTTGCTGAATAATAATGAAGAAGAAAAAGATAAACAGGTTAGTTTTAGTGTAAAATCAATTTCGAATGATAATTATCAAATACAGTTCACAAATCCGCTGGAAGCAGGGGAATACGGATTTGTATGGGTAAAAAATATGGATTTAAAGGAATTTACCGTTTTTGGATTTGGCATTGACTGGAAAAGCAGTAATTGACCTCACCCTTTCCCTCTCCACAAGTGGAGTGGGTGAAGCACTAACTTTTGTTCTATTGTTCATCAGTAAAAAACATTTTAAGTTTTCAAAAAAATTAGTTTATGAGAAAAATAATGTTCCTGGTACTTTTGGTTATTCCCTGCTGCCTGTTTGCACAGATAGGTTTAAGAGCGGGTCTCAACTTTGCCAATGTAAGCAATGCATCATCCATTAACAACAGCAGCCGTTCTGGTTTCAACGTGGCCATTTTTCTGGCTCCAAAATCTAAAGGCATTCTGAGCTCCAGGACTGAGCTGATTTTTTCAAGACAGGGCTACAATTATAAAAGCGGTTCTAACACCGGCAATGTTGACCTTGACTATATCATGCTGCCACAGTATATGTCTATAAACATTACAAAATATTTTTCGATCCTGATTGGGGCCCAGATGGCTTTTTTGATAAATGCCAAAGCGGACAGCAGTAGTAGTACCGGGATGATGGGTCAGTATGGAAGTATCATGAATTTCTATAACAAGTTTGATTATGGCTATGGCGGTGGTGTGGAAATACATCCGTTTATGGGATTATTGGTTGGTGCCCGGGTTAATATAAGTCTTGGAAATTTATATAAAACGCCGGAACCTGGTGAGCAGCCATCCTTTGTTCCAAAAGTGGATGTAAAAAATAATTTGTTCCAGATTTATGCAGGATGGAAATTTGGAGGAAACAAAAAAAAGGAAAAAGAAAAAGAAAAATAAATAATCTACGTTGAATTGCCAGTAATTAACAACATGTAAAAATATACTGATGAAAAAGTGTTTTCTTATTGCGCTTGCAATTTTTGTATTGAGCCCGTTTTTAGTCGCACAGCCTGATAAGACAAAGTATCCCGAACCTGAATTCAGTAATGAAGTGTATTATCTTAATAAAGACAATGGCAGCACGCTGGTTCGTTTGGAAAAAGGGTCCTCCAAAATGGATACAAAAACAAAAATGGGTGGATTTGGCGGATCTGAATCCGGCTACTCTATCGATGGTACAAAATCCGCGGTAAGACTGAGCAGCGGAAATAATCTTTCTTTCGTTTTTTCAACCGGGTCCTCTTCCACTACGTCTTCCGGAAAATCAGATTCAGCGATGAAAGCAAATGGAATTGACCCATCCATGATGAGCGGAATGGGAGGAATGACGGATCCTGCAAACAGGATCACCTTGTACAAAGTAGATATTGAAAAAGGCGAAAGAAAAGTGTTATTGCAGAAAAACCCGGGAGCAAATCCTTTTGGTAGTCATAAAATGCAATCGAGCGATAAATATACTTTTAGTGCAAAAAAAATAAGAGATGGCTATTGGGAACTGGTGATTGATAAACCACTCCCAAAGGGCGAATATGCATTTACCATGATGGACATGGGAATGAGCGCTATGAGTGGTGGTACTTTACTCTTTGCGTTTGGTGTTGACTAACTCTTAGTTCAGGTCTCAAATAAAAATGCCACGGTTTTTTACCGTGGCATCATTTTTCTCTTTTATCTGCTATGCATGCACAGTTTGTTCGAGCTTTGCTTCCATTGTAATATTTGTATTCAACAGTTTGCTGACAGGGCAATTTGCTTTAGCATCAGCAGCACATTCATTAAATTTTGCTTCGTCAATATTGGGAACAGAAGCCTTTACTTCAAGATGACTTTCTGTAATAGCTCCATTTTCCAGGGTAATTGTGCATTTAGTGTCAATGTTATCAGGAGTAAACCCTGCAGCACCAAGAGCAAAACTTAATTTCATTGAAAAGCAGCCGGCATGTGCAGCAGCTACCAGTTCTTCAGGACTGGTGCCCCGAACTTCTTCAAATCGGGTATGATATGATATGGGAGTGCCCGAAAAAATTCCGCTTTGAGCGGTAACAGTTCCTTTGCCTTCCTTGCCGGAACCCTTCCAGTTTGCGGTTGCTGAGCGTTTCATCGTAAATGATTTAAGAGTTTAATTAAAAGGTTTAATTGTTTAATGGCTTAATGGTTTTATAGTTGACTAATTTACTATTGACTACCGGCTATTGACTATCAGCTCCCGACTATTCCTTCCAATTCTGCGAGGCGATTTTCAGGTTCGTTGTATTCAATGATAAAATTATTTCTTCCTTCACCTATAATTATTTTCAAAAATTTCTGTTGCACTAACTCCAATAATGACAGGAAAAGAAAAATAGCATGCACCCTGCTTTCACAATCAACAAAGATCTTTTCGAATGATACTGTTTTTTCTTTTTGTGCAAGGCTTAGCATTGCATCGCGACTGCTTTCCATCGTGTAGTCGTATTGTACTACCGTATGAATGGGTTTATTCAGCCTGTCATGAAGCCTCCCCATTACTTTTTCGAATGCTTTCATCAGCTTAAAAAGCGTGATAGCTTGTATTTCGGTTCCTTCGCCGCTTTCTTCGCCTATTTGCGATAATTCTTTTTGGATATTTCCCCTTTTGATCATCAGCATTCTCGTGGCCTCCATTTCTGCCATATGTGCCGAAGCTTCCTTGAATCTTTTATACTCAAGGATTTTGTCCACCAGTTCTTGCCGGGGATCAATTTCATTTCCCTCCGCATCTAATTCTTTCCGGGGAAGCAACATTCTTGCCTTGATCCGCATGAGTGTGGAAATAAAAAGAATAAATTCACTGGAGAGTTCAATATTCAATGATTCCTGTTTGTGTATGCAGTCAAGAAAATCGTTAATGATCTTTGTGATCGGAATATTATAAATGTCCAGCTCATCTCTTTCAATAAAAAAAAGTAAAAGATCAAAGGGGCCTTCAAATTGGGGGAGTTTTATCTGGTAAGAAGAATTATTCACTCAAAATTTTTATTAAAAAATAAATCCCGCTATAAAGTTCGTATAACGGGATTCAAATTTAGGAAAATAATTGCAGTGAAATTTTTTACTTATGATCCATTAAATTTATTTTTTTAATGCATCTCTTATTTCCATCAATAATTTATCCGTTGTAGAAGGTCCGGGCGGAGGTGTCGGTGCTTCTTTCTTTTTCATGCTATTTATTGCTTTAATAAGTAAAAATAAAATGAATGCAACCACAATGAATTTAATGATCGCCGATAAAAATCTCCCATATTTTACGTTGTTCCAGACCAATTTATCAATGTCCTGCGCATCGATGGCCTTTAAGGCAGGTGTTAACAATAAGGGAGTAATGACATCATCAACGAGCGATGAAATAATAGCCGCAAACGCAGCACCGATAACTACCGCAACCGCCAGGTCAACGACGTTGCCCTTTGTAGCGAACTCTTTAAATTCTTTGAGCATTCCCATAACAAAAGTTTTGATTTTTAATTAATGAAACTGATTGTCATTTTTTGATTCCAGGGTACTTCATATTGAAGCTCTTTAATGTCCCGAGTATTTTTGACGCTATAATGTACTCTTTATACCAGTTTTGATCTGCCGGAACAATGATCCATGGAATATTGTCACAATGCTCAAAGCAATCTTTATACATATCCATGTAAATACCCCAAAGCCTGGTTTCTGAAAAATCATTTTCATTATACTTCCACTGTTTTTTGGGATCACGAATCCGTTCGTTTAATCTTTCCAGCTGTTCTTCCTGGGATACATGCAAATAAAATTTTAAAACGGTTGTATTATTATGTTGCTCCAGTAATTTTTCAAAATTGTTAATAGCTTCCATTCTTTTCTTTGCTGTCTCATCATCAATCCATTTATGCACTCTTGTTATAAGGATATCTTCATAATGTGAACGATTAAAAATCTGAATGATCCCTTTCAGGGGAGCGTGCTGGTGCACACGCCATAAAAAATCGTGAGCGGCCTCCTCTGCAGTTGGTACTTTGAATGATTTTACTTCAACTCCCTGGGGATTTAATTTTCCAAATACATTGCGTATAGCGCCGTCTTTCCCGCTGGCATCCATTCCCTGTATGATCACCAATAAAGAATGTTGCGCCTCAGCGTACAAAAGATTCTGCAATTCATCCAATTCCACCAGCATTTCAGCTGTCTCTTTTTTTGTTTTTTCTTTATCCAAATGTTTTGGCGCTCTTGTATCAATATCTTTTAAGTTGATCTTTCCCATAGTAGTTCTTAAAAATACAATTAAAAAATTTTATGTCGTTTCATTTGATTTAAGACATTTGTACCTGGTAAAAAAATGGCAATTAATAAACTGGTCAACTGGTTCTTTTTTTATTACTAAGCATTATCTGGGGCAGTTCTTTTATTTTGATGAAGCATAGCAAAGAACAACTATCTGCTCCGCAAATTGCGGCAGTCAGAATCTTTTCAGCAGGAATTGTTCTTCTTCCACTTGCCATTTTTCATATCACGAAAGTCAAACGGCGTAAAATTTTTATAGTCATTATATCCGGAATTACCGATAACCTTTTGCCTGCGTTTTTGTTTGCCTCTTTGCCTCCCTGGTGACTTATGGAGTGCCTTTCATCGGAATTTTCTGGGGCATTTTCGATGGTGAAAAAATTAGGGTCTCTCTAAAATTACGAAATCCACACTGATAGCAGATTTGGGGGAAAGTTGATGTAACAAAAACCCCGCAATGGCATAAAAAATGCGCAAAACGGGGCATCAACTTGTTAATCAAATGTACCAAAATTTACTCTTTGAGCAATCCCTGGATTTACAATTGCAAGCTTTCTATAACACGCCGTTGGGTGAACTTTATCAGGCTATTCCATTTGATTCATTAGTCTGCAATATTGCCAAACCACGCCGTGCTATCAGCGGCAAGGGATGTAAACCCTGGTTTGAAGTAAAGGGTGGCATTGCCCTGCAGATCCTTAAATCTTATTACCGATGTAGTGATACGATGTTGATTGAAATGCTTAATGGCAATTGGCAAATGCAAATGTTTTGCGGCATTCGATTAGTGAATGGTGAGCAGATAAAAGATAAAGATATTGTAAGCAGATGGCGCAGCTATTTGGGTACGAAGCTGGATATAGACAAATTACAGATCAGTTGTGCCGTTCACTGGAAACCTTACATGCAACATACTCACAGTGGCTTTTGTGATGCCACCGTTTATGAAAGCTATATCACCTATCCAACTGATGCCAAACTTTTATGGAGAGCCATCAGCAATGTGCACCTCATGATCAAAGACATCAGAAAGAGATTAAAGCTCAGAGGTAGCCGTACCAATCATGAAAAACGCAAAGAGCAATATCTTTCTTTTGCTAAAAGAAGAAAGAAAAGCAAAAGACAAAATAAAAAGATGTGCAGGTTTTTACTCAAATACCTGGATCGTTTGCTTAAACAGTTAGATGAGTTAACGACCAAACATAAAGTAGCAGCCGGCAATGGCAAGCGATTAAAAACGATCAGGCAGATGCGGGAACAACAATGGAAAATATATTTTGGACGACAGGCTAAGATACCTGATAGAATCGTATCGCTGCATAAACCTTACGTGAGGCCCATCATCAGAGGTAAAGAAGTAAAACCGGTAGAGTTTGGTCCAAAGGTCAACCTGCTGCAGGTGGATGGTATTAACTTCATTGAACACCTGAGCTATAATAATTTTAATGAAAGTACGCGGTTACAAAGCACCATCCACATGCAAAGAAGATATTTTGGCGCCTGCCATCAGATGGGAGCGGATGCTATTTATGCCACCAATGCAAACAGAAAGTATTGTACAGAAAATAATATTGCTACATCATTTGTAGCCAAAGGCAAAGAAGGTGAATACAAGGAACAAAAAAGCCAGATGCGTTCCCTATTAGGCAAAATAAGAAGTACAGTTTTAGAAGGAAGCTTTGGCAATGAAAAAACACATTATGACATGGCGCAGATAAAGGCCAGAACAGAAGCTAACGAGAAAGTATGGATATTTTTTAGTTTGCTCACAAGCAATGCTTCTCAAATAGCAAAACGAATAGCCGCAGGGGTCCGACAAAAGAGCCAGGCTGCTTAAAAATTGCAGATAAAAAAAATCATGGCATAAGTGTGTACTATAATCAATAAACAAGACAAAATGAAATAAAAAAACATTCCAACCGATAACAATCAAATGAAAGATGACGACACTCATCGCATCGCCATGTAGAAATTAAGTTTTATCACGCATTTTCAGTTAGATCCCAATTATGTCATAGCATGAATGAATCTATAAATCGATCTCTTAGTTCCTTCAGCTTTTGGTCAAGTACCGCAAGCCGCAGCTTTCTTGGTACGTCCACGAATGTGAAGTAAACAAAGTTTTCAGGATTATCACCTGCCTTAAGTCCGTTAACGATAATCTTGATTGACGCTTATCCCATCGAATTTTTATGTCAAATTTTATGCAAATAAAAGAGCTTGAAATTCAAGCTCCTGCTGCTGGACTTGAACCAGCGACCCTCTGATTAACAGTCAGATGCTCTAACCAACTGAGCTAAGCAGGACTGTGACCGCCGAAGCTTAAGCGAAGGCGGTATTTGTTTGGGGCAGCAAAAATAGGAATTTTCCTTTTTTAGATTGAATGTAGTTTAAAATAAATTCCAAAAGACTGAACCCCTTTTCCATACTTCAAAAGGACTATTAAAAATGCACTTCTTTGTATGGGTACCTTATCTTGTATAAGGTTCTTACCTTGTCAAGAATTTTTTTTCGAAGATCATCAAGATTCCTTTTTTCGATAGCTGAAATAAAAACTGCATTGCCATTGGTTTCTCTTTGCCACTTTTCTTCCAGGTCATTTAATATTTCTCTTTTTGTACTTGTCTCAAGCCATTCATCAAACGTTTTTTCTTCGTAAAGATCCATTTTATTGAAAATGGTCAGGATCGGTTTGTCAAAAGCATTTATTTCCTGTAAAGTTTTGTTTACTGTCCCCATTTGCTCCTCGTAAGCAGGATGTGAAATATCAACCACGTGCAAAAGAATATCGGCTTCCCTCACTTCGTCAAGCGTACTTTTAAAACTCTCCACCAAATGATGTGGCAATTTGCGGATAAAACCAACGGTGTCACTTAATAAAAACGGCGTGTTTTCAAATACTACTTTACCTGTTGTGGTATCCAGTGTGGCAAACAATTTATTTTCAGCAAATACATTTCGCTTGCTCAGCAAATTCATCAATGTCGATTTGCCGACATTTGTATAACCAACCAGGGCAGCACGAATAAACTCTCCCCTTTCCTTTCTTTGAGTGGAAGATTGCTTGTCAATTATAGCCAAACGTTTTCTTAACAGGGAAATTTTATCGCGAACAATACGCCGGTCAGTTTCTATTTCCGTTTCACCTGGACCCCTTGTACCAATTCCTCCGCCAAGCCTTTCAAGATGTTTCCACATCCCTCGCAGGCGCGGCAACAGATATTGATATTGTGCTAATTCAACCTGGGTCTTCGCCTGGGCTGTTTTGGCCCTCCGCGCAAAAATATCGAGGATCAGATCGGAGCGATCGATGGTTTTTACATCCAGGGATTTTTCAATATTTGAAATTTGTGAACCATTCAATTCATCATCAAAAATGATGATCCGGATATTTTTTCCCTGGATATATCTTTTGATTTCTTCAAGCTTGCCTTTGCCAATAAATGTTCTGCTATCGGGGTGAGTAAGTTTTTGAGTGAATCGTTTTACAGCGATGGCTCCTGCTGTTTCAGCCAAAAAGGCAAGTTCATCAAGATATTCCTGTAATTGTTGTTCTGTTTGATCTTTGTGCACCAGGCCCACCAATACAGCCTTTTCTTCCTTATGAATAATTTTTTTCTTTTCTATCACGGATTGTCAGGATTAACACAAATAGTAAGCGAAAGTAAAAGTAAATAGGATTACACAGATATTTTGTATACGCTTACAGGCAAAAACCATCTGTGAAATCTTTTAAAATCCATTAATCCGCGATCAAAGACCACTTAGCGTTAGCCCAATTGTATACGGACGTACATCGTGTCCGAGCCCTTGTTTGAAAACGGTATTTATTTGATAAGTTCCGAATATACTAAACACTCCATAGCCAATTCTTGCAGTGGCTGCAAACCGGCTTGAATTAAAAAAACGTTTGCTGGTTTGTTTTTCTGTATATGCGAGCAATGTAGTTCCCGTTGAGCTTTGCCAGGTTTTTCCTTTCGTGTGTGCGTCTAATAAAATGCCGGCTTTTATACCAAGAGCAGCTTTAAAGCTTTTATTGGGCGTTTCGGGATGTGAGCTGAAACGTAATTCAAGAGGTGCTTCAAGAATAGCAGTTGCCAACTTATATTTTTTAAAATGAGTGGTATCGGAAAGGTCCTGGAATTGTAAATAAGTC
>Ga0207159_1173_pt1 | contig 14147 bp, 15 predicted proteins | sample Alteio_BWMinHeat_23_FD_153511 | JGI IMG/M metagenome (GOLD analysis project Ga0207159, IMG submission 153511) | Enriched cells from forest soil in Barre Woods Harvard Forest LTER site, Petersham, Massachusetts, United States -... | ecosystem: Environmental > Terrestrial > Soil > Temperate forest >... | reverse complement strand
GGAAATCAAAGCTAAAGTCTGTAAGGGGTGAGATAGCCTTCATGGTTATTCCTGAGCCCTTACCTGTTTCATCAAGAACAAAATTTACAAAAGCATCCGCATCCATACTCCTGTCGCGCCACTTAACCAGGAATGTATTCCCTTTATAATAGAACAGTTGCCCGGTTAATTTTGGTGAGCGTTTTGAATCAAACCAGGGCTTGCCGTCTTTTATGGAGATCACTACATCCCCAAACCATGGGTCTTTGTATGTGCCCGTGTATATGGAAAGGTCAACCTTGCCTGCACCGTTCTTTTGAACTTCTTCTGCCTCATGCCAAACAGAATCAGCTATTTTATTTCCATTGCTCAAAGCCTTTTGTCTTTGTGCTGCATATTCTGCAACACGGTCGGTTCCGGTAATGCCGAGGTAGCCGTCTTTTATTTGGTTGGTGATGGACGTAAATGCAGCACCTTCCTGCTGGTTGGTTAGTACAATAATACCCAGGTTAAGCTCAGGTATCATGGTTATTTGCGTAACCATCCCTTCAAGGCCGCCGGTATGACTTAATTGTTTATATCCTTTTACATCACTTATGCCAAAACCCAGGCCATAAGCAGCAAAATGGGTATTGTACGGGCCGGGGTTGCGAACAGGTATGATGGTTTGCGGCGTCCACATCTCTTCATGCACGTTATCGGAGAACAATTGCCTGTTACCATCATATTTACCATGCGCCAGTTGAAGCATCACCCATTTGCTGAGGTCGGCAATGCTTGAATTGATACCGCCTGCCGAGTGGCCCACTTTTAAGCTGCTTCGCGCAATTACCTGTACTTTACCTTCAACTTCCGCGTGTGCATCTATGATGTCTGATGTATCTTTTAACCTGTCGAAGGATGCAGCGGTATGCGTCATACCCAATGGCTTAAATATTCTTTCTTCTACAAATTCATCCCAGCTCATACCGCTTACCCTTTTTACCACTTCGCCCGCTATAATGTACAGGTTATTATCATAATCATACTTCGTCCGGAAACTGGAAACCGGCTTAAGAAAACGCAGGTTATAAATAATATCCTTTAAAGTAAAATCACTGGAATCGGGAAAGAACATCAGGTCGCCCGCACCAAGCCCCATGCCGCTGCGGTGGGTCAGCAGGTCGCGTATGGTAAATTCTTCCGTAACATAAGGGTTATACAATTTAAACTCAGGTATATAGTCCCGTACTTTATCGTCCCATTTTAGTTTGCCTTCATCTATCAGTATGCCCAATGCCGCGGCTGTAAAAGCTTTGCTGTTGCTGGCAATACCAAACAGGGTGTTCTCATCTGTTTTTTGCATCGTCCGCAGGGAACGTACACCATACCCTTTTGAATGTATTACCTTACCGTCTTTTATTATTGCAACGGCAATCCCGGGTACATTAAAAGCTTTCATCGAGCGTTCCGCCAGGCTGTCAATGGCCTTGCTTGTAAGCGGCTGGCCGTAAGCGTTTTCACACAGCATAAACAGCAACGCAGGTAAGATCATCTTTCTCATAACAGGCTTGGTTTAAAGTACAAGATAAGAAACAATATTTATTTTGTCACTTGCCTGGTATCTCATCAATAATATGCCCTTTATTTTTTATGCACCGTGCTATGTTTATTTATTTTTTATTTTTTAGCTGTTTAAAATTTACAGTAAATGTTTTATGCAGGCTAAATGCCCTTTGGCTTTAGCCAAAGCAGTTATTGTTACCAGTAGTTTGTAACCTTTCCCGGTGTAAAAATATTTTCACCGTACAAAATCTTACAAAATATCAATGTTTTTTTTATTTTCAGGTGAAGAAAAAGCGTTTTTACCCCTAGCATTCCTCCTCCAGTTTCCTGGATATTTCTCTTATCTCTCCGGGTGTCATATCCAGTGCACTTCCCTGGTACAATGGTTCCTTATAAGCTGCTATCGCCGCATATTTTTTCTTTAGCCTTCCCTTTAGCAATGCTATCAGCAGCCTGTCGGGGTACTCCCTCACCTGTGCTATTTGTTTGCCTTTATAAAAAACAGGCTTAACCACACCATTCAGCGCCCTTTCTACAGCTTCATCTTCCACCCGGTCACCGCCTGCATAAAACGACTGCATATACCTGTTTTTAAAATCCGGATCTTTATGCAGCCAGTCGTAAACGGTTTGCCTGCCAACGTTGGCTGCTTCAGCGGCAGCGCTTACTGACCCCATCTCAACAAGCTTTTCCAAAAATGCTGATTGCCTGGCATTCATCATACCGCGCCTGGTAGGTGGTTGTTCATCGTTATTATCCTCTGTCATATTCCTGCTTTTTTAATAAATAATATCATCCGTTATGTTGCGGTATTACTTTACCACAATAAACAGGTAATTTAAAGAAATAAAAATAAAATAAGTGAAAAGTGGGACACTATTCGCAAGAGAAAATGAAAGTTTTTTTTAGGGAGATTTGACAACTTTTGAAAAGTTGTCAAGGGTAATTTCAAAGGTTTTTTATTCCGTAGGAATATTTGGTGGGTAGAAAAAAAACGATCAGGTTGTGCTTTCCTTCCGTAGGAAGGACTGGTGAATCCTTTGTTGAATTGCCGGGGGGTAGAATAGCACCAAGCACTCCTAACGGAGTGCTGAAGGGTCATTGAATTTTCGTTTTCTACCCACTCCCGCACGTGCGGGATTCCTAATGGAACATAAGCCGATAGAGCAGATCTGACAAGTTTTCAAAAAGTTGTCAAACCTTACACTTCTTTCCGTTTAAACCTTCTGAAGGCAACAATAAACTGTTTAAAATAACTGTTCACAGGGTATTTGTCAATACCCCTGAAGCCATAGGTTGGGCGCTCGTCAGGCCTGGGCAGGTAAGCTGTATGCCATATCCAGTCCCACACGGACAATTTAGTGGAGAAATTGCACCCTTTGCCTGGTACATTGTTATGATGGTGCCACCGGTGCAACTGCGGCCCGTTAAAAAAGTAAATGAACCGACCATGATCCACACGTATATTAGAATGATTGTACATACCCCACACGGCATCCAGCGTGCCTTTTATAATGGCTATTTCGGGCCGGGCGCCTAACAGTATGATGGGTGCAAATTCAACGGTTTGCGCCACCAATATTTCCAGCGCATGGCTGCGGCTGCCCACCAGCCAGTCAACTTCAGGCGTGGCATGGGCAGCCTCGTGTGTACGCCACAGGTATTTATTATTATGCTGAATACGGTGAAACCAGTATTGCCAAAGATCGTGCGTGAACAGGAAAAACAAAACCTGTACAATAACCGGCCAGCGCGTAATAAGGTGCAGCCTTGATACGGAGCCCCCGGCATCCATGCCCCTGATAATAAATGCTATAAGTACACCCAGGAAATAGTTTTGCACTATGGTGTACCAAAAAAAATCCATCCAGTACCCCTGCCGGAATATTTTATATCCCTTCTGGTAGGGGAATAAACGCTCCAGCACTGTAAGCATTAGTGCCCAGCTTATAATAATGATAAGTGAAATATATTCCAGCCGCATACAGGTGTTTTACCGGTGTTTTAAACATCTTTCAATTCATGCAACGGTTAAATGCCAACGGTTAACAAACAATAACTTTTACCAAAGACCTGTCAAATTTTTTAACCATGTTTAGCTATGCAATTCGCATGCTCTAAGCCGCATGGCTTCGTACCCGCAACAGCGCCACGTCCGCTTCTTCGCTGCGATATGGCGCTGCGCCATCGCAGCGATCGTGCCTTCGGCACGACCGAACCGGCCTAATGCGCTTTATGCGGGTACTGGTTTAGATACGAAGTACGCGAAGAATAAATAGAAGATCACGTACGGTCTTTTGTGGGTAAAGCCTAAAATTACAGGCTTGAACCCAGCGCAGGTGCCGGGGTGTAGCCGGCATAAGCCAATTTAAATTTATAATTTTAAATAACTTCCCAGTTACAAAATAATCTATTTTTTTGATGTGTGCAATAGGGGAGATAAATAAAAAGACAAGCGGCGTTTAAAGCGGGTAATGCACAACTAAACTTGAAAAAAATAACTAAAATTGTATCCTTGTACTAAGCCAGGCTATTTTAAAAATAAGCAGCAGCCTTTTATAAAAATCATTACTGCATCTTTACACTTTATTAAATAACGTTGGGCAAACAGTATAGATATATATTTTTAGTACCCCTGTTTTTCATTTGCGGCACCGGCAACAGCACGCCCTTAAGAAGATCATTGCCCGATACTATTACTGCGGCGCAACAGCAGGCCATAACTTATATTGACGGGAATGATACCCTAAGCCAAAGTGTTTACTGGCCCAATATTAAGCCTTACCTGTTCCTGCAGAACATAAAACTAAATATCTACCACCCGCTTGGTTTATATGAAGGGGTAAGTACCAATTTTTGCGGGTATGCAGCATTATCGTACCTGTTTTTGCACAACGACCCTTTAGGCTATGCTAAGCTATTGTTGCAATTGTATAAAAATGGTACGGCAAAATTTGCAAAAGTTACATTTAAACCATCACCTGAAATAATGCAGGCTGCGGGAACGCTGAGATTTAAAGGCATCTTAGATATTCACCCTGCCGACCAGCTTTGGTTTTTATGCCTGGCCGACCATTTTAAAGGATACCTGAATTTTTTCGACAAGCATTACGATGATGGAGATGAAGACACATTTTGGGCTGCGGTTAACTATGCCAAATTTAACCGCATGGTTAAAAAGCTGTTGGGCCTTGAGGTAGAGGCTGCAGGGTCAGATTTAATACATCCGGATGTTGGCGATCTGTATGAATACATCAGTGAGCGTATTAAAACCGGTACCGTCGTGCTGTACCTTAACAATCTTTACCTGTATAAAAGATCGCACACCACATTAAGGCTGGGCATACCTACACATTACGTTATACTGGAACAGGTATCCAGGGATGAGAATGGTATTATAACCATCATCTACTGGGATTATGGCGCCCGCTCACTAAGGCAGGTTACTGCCAGGTTTTTGCGGAAAATAATTTTTGGTATAAGCCATTGTACAAAAAAACCGGGCCATGCGGGGTAAAAGGTTATGCAACATATTGTTAGTTAGTGCGGGCATGCTGCTCTGTTCGTGCAGCATCTCAAAAAGCTCGCTTGTACAGTATTATTCCAAGCATCAAAAAGTGCTTGACAGTATTGAGGCATCGTATAAAAACCTTTACCGGTTAAACCCGTTTTCCATCGGGTTTACTGACAGGTCATTTAATTATGTATCCGTTACCATTATTACAGATACGCTTCAGTATATCTACGATTTTGGCGTTGATGAGCCACGCTTAAAAGACACTTTAAGTAAATATGAACTGAACGAAACCGCCGTTATTAAACTTATAAAGCAAATGCGCACGGTACATTGTACCTGGATAAACAACCTGGTTTATTATGAGAATACTAAAGCGCAGCCCATGACATTTATATCTATCAGGCCCATCGCTTTACATGCGCCATTTATGTATAAAAAGTATTATATACTCGCCTATTTTTCACAGCCCCAATATTTTGACAGTGAAGGAAGGCTTTTTGCAGGCAAAAGAAAAAGAAGGCTGAGAAAAATTAACGATGAGGTTTTTCTCAGGTTAAATGATAAGGTATGCTATACTATTTCAGAAAATTTCAGATAATTTTAAAGCTGTAATCAAATTAAGTTTTTGATCAACTGCATTTGGACAACCATAACCGGAAAGCGATTATGCGGTACGATATATTCTTCTAACGAAACAAACCAACACTATGGGCAATAAATACAATTACAACCAGCAAATGAATGTTATGTATGATCATCTTGAACTGATTGATGTTCCTGCAATTGTTGCTGCGTGTAAAGACAAATGGTTTAACCAGACCCTTACGCAAATAAACAGCAGCGTTGCACGGATTGGAATTGTTGAAGGCGAATACCACTGGCATAAACATGACAATGATGATGAATTCTTTTTTGTACTGGAAGGAAAATTGTTCATTGACCTTGAAGACAAAGTACTCGAACTTAACCCAATGCAGGGTGCAACTATAACCAAAGGTGTAATGCACCGCACAAGGGCCCCGCAAAAAACAGTAATGCTGATGGTAGAAACAGCAGCGATTGACCCGATTGGAGATGAATAAAAAGATACCCTGGATAATTAGCCCGGAAACAAATTTTTTAAAAAGAAAACTGATGATGCACTTAAGGAAAATTGGTAAACCCAAGGCAGGCGAGTACCCGTCTTATTCAGAGAGTTATATGGAACTGGTTGCGGATGATGATGATATCCTGGAACACTTAAGGCAAAACTTTTTCGCGATAAAAGAACTTATTTACAACCTTCCCGAAGAAAAACTGTATTACCGTTATGCGGAGGGCAAATGGACCATAAAAGAAATATTGGTACACCTTATAGATGATGAACGCATTTTTGCTTACAGGGCATTATGTTATGCAAGAAATGACAAAACAGCACTGCCGGGATTTGAACAGGATGATTACACATTATACTCCGGGGCAAACGAAAGGAGCTTAGCAAGTATTTTTGAGGAATACGAGGCAGTGCGTACTGCTACAATTTGTCTATTTAACTCATTGCCCGAAGATGCGTTTATGCGGCGGGGCGTCTTAACAGGCAATACCAATGAACGTACGGTAAGGGCCTTGGTATATCATATTGCCGGGCACGAACTGCAGCACATAAAGGTTATAAAAGAAAGATATTTGTAAAGAGCTGGTGACATGGCTGTGGAATGCTTATGATAAATGCGAGACGTGAAGAAGAAAGGGAAATAGTTATTCCAACATTTTACCCCCATGCGCCAGAATTTGGACGTTCAAAAACCTTTTGTACATTTATGTGCTGCCACATTTTTGGCAACCTTGTAAAACCTTTAAAAAACTAAATACCAGCTTTTATGTTTGGAATAAAATACATCAAATTCGATTCGATGTCCTATGTAATTCACTTCAAAAATGGGCAGATCAAAAAAGAAGGGCGGGGGCTTTCCTTTTTCTATTATTCACCAAACAGTTCAATTGCTGCCATCCCGATGGGCAGCAACGATCTTCCTTTTATTTTTGATGAAACAACTACAGACTATCAAAGCATTTCAATACAGGGACAGGTTACTTATAAAATAAGCAACCCCAAGCAATTAGCCGAATTGCTCGATTTTACTGTTGACAGCAGCGGGACGTATAAAAAGAATGATTCAGAAAAATTAAACCAGCGCATTATTAACGAAGCGCAAACAGCCACATCTTCGTTCATCCACAGCCTTGGCCTGAAAGAATCTATCCGCTCAGCAAAAGCAATTGAAACAAAAATAACGGAAGGGCTGCACGCATCGCAGGCTATCTCCATTCTCGGCATCGAAATATTAACGGTAAACATCCTTGCCATAAAAGCAACACCAGAAATGGCGCGGGCATTGGAAACGGAAACACGGGAGAAATTATCGCAGGAGGCAGATCTTGCCGTGTATGAGCGCCGAAACTTTGCTGTTGAACAGGAGCGTAAAATAAAAGAAACAGAGTTAAATACAGAGATAGCTGTAGAAGAAAAGAAAAAGCAAATTGATGAAAAGAAGATGGAAGCTGAAATTCAAAAAGCGGATAATGACCGGAAACTCCGTGAAATGAAAGTGCAGGCAGATATTGCAGTTGAAAACCAGCGTAAATTGTTGATAGAACAGAAAACTGCAAATGAAAGAAAAGAAGCGGATACACAAGGCTATGTAGTGGAAACAACGTTGAAGCCCTATAAAGAAATGGACTGGAAAATTATTACTGCACTAAACAATAACCCTGACCCCAAATTTAATATCGCTTTAGCCTTCAGGCAACTTGCAGAAAATGCTGAAAAGATCGGGAATTTAAATATAAGCCCCGAACTTTTAGAATCCATTCTCACCGACAAGAAGGATAAAAAATGAAGATTGAATTCGCGATCATCGTAAAAAATAAAACAAGGCTTGAGACGCTGATTGAACGGTTCAATACAATGGCACAGGCAAAATTTTACATTGAAAGGTCGGGCGGCAATTTTGAAGATTATGAAATTGAGCATGACAATTTTCATCAATCACTTTCCATTGTACAACGCCAGCTTTCAAAGGTTATAAAAAACAAAATAGTAGAGCGCAGTTTTCTGCCTTCGTTCCTGTTCAATGAAAACCAGGTGGTAATCGTAATAGGCCAGGATGGCCTTGTTGCAAACACGGCAAAATATGTTAATGCGGTACCCATTGTTGCTGTTAACCCCGACACCGAACGTTACGACGGCTTTTTGCTCCCTTTCAACCCCGGCAATTTTATAGTTGCGGTTGAAAAAGTGATGACAAATAATTATAGTACAAGAACGGCTGCATTTGCCGAGGCATGTTTAAACGACGGGCAAAGGCTCCTTGCATTTAATGACCTTTTTATAGGGGCGGCTTCACATGTATCTGCACGGTACAAAATTACTTACAACAAAAACACAGAGGAGCAATCTTCTTCCGGCATCATAGTATCTACGCAGGCCGGTTCAACAGGCTGGATGAGCTCTGTTTTCAATATGACATTTGGCATGCATAAATTCATTGAAAAGGATAACAGTAAAAGGAAAATGGTAAAATTAAAAGATGATCAGTTGATGTTTGCTGTAAGGGAACCATTCAGGAGTCAAAAAACACAGGCCGATCTGAATGCAGGTATATTAACGCCCCAAACGAGGCTTATTTTGGAATCGTATATGCCAACCAACGGCGTAATATTTTCAGATGGTGTGGAGAAAGATTTTCTGCAATTCAATTCCGGTGCAATAGCTACCATTGGTACAGCAAAAGAAACAGCAAAACTGGTGATAAAGGATTGAGGGCTGCTGACCGCTCGTAAAGCTGTGTATTGTGTTATTACAAAAAATAGGAAATTGTATGCACAAATAAACAATGGCCAACAACGAAACAGATATTCCAGGGCTGGTTACGCATCTTTTCAGGCACGAATCAGGAAAATTGGTTTCTGTATTGACAAAGATATTTGGCGCTAAAAATTTAGGGCTTGCCGAAGATGTTGTGCAGGATGCCTTACTTGATGCCATTGAGCAGTGGAAATATAAGGGAGTTCCTGAAAACCCCGCAGCCTGGTTGTATAAAGTGGCAAAGTACAAAGCACTTAATATTGTTAATCACGAAAAATATAAAAGGCAATATTCTTCTGATGCAGTACACCTGCTGCAATCCGAATCGACGGCAGGTCCCGGCTGGGAACAACTTTTTTCGGAGCAGCAAATATTGGATGACCAGGTACGGATGATGTTTACCTGCTGCCACCCTTCCATTTCACCAGATTCGCAGGTGGCACTCACGTTAAAAACGCTTTGCGGTTTTAGTATTCCCGAAATTGCCAAAGCCTTTATTACCAGCGAAGAGAATATAAACAAACGGCTGGTGAGGGCGAGGCAAAAGTTAAGGGAAGATAAAATAGCTTTTGATGTACCTGCCGGGAAAGACCTGGAACCCAGGCTGGGATCCGTTTTAGAAACCATCTATCTTTTATTTAATGAAGGGTACGCCGCTTCGCACGGCGATGCTTTTATCCGCTATGAGCTTTGTGAGGAAGCTATCCGCATCGCCGGGATCATTTCATCTCACCCCCTGATAACAGGGAAAGAAAATATTTATGCGCTGCTTTCATTAATGCTGCTGAATGCATCGCGGTTTAAATCGCGGCAGGATAATGACGGAACGATCATAGAACTGGACGGGCAAAACCGCAGCTTATGGGATAAAGACTTGATCCAAAAAGGCGTGTCTTTTTTAGACAGGTCCATGACGGGCAACTCTGTTTCAAGGTATCATATCCTGGCAACCATTTCCGCACATCACTGCACTGCTGCAGGTACTGAAACCACAGACTGGCAAAGCATTCTTTCCCTGTATGATAACCTGCTGCAAATTGATAACTCCGCCATTGTACTGCTTAACCGCGCGGTTGTTATCTCCAGGGTTTTTACAGTACAAAAAGCAATTAACGAGCTGGAGAAAATAAAGAATGATCCATTGATAAAAAATTACCAATACTACTATTCTACACTGGCTGAATTTTATTTAAAACAAAAGCGTTTGCCCGAAGCCGGAAAATATTTTGCAAAAGCCATTGAACTTTCGTCTGTTCAATCAGAAAAGGACGCCTTGCAACGAAAGCTAAGCAATTGTTATTCAGCCAGTTAAAAATTATTTTCATGGCCATGTCCCTTTTGCAATATCTCATTTGATATATTGGTATAGAACGAACATCAGCAGAAATTAAACATCCATTATATGAAAGAATTTATGTTGTTAATAAGAACAGAAGGTGATTACTGCGCTGCTATGGCGCCTGAAGATTATCAAAAGCATATTCAGAAAGTAGCAGGTTATATAAACAAACTGATGCAGGATGGAAAGCTTAAAGGGGCACAGCCCCTGGACATGGAAGGTACAATGATACATGGCAACAACGGTATTTTTAAGGACGGGCCTTACATTGAAAGCAAAGAACTGATCATCGGCTATTTTCACATTTTGGCAAAAGACCTGGATGAAGCCCGGGAGATAGCAAAAGCAAATCCTGTATTTGAAGAAACAGAAGCCCGTATTGAAATAAGGGCCATAAAACATGAAGAGGGAATTAACTGACCCGGAATATTAATTAAAATAAGTGGTACAAATACGCAATAATCAATACGCAACACTCAATATTCAAGGTAAAAAATACATGGGTATGTTCGATTTGTCTGAAGGACGCTCATGGAAAATATTTTATTCAGTAATGCACTACAGGTGCTTTTATTAATAAACAAAAAATAACATTTTATGCAAACCGCCGGAACCGTTCTCAAAAACTTTTACGATGCAGTTATAAAAAAAGATATTCCCGCTGCACGCACTTTTTTAAGTGATGACCTCATATTCGTGGGGTTGTTTGAAACTTATCCCAATGCTGATACATACATCGCAGCCCTTACCGGCCTGTTACAAATAACGGTAAAGCTTGATGTTAAAACCATTATCGCAGAAGGAGATGAGGCCGCTATATTCTTCCAGTTGGAAACTACCGCCCCTGCCGCAACAACACTTGTTGCTGAGTGGCACCAGGTAAAAAATGGCAAGATAGTACATGTTGAATCAGCCTTCGATGGCCGGCCTTTCGCAGCCATGTTTACCGGCAAGTAGCAAAAAAGCATTGACTATTTAGGCAAACACAAAATCATCACCATTAAAAACTAAAACAATGAAAGAGTTTATGTTACTCATCCGCAACCAAATGGGGCATCATGAAGCAATGTCGCCCGAACAGCAGCAACAGTTTTTAAATAAATGCATGGTGTACATTGAAGGCCTTAAGAAAAATGGCAATTTAAAAATTGCACAACCTATTGCCAGGCAGGGCAAAATTATTTCGGGTACAGCAGGTGCCTGGATGGAAGGGCCGTTTAATGAAGCCAAAGAAGTTATTGTAGGTTATTACCACATTCTTGCCAACAGCATTGACGAAGCCATTGCCATTGCAAAAGGGAACCCTGAGTTTGAATACAGCACCACCGCAAGAGTTGAAGTACGCCCTATAAAAACGATGGAAGAAACTACGGGTTATGTATATCCCGAAGCAAACTGATGGTTGATTAAAATGATCCATTGCTTAATCGCCACGTTGAAGCAAAAGATATGGGCCGCCAGTAGTGTACTCCTTTGTGTAGCGGGCAAAGTATAGCTCAGGGGTTTACTTTGCCCAACTGCTTTGTATAAAATTTAATAAACCCTTCTTTATCCTTTTTTACCTGTTTCGACAGTTCTTTTGCCACAGGCAAAACGTCAAAATATTTTTCGCCCCAAATACTTATTTCCACCATTAACGGCAGAAGGTCAATACCCATAGGCGTAAGCCTATAAAATATTTTGGCTTTGCTCGCGGGGTGCTCTTCTTTCGAGATCAGCCCTGCCTTTTCCAGCGATACTAACCTGTCTGCGAGAATGTTAGTGGCAATTTTTTCCGGGGCCTTCAAAAATTCACCATACGTATTTGCATTATAAAACATAAGGTTACGGATGATAAGCAGCGACCATTTATCGCCCCAAATATCCAGGGAACTGCTGATAGGGCAATCAGACCTGCGTCCAGTTTTCTTTAGCATAAATATTTTTGTTAAAATACTTGCATTTTGCAAGTAATATTTATATTTGCTTGCATTTTGCAAGTGTAAAACTATTATAATCTTCTATAATGGTTTTTTTAGACACAAACATACAAACACCAAAACTATGGCAAACAAACAAACGGTATTAATAACAGGGGCAACCAGCGGCATAGGGCTGCAAATTGCAACAAAACTGCATGATAACGGTTACAGCGTTTTTGGTACAAGCCGCAACCCCGCCAAATATGCGGATAAAGTTCCTTTCCCGCTTTTAGCCCTGGATGTTACTTCAACAGAATCTATTAATGATTGTGTCAAATTGCTGTTAACTAAAACGCCTGTGCTTGATGTACTTATAAATAACGCAGGCGTGTTTCTTAGCGGCAGTATTGAAGAAACAACCATTGAACAGGCCTATAAACATTTTGAAACAAATTTTTGGGGAGCAGTTAAAATTACGAGGGCTTTTCTCCCGGTTATGCGCGGGCAAAGAAGTGGTAAAATTATTACTACTGGCTCTTTGGTGGGCCTGATCGGCATACCCTTCAGCAGTTATTATTCAGCCTCCAAACACGCCCTGGAAGGATTTTTTAAATCACTCAGGTTTGAGGTAAAAAAGTTTAACATCCAGGTTTCGGTGGTAGAGCCTGCCTTTTTCAAAACGAATATCGATGCTGCATCTGAACATGCTGTTGAAAGTATAAAAGATTATGACGACATAAGAAAACTTGCCAATGATTTTGCCGAAAAATCAATTGCGGCAGCACCCGAACCAAAACCTGTGGCTGATATTGTTTTAAAAATTATACAGGATAAAAACCCTAAGTTCAGTTACCCTGTAGGCAAAAATTCAAAGCTGTTACCCGTTCTGCAGTTATTGGCACCTGGCAGCTACGAAAAAGGGTTTTTAAAAAAATTGAAATTTTAAGTAGAATAACAGGAATTAACCTACCAGGCGCCTGTTGTTGATATCGTGCTAAAAATGGCTGCGGTTTGCATGCGCAAATCTTTAAAATCCTTCCATAGATTTGCGGATGCGAAAAATTAAAAATATCATTTTTGACCTGGGCGGTGTTTTTCTTCATGTAGATTATCTTAAAACACAGGAAGCCTTTATACAGGCAGGCGTTACCAATTTTGACCAGTTATATACACAACAGCATGCTTCCCCCCTTTTTGAATTGCTGGAAACAGGCAAAATTACCCCGGAGGAATTTTATGATCTTTTTAGGGAAATTTCCGGCACTCAGTTAAGTAATGAGCAAATACGCACCGCGTGGAATGCCATACTTGGTGAATTTTATATGGATGCTTTAGAATGGCTTACTGTAAAAAACAAACAGTATAATGTGTACCTTTTCTCTAATACCAATAAAATTCACAAGGATGCCTTTGAGCGTATTTACCGGGAGCAAACGGGGCTGGAAAATTTTGAAGACAATTTTATCAGGTCATATTATTCCCACGAGTTAGGGCTTCGTAAGCCTTATCCTTCCTCATTCCGGGCTATTATTGATGAACTGCAGCTTGATGCAGCTGAAACCTTGTTTATTGATGATTCATTAAAGAACGTAGAGGGTGCGATAGAGGCGGGCTTGCAGGGGATCCATCTTGAATTGCCGGGAACCGTAACCATGTTAAAATTATAAGCCAGTAAATAAGTACGAGGTGAGAGAGTGGCTATACTAATTGATGCTGATTTTCACGATTGACGTTTCACGTCTCACGTCCCTACTTCACTTCCTCAAAATCAATATAATCATCGTCTTTTGATGCAGGCTTTTGGGCAGGTTTGGCTTCGGCACGGGGGCGTGCATTCTGCTGCTGGCGCATTTGCTCTTCCTGTACGCGCTGAAACTCAGCCATTTTGCTTTTCACCTGGGATGCAGCTTTTGATACAGGCACAACAAACCCTGTTACCAGTTTGTACAACAGGTAAATTACAAAAACTACAACGGCTAAATCCAGTAATCCCTCCATAACACCTGCAAAGATAATACA
>Ga0207159_1172_pt1 | contig 14150 bp, 12 predicted proteins | sample Alteio_BWMinHeat_23_FD_153511 | JGI IMG/M metagenome (GOLD analysis project Ga0207159, IMG submission 153511) | Enriched cells from forest soil in Barre Woods Harvard Forest LTER site, Petersham, Massachusetts, United States -... | ecosystem: Environmental > Terrestrial > Soil > Temperate forest >... | reverse complement strand
CTCCGGAAATTGCCCCCTACTTAGAAGAGGTCATCCTCCATGCCCCTGGAAAAGAACTGGAAATCCTCCAGCAGCAGATCCCCCATCTCAAAGATCTCGCCACCCATGGGAAGAAAGGAGCCCTATTCGTCGGCAGCCAATATTTATCCTCCCCACAACGTAAAGCCTATTTGTCCAAGTTGACAGCATTCAAAAAGGACCTTCCTGCGTCCTCGTTGAATATTCTGGAAGGGCGCGGCAACGGCATGGGCGCAAGGATAGCGGGCATGCGGCCCGATCTGGGTCCTCTGGGTAAACCTGTCACACAAGTGGGCTATGATGCTCTCAAAGTGCTCCGAACAGCGTCGACAACTAGTTGGGATTTTCTCTATGTGGCCGGAGCCAACCCTGCCTTGAAATATCCTTCAGACCTATGGAAACAGGCGCGCTCCAAACTTAAATTTGTCGTTGTCCAAGATCTCTTCATGACGGAGACGGCTTCACAGGCAGATGTTGTGTTGCCAACGCTCTCTTTTGTAGAAAAAGGGGGGAGCTTCGTCAATATCGAAGGAAGAGTCCAGAGGCTCATGCCTGGAAAAGAGATTCCTGAAGGACTCTATAGCGATGGTGAAATCTTTGCCATGATAGCGAAATTGCTAAATCTCTCGATAGGCATAGATCCTGCCTTTGCAGCTGTTTTAAAACAAGAGCGCATTCCTTTGAATAGACCAGACACAGTTGAAACGCCTAGCACAAGTCCCACTGTGTCTTCTGGGGTGCTGACCGCCACCTTTGCTCACGCTCTTTTTGACCATGGAGTGCGTATGAGACACAATTCTCATGTCGTCAAATTAGCCAAAGAACCCTTTGTACGTCTGCACCCTTCTGAGGCTCTCAAGAGATCACTTGGGGATGGGGATGTCATTCGCATAAGCGCAAATCAGCAAGCGATAAGTGCTAAAGTCTGTTTGGATAAACAGGTGGCTGAAGGAACTGTTGTGTTGCCCCTTGGATTCCCTGAGATGGCCGTTCAAGACCTAGCCCCCAACCTCCTCAATGGCCTAACAGTAACGATTAGCCCTGCGAAGTAAAAGGCGGCGCAGAGCGCCGCACTCCATGGAGCTCGCAAGCTCGCTCATGAGCGAGCCTGCGAGCTCCATGGAGTGCGGCGCTCTGCGCCGCCTTAAATTCTATGTCGTTGAGAGTGTGTAATTCGTACGAAATCCTCTTTCGTTATCATTTATGGATGGCGTAAAAATGATTCTTTCTGCCATCATGTCGCCAACGTCCAGTTCAGGGGAAGACCGGTGGAACTCCGGCACTGTCCCGCAACGGTAATTGAGTCGAACCTCATAAGTCCGATTGCCTGTCCTGGCTAACTCCCGAGGAGGAAAATGACAATGAACGATTCTCGCATTGGTGCCATCTTAGCTTTTATCATTTTTGGAATCATCAGCCGATTCTTACCGCACCCCCCGAATTTTACAGCTCTCAACTCAATAGCACTTTTCAGCGCGTGTTACTTGAGCAGTCTGAGCCTATCCCTGACGACAGTATTTGCTGTGATGCTACTAAGCGATCTGGCCCTCGGATTTCACCCAGGCATACCCTTCGTTTACCTCAGCTTTGGACTGATCATCTTGATGGGGCGATATCTGAGATCAAACCAAACGCTTTATCGCGTTCCCCTGTTTCTCTCCGCCTCTTCGCTGCTCTTCTTTGTTGTCACAAGCTTTGGCGAGTGGCTGACAAATCCGCTGTACCCCAAAACAGGCTTCGGCTTGGGTCTCTGCTACCTTGCAGGCGTCCCCTTTCTCGCTAATCAGCTTCTAGGCGATCTTACATACGGTCTTCTCATGTTTGGCTGTTTTTCCACCCTCGCTGAGAAGACGTTCTTACAGCGGAAGAGTAAACTTTCGACGAACCCCGTGTTTTAGGTTTACCGCAGAGCCACAAAGTGCGCAGAGAAAACGCAGAGACTATTTTTGTGAAAAAAATCCTCTGCGCTTCCTCGGCGCTCACTGCGGCTCTGCGGTAAACCAAAACACGTGTTTGTCGAAGGTTTACGCGGAAGAAGTCAAAAATTATACGCGACGCAAAGGGGTTTAAAACAGGATATCCTGTTTTCAAGCCTTAGCGTCACTCATCATTTTCTGATCGCAAAAAAACAGGCGTGTCGGTATCATCGGTGCATAATATTCTCTCAAAAGAGCAAGTATGTTGAATCAATCTCGCTTTCACTATTGCCAAGACCTCTTATTTTGGTGGCTTTAAGCCAGCCATTTCCTCCTTTTTTTCTTACAATCTAACAAGTTAAATTTCGAATCAATATAGGATCATCATCTATGGACACAGATCAACATCATAAAGGTAGTCTCCTTGGAGGCGTCTTGCTCGTGGCAGGATGCTGCATCGGCGCAGGGATGCTCGGTCTCCCCGTTTTAAGCGCTGCCGCAGGATTCAAACCCTCTCTCTTCATCTTTTTTGTCTGCTGGATCTTCATGGCTTGCACTGGCCTCCTCCTCTTAGAAGTGAATCTCTGGTACGGCCAAGAAATCAATATCATCACCATGGCAGAGCGCACATTAGGAATCGTCGGCAAGGGCGTCAGCTGGTTCGTTTTCCTCTTCTTATTTTACTCTCTAATGATCGCTTATGTGGCTGCTAGCGGCTCCCTCGTGACAGATTTCACCTCTCGATTCCTCGGCATCGATCTCCACCCATGGATAGGAAGCCTTGCCTTCTGTCTTCTATTCAGCATTTCGCTTTACCGTGGGACAGGCTCTGTCGATTGGTTTAATCGGCTCCTCATGTTAGGTCTTGTTGTCTTCTATGTCATTCTTGTGGCTATGGGAGCCAGACATGTGAACCCTCATTATTTATCCCATCAGAACTGGGGCGCTGTCACAGCTGTGATCCCGGCTGTGATCGTTTCCTTTGGTTTTCACAATCTCGTTCCCAGTCTGACAACCTATCTTCAAGGGAATGTCAAATCGCTCAAGCTCACGATTTTGATTGGGAGTGCCATCCCCTTGCTGGTCTACCTCGTTTGGGAATGGATTATCTTGGGAATCGTCCCCCCAGGAGACTTCGCCGAGGCTTTAGATAAAGGGGAGATCGCCACACAGGCATTAGAAAATGCGGCCGGATCATCATGGATCATCGATGTGGCCCAAGCGTTCGCATTTTTTGCGATTGTCACCTCATTCTTGAGCGTCGCGCTCAGTTTTGTGGACTTCCTGTCGGACGGTCTTAGCATTAAGAAATCACCCAGCGGAAAGATCGTCTTGATAAGCTTAGTGCTTGTACTCCCATTTATTTTAGCCTTTCTCTATCCGACCATCTTCTTGATGGCCTTAAACTATGCGGGAGGCTATGGGGCCGTCATCCTATTCGGTATACTGCCTGCTCTGATGGTATGGAAGGGACGCGCGATCCATCCAGAGGCAGCCAGACTCGTTCCTGGAGGCAAAATCACACTATGTGCTGTCATCCTCTTTGCGATTTGGGTGATGAGCCTGCAGATTGTTTAAAGGGAGAAAAAATATGACAGAAAAAAAACGCATTTTGACGGGAGACCGACCCACCGGAAGACTCCACTTAGGGCACTATGTAGGATCTCTAAAGAATCGTATCGCTTTGCAAGAGACCTATGACTGTAATTTCATCATAGCTGATCTGCATACACTAACGACGAAACCCCAAAAAGAGCACATCCTTGAGCTCAGAGAAAACATCCGTCAGCTGGTGCTGGACCATTTAGCGTGTGGTATCGACTACAATAAGGTCACATTCTACCTCCAGTCAGCCACTACAGCCGTCTACCAATTGAATCTTCTTTTCGAAATGCTCATCTCCTTCAATCGGCTAGCAGGCCTTCCCAGCATTAAGGAGATGGCTAAAAATGCCCATCTGGATACCGAGAACATCCCTTTTGGTCTGATAGGATATCCCGTCTTGCAGACCGCCGATATCCTCATGTCGCGCGCCCACTGCGTCCCTGTGGGCAAAGATAACGAAGCCCATATCGAATTGGCGCGCGACATCGCCCGCCGGTTCAATATGTACTATGGAGAGGTTTTCCCTCTTCCAGAGGTGCTCTTAAGCGATGTCCCTGCCTTGATTGGAACCGATGGCAAAGGGAAAATGAGTAAGTCGGCAGGCAACTCCATCTATCTATCGGATGATGCACAGACCGTCGAGAAGAAAGTCAAGGGCATGTATACCGATCCGAATCGTGTCCGAGCCGACACCCCAGGCACTGTGGAAGGCAACCCTGTCTTCATCTTCCATGATGTCTTCAATCCAAACAAAGGTGAAGTCGAGGATCTGAAAGCACGCTATCGCACAGGAACCGTCGGCGATGTCGAAGTCAAAGAGAAGCTGACGATAGCCCTGAACCGATTCTTGGATCCCATTCGGGAGAAAAGGAAATTCTACGAAGCCGAAAAGGGCCTCATCGAAGAGATCATCTACGACGGAACCCTTAAAGTCGAGGAGCAGGGTAGAGAAACAGTCAAAGAAGCCATGAGTGCCATGGGACTCTCCGGCGCCTGGAATAAGATCTCCCGCATCGCCCGCGACCGCAAAAAAGGGTAAACCATGCTGGGACAAATTTACTTGATGTCATCGAAGCTTTGGAATCTGGTCACCATGAAAAAAATAAAGATGAATTCCGATCGGACTTTCAAAGCTTGGAATTATGCAATTCGTGGAAGAACCATTGATGGTGATGACTTACGTATTGCTGTATATTTCGAAGAAGATGTAGTCATGATCGCCACTGTGATTAGACTATTAACTTAATGAGGTTGTCTATGGACAGAAAAATAATTGATCATTTTTTTTATGAAGGACTTGGTTTCCCTATTCACCTACTTAACGTTCCTATGATGAAAACTCGGGGAGAATGGACTCCTGACCTCGACTACAATCAACTCCAAAAGGCTGTTTTGGTTGCCCTCGCAACAAAACCGTTTTCACTAACAGGTAATGAAATTCGATTTATAAGAAAACATTTCAGGAGAACTTTAGAGGCTTTCGGGCAAGAATTTGGTGTTTCCCATGTCGCTGTTATGGATTGGGAAAAAGAAAAAAACAACCCGGTTAAGATCAATCCGGCTACGGAAAAATGTGTTCGCCTCTTTATTATTGATGAACTGCATGTCGGAGATCACAAATTTCGTGAAAGTTACCACCAAGTAGAAATCAAAAAGTTAGCTCAACTGCAAAAATCAAAAAGAAAATTACATTACGAACCTTTAACTTTTGATGCGGAGCAAGCAATGATAGCATAAAAGTCGACGCATCTACTCACAACTGTGCTCGTGCGATATGGGTCTCTTCCAAATCTAGTTCGTGCTCGAACTGGCTTAAAAGCCTATCATCGATCTCGAGACGCTCCCATATTTGCCCTTCTAATGGCATCCCATTTGGCAGCGCTAGTGGCAGGGCCAAGGCTGCCGTCAACGATACAATACCGCGCATCCCCGACCACCCAACCAGGGCCGCTTCACGCAAGATTTGGGGACATCGGTCTACAGACTTGGGTTTGTATTTTGCCCTAATATAGGCAACACCACTCTTGGCATAGACCCAGATTAAACGCACGGTGATCATCGCAAATGTAATCAGAAAGGCATATTCCGTATACTGCACCATCTGCCTCATCGTCATCATACTGGTCAAAGTGCGAAGCTGCAAACCAATCAGAATAAAAACAAAGCAGTTCATCAAAATAATAAAGATGTCCCAAGCAGCATAGCCGAGAATCCTCCTCAGCGAAGAATAGTGCCTGATAAGGACCTTCGAACCTACTAATCCATTCACAACAACAGCTAACACACCCGAAACCCCCAGTGCGTCTGCCAAGATGTAAGTGATGTATGGAATCGAAAATGAAAATACCACTCCTACAACAGGTTCTAAATAACACCGGGAAAAATTTTGGAGTATATAGCCTAGAACAAGCCCTACTCCGATACCTCCTGAGACTGTCCTGACAAACACTATACTTGCTTCCGAGAATGAAAAGACGCCCGATAGCAGTGCTACAACAGCCAATCTATAGAGTACTAGAGCCGAAGCGTCATTCACCAAGCTCTCCCCTTCCAATATTGTCAACAATCGATTGCTTATAGCAAACCGTTTCAGTATTGTCGTGGCTGCAACAGCATCTGGAGGCGATACGATAGCTCCAAAAGCAAAAGCCAGCGCCCAAGGAAATTCAGGGAAGATCCACTTGAAGATCACTCCAATGACTAGCGTTGTGAATACAACTAGTCCTAAAGAGAGAGAGAGGATATCCCTCCAATTGCGTTTGAATTCTCGAAATGAGATTCCAAAAGCTGCATAATATAATATCGGAGGCAAGACGATCACAAGGATCAAACTGGGATCGAATGAAATGACATGCTGGGTTGGAATGAAACCAATGGCGGTTCCTCCGATGACGAGAGCAATTGGATAAGGCATATGTATTTTCTGCGCAATTCCAACAAGGAGTGCTGCCGAAAACATCAGCATGATAAAAATCTGAAAGTTATCCATACCCTCTCATGATTGAATTTCTTGTATATATAATACGTTTCTGCAATTCCCGCTATTGCCTACTATTCCGCGCGGGCAGGCATGACCCACACTTGTAACTATTCACGTCACCCCATGGGAGTCACCTGAAGATGAAAAAGCTTACAAAGGTCTATGATCGTTTCGATGTCGTCGTTGTTCCCTTCCCTTTTATTGACAGTGCCACATCAAAGAGACGTCCAGCATTAGTTCTTTCATCCGCACGCCATTTCAATAAAGAAATAGATGCTAGCATCTTAGCCATGATCTCTTCATAGCTCCACTCACCCTGGCCATTATACCAGCAGTTCCCGCTAGGAAAAATTCATGAACCCCGGAATGGGGTGACAGATGGTAGCCCAGGGTAAGGCAGCCCCGGTAGGAGCAACGCAACCCTGGGTAAAAAGGATCTAGCGGGAACTGCTGCCATTTTGTGCACGAATGATTCCACCAATATATTCATAGAGTCTTGTTTGAAATGGATTGTGAATCAATGGATGACGGTATTTTGTGCTGAACACTATGTGATATGTCAGTTTGGTGAATGTACTCATAGATTCTTTCCTGTCGCCACATTCGCGGCTTCGTTTTGATTTTGACTTTACCACAGGCTTGCGCCTGTGGCTACATGCTTTTGCCGCATTCGCGGCTTTTCACTCAATGGGACTTAATTTAGTATCAGAAACCTATAAACTATAGGGCGGCGCGGAGCGCCGCACTCCATGGAGCTCGCAAGCTCGCTCATTTCCCATTAAAATAGAGAGTATCATTGTCGTTGACATGGAGAAAGGTGCGGTCTTCGTTGAACTGAAAAGAGCCCATTTTTTGTTTACTTTCGGCTGACCCCCCTATCCAAGAGGCTGTGACTGATACTTTCCAAATCTCTCGAGAAACTACCCCGTTGCCTAGTGTCCAAACTTCTCCTTTTCTAGGGTTGATGATTTTTCTTCCTTGATTATAAAATTTGTGCGTGCTAGACATCACCCTACCGTCCTTCCAATTGACAAAAATTGGATAAGAATCGTCCCCATTTCCGGAAAAAAGAATCAATCGTCCATTATCACAAAGATCGCCAAAGGAAACTTGGACTGAATTAAGTGTCATACTCTTCTCAACATCCGACACCACCTCTTTGTCTAGTTTTAAGGTTCTCACCTTCAAAAGAGACTGTTTCTCATTCAACGGATCTTCCTCAATCGTGAAAAGTTTATCGCCTTTTGCAAAGACCGCTGCGACATTTTTAATTGACTTTCGATCTCCAGTAGGACCAAATATCAAATATTCTTTAGCTTCAAGCTTGTCATGAAATCCACAATGAGTCGAAAGAGAATGAAAGTCACCATAACCAAAATCTTCAGCCTTAAAAGATTGTGTCCATTGTCCATTTTCAATCTTGCCAACTATTAATACTTTCTTTTCTTTTTCCCATGCACATTGGTAGGTATAACCCTCAGGACTTATATGAAATTGGCGATTCCAATCGCAGAAAATGGACTCTGGCATTTTTTCTGTAAAAGTGGTCAATTTTCCCGTTGCTGAGGAAATCAAACTGACTTGCAATTTGTCACGGAGTTGGATGGCAATATAATTTCCTACTTGTTCTAGGTCATAAGGAGGAAAATAGTTCCTACCACATATCACTTTAGAAGGCTCTATTAACGGGACCGGGCGGTCATCTTGTGTTGTCAACTGTTTTGCTGTTAAAGGAATACCCCATACCATCTTTTCACTCTCCAGATCATAAGCAAGAAGGTAACTTGGAAAACGTGTCCCATCTTGAAAAGGGATGCAGGCATCATAGACGCCTATCATCAGGGATTGATATACAAATACTTTCCTATACTCGTTAAAGCTCAATCTTCTTGTACAGGTGGGATCCTTATCTAATGTGAGTTCACGGAAGGGAGGAAAAGGATATCCAAAATACTGTGTGAAATCGATAGCCCAAAAACCTGGTAATAACGTGACTAACTCATTTAAATGGGGAATGGCTTCGTTCAGAGAGTCGGCTCGTACGGCTTCAAGTAAATGACGGCCAATTTCTGCTGTTTTGGGATCGTGACTCTTAGACAAAGCATCTGCCATGAACCGGGGGACTTCAGGTGATAGCGTTGTAAAAAGAGATAGGATGATTTTCCCTTTGTTTGGCCATTTGTCCATGGGTATATTCACCAACTGTTCTACAAACCATTTGCAAACGTTGTTGAGTGAGTTTTGATCTAGTGTAAAAACTTGCTGTTTAGGTAATCCTATGTCCATATACATTGAAACAAGATCCTCTATGGTGTTCACTTTATTTGGCCAATTCTTAAGTGGGATGAGCCCTAATTGCTTGAAGGCGAAGTCGACAAAAAAAGGGCCAGATTTTGAATCGAACAATTTGTGGTAGAGTGGTGCTCGTAGGGATGGATGTTGATAAAGCAGTATTTCTATAAAAGATACGCAATTTTCCACAGTACCTGGGTTAGCCATCCAGCGCAATAATACTTCCGTTACCGTTGACATCGTAAAAGAGTCTTTTTCAGGAATGGTATAATCACAACCTGTGGCATTTTTAATAAGCCATAATAAATCGTATCCTGCTTTGTTATCCCTCTTGTTCTCATAAGCTTCGAAAAGGTGAAAGCAGGCATCTCCAATGGCTTCAGAGGTAAGATTCTTAATACCAAGAGCCAAAGTACTCAGCTCTTCTTCACTCAAGTTGGCAGAGAAAAAATGGACCAAAATAGAACTGTTATCTGTCAAAGATTTTTCTAGTGCGATTAGTGTGGTCTCACTATGACACGTTGAAAAAGGAAAAGGAGTTAGGCAAATTCTTAAAAACCGGGAGGCATTTTGTTGAGTAAATGCACGTACCTTATCAGTTGTGATCTCATTATTCTCTTTTGACAGTGCTTTGACGGCAATTTTTGTGAGCAGTGTAATGCCTTCATTTAAATCATCCTTTTTGATGTTTCCTTGTTGTTGATACGGGTGCCATTGTGCAAGAATCGTCTCTTTAACGACGTCATTAAAATTTACAGTAGACATAAAATGCTCCATCGAAATTAATTTAAAAGAATTGTACGTCATTATTTAATAAAGTACAAGATTTTTCAGGTCGATCCACTTTTGGTACTTGCCAATTTTTAAGTAATTTGTTAAAAATTGAGGAATGAATCTAGACTTTTTGAACTGAGCACCGATTTCCAACCTAAAGGCGACCAGCCTCAGGCTATCCAGAAGCTGACGGAAGGGGTGTTGCAAGGCAGAAAATCGCAGGTGCTACTCGGCATCACAGGCTCTGGAAAGACCTTCACGATGGCGAATGTGATCGCCCACGTCCAAAGACCAACCCTGGTTCTAGCCCATAACAAAACCTTAGCGGCCCAGCTCTACCAAGAGTTCAAAACCTTCTTTCCACATAATGCTGTGGAATACTTTGTCTCCTACTACGACTACTATCAACCCGAAGCTTATGTCGCCCGCACCGATACCTACATCGAAAAAGATATGTCGATCAATGACAGGATCGATAAAATGCGCCTTAGCGCGACACGCTCCCTCTTGGAACGTTCCGACGTGATCATCGTTGCCTCTGTTTCATGCATCTATGGTTTGGGCTCTCCAGAATACTACCGAGGGATGAATCTCACGATGGCGGTGGGACAAATTCGACGTCGAGATGACCTCCTCCTCCACCTTGTCGAGATGCAGTACAAACGCAACGACCTCGACTTTGCCCGATCCACATTTCGCGCTCGTGGCGACATCCTCGACATCTACCCCGCCTATGAAGAGGATCTAGCCATACGCGTGGAGCTCTTCGGCGATGAGATCGAACAGATCAGCGAGATCGATCCGCTGACAGGAAGAGTCAAAAGGCGCATCCCACAGGTTACCATCTACCCTAGTTCTCACCACGTCACCCCCGAAGAGGTCCGCTGGAAAGCCATCGAAACGATCCGTGCCGAATTAGAAGAACGGAAGCATTACTATGAAACGGAAAAGAAATACCTCGAGCTTCAGCGTATTCAAGAAAGGACGATGTACGACCTGGAGATGATCCGTGAAGTAGGAACATGCAAGGGTATTGAAAACTACTCGCGCCATTTCAGCATGCGCAAACCTGGAGATCCTCCTCCCTGCCTCCTGGACTACTTTCCTCACGACTACCTGATGTTCATCGACGAATCGCACCAGACGCTTCCCCAGCTTCATGCCATGTGCAATGGCGATAGAGCCCGCAAGCAGTCTCTCGTCGACTTCGGATTCAGGCTTCCTTCGGCCTATGACAACCGCCCCCTGCGCTTTGAGGAGACACAAGCAAGGATCCATCAGGTGATCTATGTGTCAGCCACACCCGGTCCGTGGGAAATCAAAGAGTGCGGCGGCGAGATTATCCATCAGGTGATCAGGCCTACAGGCCTTCTAGACCCCCATATTGAGGTTCGGCCCGCTTCTACTCAAGTCGACGACTGCCTCGGTGAAATACGAACCGAAGTCGGAAAAGGAAGACGCGTCTTGGTGACGACCCTGACAAAGCGTTTATCAGAAGAATTGACTAAATATTTGATTGAACTGAATGTCAAAGCCAAGTACCTCCATTCCGATATCGATACGATCGAAAGGGTCCAGATCATCCGCGATTTGCGCTTTGGCGAATTCGATGTCCTCGTAGGAATCAATTTGCTTAGGGAAGGTTTAGATATCCCCGAAGTCTCCTTAGTGGCCATTTTGGATGCCGACAAAGAAGGATTTCTTAGGAGCGAGACCTCGCTGGTCCAAACCTGTGGGCGTGCCTCTCGCAATGTGGAGGGGCGGGTCATCATGTATGCCGATACGATCACAGGATCTATACAGCGCACCCTCGACATCACCAAGAGCCGCAGGGCCAATCAGGAAGCCTATAACAGCACGCATGGGATCATCCCTCAAACCGTCAAAAGGGAGATCGGCCTTTTGGTCGAACCCGAAGAGGAGAGGATTGTCTATCCAACTCACGTCAAAGATGCCGAACTGGTGGCTGCCGAACAGCCGCACCACTACCTCTCTCTGGAAGAAGTGCGTCGTAAATCCAAGGAATATGAGGGGGAGATGAAAAAGGCCGCTAAAGAGATGCGATTCGAAGATGCCGCCCGCTTTAGAGACCTCATGCGCGAATACCAGCAACTCGAAATCTCCCTTTCTTAACTCTATTTGAAAGCCTTTTGGCGAAGGTTAAGAAACGACCAGTAGCTTAAATCAGTACCAGTGGTACGTCCTAATCTACTTGTTGGGTTAAACTGAATAACCGGAATATCACAAAGAGGATCATAAGGAGGGTTGTTCTGTTCTTCGAGAATACGCGTTTCATCGGATTTGCTAAGCTTAAATTCCATCTTATTTTGCTTGAGACATTCCTCTGGATTGAAGGATTCCATCATCGATGTTTTATCCGTTGTCATGATCCATCCCCCAGGACGGATAGACTTCGCAATATCGGGTAAAAATTGGGAATAGAGCTGAGGAACAAAAAAGGCCCCTTTCATATAGAATATATCTAAGCCTTCTTCCAGTTTTCTTTTCAAAAGTTTCGGATATTGATCGGAGTTGGCAATATCTGCTGTGATGAATGTGATACTTCTCTGCCTGGTAGAGTGAGATCCATAGTATTGCCACGAAAAATCAATTCTAATCCCCTCTTCAAGGGAAGTGAGAACAACACCATCTAGATCCACACCCAATTGCCGCAAATTAAAAAGAAGTTTTAATGCTAAGTTATTCATATAGTGTTTACCATCATCTTTGCCTCTGCTGGTTTGGCCCATCCGGATCGTTTGATCAGAAAAATAATCATCTCGTTCAAGCACATCGATTATCAGCTTTTCATATGATGAATCCTTAAGATAAGTTAAAGCATTTTCAAATTCAGAAAAATCGACTTTTGTAATATCCACAAACATCAACTTTTCGGCATCAGTAGCCAATAAAACGCTCATAGCATCTCCACCAGAACACCCATAAATAACGCTGATATCTGCACCCTGTGGGTTGACGACTTTTCTTATGGAACGATAATACGCATTTAAGCTGATGTTAATTCCTAATTTTACTAGACGTGGATCTAAATCGAGCAGGGATGCATATTTTGCTCGGGTTAATCTAGGAAGTTGCGATATTAACGACAAGGCTTCAATAGAATTTTGGCCTTCTAACTTTTGATCTAAACATAATTCCCTCAATCGTTGTTCTACCTCTGTATAAGAGCGATGATTTGTCAATAATTATATTCGTTCAACACCCATTCTTTCCCGTAGCTGCAGCTCGTCTTCGCTCGCGAGCTTTGCTACGGGCTACAAAAAGAAGATACTCAATCCAAAAAAAAACATTTTCAATTGAATTTAATTCCAAAAATATTTATAATCGTCGTAAATGGAGAATATATGAATACAACCACCTTTGAAAAGTGTCCAACTATTGATTCTTTACGAACTCAAGTAAATACAATCCTTGCAGGGAAATTAAAGCCAGAAGCAAATATAACTACTTTAGTATCGGAAATATGCAAAACGCATTTTATACAGCTCAAAGTGGAAGAAGGTGACAGACCATCTCTCAGCTTGGTAAAACAAGGAAGTGATGCCAGTCAATCAAATCGTGATGAAAAAAATATCGAACTTTTGGGCGATGGGATCGGTCGTGAGCTTCAGATATTAAGTCTTAATGATGCTATGGAAGTGCGGAGAGTATGTAAACTCGTCAAACAATTGTTGAAAAAGTCTTTCCCTACAATTAGGTTTGAGGAGTTTTTCGATCCTACGAATAAGAGAGCACATTGGAGCTTTAGCGAGGAATTACGTGCTCGTATTGCAAGTTTTGATTCAGATAAACCAGGACCAGCACGACTCGTACCCTATGCGATTAATCTAGAGGAGATAAAAGTTTGCGGCAATTCATATTTGTATCTGGATTCAATCAAGATGACATTGTTGAGCGTCTTCGGAAATGTGTACATATTAATGAACAAGAAGAGGTAATCAAAGAGTTTGCTGAACTATTAGGTAAACGGAGTAGTCTAAAACTATCGAACGTTAATGATCATGAGCTTGCGCTTATCTTGCCATATTGCAAGAACTTGAAGGAACTTGTAATAAGCGGCGAATCCATCACAACGTTGCAACCTCTTGCCGATTGCACTCAGATTGAGAAGCTGACCTTATCGCATCTTTCCGATACTCTCAGCGATATATCCCCTCTTGGAAAAATGCTGGACCTAAAAGAGTGCAAGCTTGGGTATTTGAAGGGTGTAAAGAATATCAAGGCTCTAGAAAATTGCACTAAGATTGAGAAGCTGACTCTATCGCATCTTTCCAATACTCTCATCGACATATCGCCACTTAAAAAAATGCTGGACTTGATAGAGTGCCAGCTTGAGAATTTGACGGTCGTAAGCGATATCGAAGCTGTAAAACAGAGTTTTTCCGCTGTCAGCAACCTTTATCCTCTTGGTTTGTGGGACACAGAAGCGCGTGAAATTAGGGGTTTGGATGGGGTAGACACTATCGAATCTCTAGAAAATTGCCCCTTTTGAAAAATTGTGTAGTAGATGCAGTACCTAAAGTGGACAGGAATAGTATAGACAA
>Ga0207159_1171_pt1 | contig 14225 bp, 14 predicted proteins | sample Alteio_BWMinHeat_23_FD_153511 | JGI IMG/M metagenome (GOLD analysis project Ga0207159, IMG submission 153511) | Enriched cells from forest soil in Barre Woods Harvard Forest LTER site, Petersham, Massachusetts, United States -... | ecosystem: Environmental > Terrestrial > Soil > Temperate forest >... | reverse complement strand
CGAGGGACGTTCACCCCCTCTTGGAGTTTTATCGATGTAACATTGTTTACAAAGCTTAGCGAGAGATTCGCTTGCAAGAATATGATCGATTCGCAAACCCATATTGCGTCTATAAGCACCCATCCGATAATCCCACCAAGTAAAAGATTTTTCTGGCTGAGTAAACAAGCGAAAACAATCACGCAAACCCATTTTAAGCAGTGACTGAAAGGCATCGCGTTCAGGTTGGCTGAATAACACCTGGCCTTCCCACATCAATGGATTGTGGACATCTTGATTTTCCGGCGCAATATTAAAATCACCCAACACAATGAGACGCTTATTCGCTAGCAATTGCTGCTGCAAATAGTGGGTCATTTTTTTCAACCAATCGAGTTTATAAAGATATTTATCCGATACCACGCTTTCGCCGTTGGGCACATAAAGATTGATGATCTGCATATCTTCTAAAGTCAGGCTAATAATGCGCCGTTGCGTATCTTCTAATCCCGGAATATCGGTGATGATCTCTTGTCCATCCCGACGACTTAAAATAGCCACGCCATTATAAGTGCGCTGACCTGAAACCATTGCTTGATAACCTGCCTGCTGAATTTCAGCTAGCGGAAATTCTTCAGTGGGCAGTTTTAATTCTTGTAGCGCAAGAATATCGGGTTGATGCGTCTTAAGCCAACCCAATACATGCGGCAGTCGGATTCGTAATGAATTAATATTCCAAGTAGCTATTTTTAGCATAGAAAGATTCACGCGATTTTTGCGCCATTCTATCGCGTTAGGTGAAAAAGCTAAAGCTTAGGGTTTGTTTACAATTCAACGGAGCCAGGAGCGTCAGCGACTGGTTATGAAAATTAAAAAATATATTTATAACCAGTCGCTGACGCTCCTGGCTCCGTTGAATTGTAAACAAACCCTTAATTGATTCCGGTTGCTGTGAATATAGCCGTTGCTGAACCTGGTCCGGTCAAAGTGCAGGTTACTGTTGTATCGGAAGCCGCCGTCAATGAAGTGATGGTATAACCGGTCGGTAAACCGCCCTGCAAAGCGCTAGCCACCGCGGTGCAATTCGCGACAGCAACACCATTCGTGACGTTTTCTTTTCTGGACGCATAATTTACTAGATTAGCCGATGACAATGCACCTGCTACACCATTGGTCGCGGCTAAATTTGCATCAGCGGAAATGTTTATATATTTCGGGATGGCGACTGCCGCTAAAATTCCCAAAATGATGATCACGATAATCAATTCGATTAAGGTAAAACCGGCTTGTTCATTAAATTTCTTACTCATTAGGTTATCCCTGTCGCAGTAAAGGTCGCTGTTACAGAACCTGGGCCGGTCAACGTACAGGTGACGCTGGTATCAGAAGCAGCAGAAGCCGCAGTAATAGTGTAACCCGTGGGCAAGCCGCCTTGCAGCGCGTTCGGTACGTCGGAGCAATTAGCGATAGCTGTGCCTTTTGCTGAGTTAGCTTTTCTAGCAGCATAATTAACCGCATTGGCCGCCGACAAAGCTCCCGCCACACCGTTGGTAGCGGCGGTGTCAGCATCACTAGAAAGATTAATAAACTTTGGCACAGCAACCGCGGCCAAAATTCCAAGAATAATAATGACAATAACCAATTCGATGAGGGTAAAACCCGCTTGTTGGTTTTTTAGCATGATAGAGTTCCTTTCTACATTAATACTATTAAACATAACTTTAAGTGAGTAAGCAAGTGAATACTAATGCACCAACTTGACCATATTCCAAACCGGCAAATAAACCGCTAACGCTAACAACAAAATAAATAACGCCAAAATAATAATTAATATCGGCTCAACAATATCGTTAATGCGCTTTAGGTCATACACCGTTTCGCTACGATAAAAATTGGCAATTTGTTCTAACATTGGCGCTAAGTCGCCGGTTTCTTCGCTGACCGCTAACATTTGCAATTCCAGCGGCGTAAACAAATCGCTGCCGTGCGCGGCTTGGGTAAGACTACTGCCACGTTTGACTGCTTCACGCATCGTATCAATTTCATGTGACGCATAAGGATTTTTAATGGCACTCGAAACTAGCTGCAAACCTTCTAGTAATGGCACCCCTGAATAAATGGTCAATGCAAAGGTTTGGGCAAATCGCATCAAAATAACTCGTTTGATAATCCCCCCTATCACGGGTAAACGTAGTTGATTTCTACTCCATGCCAATTTTCCCTCTGGGCTTTTTAAATAACTATAAGTTCCCACCACAATAATAAAAACTCCCAGAAAAATATAAAACCACTCTTTGGTGAAAAATTTAGACACTTGAATAATAAAAGTAGTGAACCATGGCAACTCTATATTGGCGCGTTGATAGACATTAGCAAACGTTGGAATGACATAAATATTGACTAATACAACACCAATAATAATCGATATCAATACAAACAAGGGATATCGCAAAGTTGCGCTGACCTTTTTGACAGTGCCGGATTCCATTTCGATATATTGGCTGAGGTGAAGAAAAGCTTCATCAAGACGGCCTGTGTTGAGACCGATACGAATCATGGTGACCATTAAAGGAGGAAAAATATTTGGATAATCATCCATGGCACTAGCTAGATCTTGCCCCGATTCCAATCGTTCGACAAGACCATGCAAAGCCTCAACCAAGCGTGGACTGCGAGCAAATTCGGCAAGTTGTTTAATGGCAATAGTAATTGGTACACCGGTTTTACATAAAGTATGCATTTGCCGCGCAAACAATCCTAATTCATCGAGATTAACGCCGCCGCGACGGAATAAATCTTCTAGGCGATCCCAATAATGATAAGTACTTTTAATCTCAACAATACTAACTGGCACCACACCTTCATTCAGTAACTGTGCACCAAGACTATCACTCGAATTTGATAAGCGGCGACCCGATATTAATTTACCTCGGGAATCTCGCGCTTGGTATTCAAAGGTTGGCATAGTGAATTCACCTTAAGCACCCTGAAAAATATTTTCACCCGTTATTCGAATAACCTCACCCAAGGTCGTCACACCTTGTTCTGCTAAATCAAATCCTGTCAGCAATAACGGCCGATACATTTTTTGCTCGCGGATAATGCGGGCAAATTCCCCGCTATTATTCAATCTAAGCTGTTCTGCTAAAGCCGGTGTAATTTCCAAAAATTCAAAAATACCGATTTGTCCGCGAAATCCCGTGTTATGGCAATAAGTGCAGCCCACTCCCTGTTTGAATATCGCATTTTTCGGCACATCTTCGGTGGCTTTCAACCAGGCTAATTCTTGCGGCGTCGGCTGATAATCTTCAGCACAATTATCGCAAACACGGCGCACTAAACGTTGCGCAATCACCGCGCGCAACACGGCCGCCACTAAGTAACCTTCTGCACCCATATCAATCAATCGAATGGCGCTGGTAGCCGCATCATTAGTATGTAAAGTGGATAACACGAAGTGACCCGTGAGTGCTGCACGCAAAGCAATCGCCACCGTTTCTTGATCGCGCAATTCACCCACCATGATGATATCTGGATCTTGACGCAACACTGAACGTAACACCCGAGAAAAAGTAAGATCAATACGAGGCTGCACTTGTACTTGATTGATACGTGAAATTCGATATTCAACGGGATCTTCTACAGTGATAATTTTCTTTTCGGTGGTATTCAACCGATTTAAGATGCCGTATAAAGTCGTGGTTTTACCACTGCCGGTTGGGCCGGTCACTAACAATAGACCGTTGGGCAAGGTTATGGTATGACTAAGTTTTAACAGGGTATCATCCGGCAAACCAACATGTTCTAACTCAAGCAATCCTGCTGATTGATTTAAAAGCCGCATTACCACTGATTCACCATATTGTACCGGCATCGTCGATAAACGAACGTCAAAATTTTTTCCTTTAATTTTAATGCTAAATCGTCCGTCTTGCGGTAAACGTTTTTCAGCAATATTTAAACCTGCCATTAACTTTAATCGCAATGTTAAGGCTTGCGCGACATTTTTTTCACGCAGAATTTGTTCATGCAAAACACCATCGATACGCAAACGAATCCGCAGTAAATTTTCATCGGGTTCAATATGCACATCGGAAGCGTTAACTTTCACTGCATCATCGAAAATGGTCTGCAACATTTTGACGACCGGCGCATCAATAGTGGATAAACCTACGTCGAGCTGGCTGATGTCGTAATCGTTCTTATGCAAATCTTCGGATAATTCGGTGGCAAGCGAACTAATTTCATCCGTGTGACGATACATCAGATCGATCATATCTAACAAATCGGATTCGCGAACTAAAGCAAAGGTCATTGGCTTTTTAAGTAAGCGTGCTAATTCATCATTTGCTAATACATCTTGCGGATCCACCATGCCGACTAAGTAACCATTTTCATCGCTGTTCAAAACGATGGCGCGAAAACGTCGCGAATCAAATTCGGAAAGCACATGCATTACGTCCGCATGTAATTTATAATTTTTTAAATCCACATAAGGAATATGTAATTGTTCAGCTAATATTTGCAACAGAGTATTTTCTTTAATAAAACCCAAATTAATTAACGCTTGTCCCAATCTTTCGCCAGTCGCATTATGCTGAGCCACAGCGGCATCAAGTTGTTCTTGCGTAATTAATTGTTTCTTTACCAGCAATTCACCAATGTAAACTTTTTGAGATTTCATCATTATGATGGATTTCCTCTCGTGCCGGAAAGTAAGGTGCCGATATAAGCTTTTAATTCAGGATTAATATTGTCATTATTATAGGCACGTGATAACGCTTGTTGCGCCAGGTTTTCTCTACCCAAACTATCCATGGCAATTCCCAAACCCGCCCACCATGCGCCATTGTTCGGTTCTAAAGTTAACAGTTGTTCATACAAACGCGCGGCCAATTCCGGTTTACCTTCATGTTGATAAATCACAGCAATCAACGCGTGATAATCCGGGTTTTGTTTTAATTCGGGTGGCGCGGCCTGTAATAAATTCATGGCTAATGCAAATTTTCCTTCATTAATCCACATACGCGCCTTCATCGCCACCAGCGATGAGTAAAATGGTTGTCGTGTTAATCCTAATTGAATAATTTGTTTCGCTTTACTTTGATTACCCTGTTGTAAGTACATGGTTGCTAACGATTCATAAGCTGGCATATAGATCGGAGATTTAGTAATAAGCGCTGTTAATAACAAAATTGCTTTATCCTGTTGTCCATGGGTTGCCAGTGCCAGCGCATTTTGATATTGCTCATCGATAGTCAAATCCACAACAATTTTATTAATTGCGCCAGTTTGTAAAGTGAGCGTGGTGGGTTTTTGTGTCTCGGGCAGAGCTTTCGTGGTAAAATCAACTTGAACTTCGGGTGCGGAAATAACATCGTTTAAAGATAAATAATTTAGTTCAGCACCTTCTTTTAATATTAATCGAATCTTTAAATCACCGTTGGGTAAATTAATCATTTTAATATTTTGGATAGCACTATTTGCATAGTGAATTGGCGGCAAACTCGTTACTAATTGGGTTTGATCTAAGATAATATCAAATGTTTTATTTTTAAGATTATTATTAACTCGGTATAACGCACGTTGATTTAATAACAAACGCAAAGACGTGGTATTTTTTTCAATTTGCAGGGTAATCCCCGATAATCGTGCGCCGGTTATCGGTATTAGTGTATTGACATGAGTTTCTTTGATTGCCGTCACTGTTGGCAAACGAATATTAATTCGACTAATTAACATATTATGCGCATAATAATTTGCAAAATACTTCACAATCATTACCGATGCTAAGAAAGCAGCACAACTTGTCAGCACCAACCAATATTTGGCTCTTTTTACTGAGTTAGGTAATACCGATTTTAATGTCGGCAATACAGTTTCATGCGAGATAGGTGGATGAGAACGAGTTTCTAAATCCTTGAGCATTTGATTAATCAAACTCATTCTAAAATCCCTTAATAATAAATCAACAGCAATGATAAAATTAATAAGCCTAAGCTAGCTAAACATAATAAAATCGGAATAGTCAGTGAACGCAATCCACCATGAGTATCTTGAATTGCCATGCGTATGGTACGTGGCGTGACCTTGTGTTCACCGCGTCCGTAAGCGGCTAACAGGGCTTTGTGGCAAAGAATATTAACGACACGCGGAATTCCCTTGCTAGAGCGATAAATAATATCGCGGGTGCGTTTCGTAAATAATGTCCCTAGCGAGTAACCGGCTGTACTCAACCGATGAAATAAATAAGTATCTAAATCTTCGCGCGTCATTACTGGCAAATAGTATGAAAAACTAATGCGTTGTTTAAGCTGACGAAATTGCGGTTGATTTAAACGATCATCTAATTCTGGCTGCGCAAATAAAACGACTTGCATGAGTTTCGCTTTGCCGGTTTCAAGATTGGTCAATAATCTTAGCGCTTCCAAACTTTCCGGGGGCAGTGCTTGCGCCTCATCAATTAACAATACGACACGCTTGCCAGAATCAAATAACTGCAATAATTTACGATTAATTAATCCTAATAATTCGTGCTGATCCGGCAGCATGCTAATATCAATGCCAAGTTCGTGTGCCAATGCCTTGCGTAGTTCCATTGGTTGCAAATCAGGATTGGGAATATACGCCGTCACAAATTCTTCGCTAAAACTATTTAATAACTTTCGACACAACAATGTCTTTCCCGCACCCACTTCGCCAATGATCTTGATAAAACCTTCGCCGCTGCGCAAGCTAAATAACAGTACATTCAGCGCTTCTTGATGCCCTTTGAGAGCGCAAAAAAATTCAGTGTCTGGCGTTAACTTGAACGGCAGTTCTTTAAATTTAAAATGTTCTAAATACATAACTGCTCCTAATCTAATTAGGGATCACGAGGTGGCGTCCTAGCATCCGCTTTATTACCGAATACTTCCGGTAAACCGCCGCTATGGAAACCATTATTCGCATTATCAAAAGTGTGATAAGTGTCAGTTAAATCATTGGTCCAAGTTTTTCTACCTACTACTAAGGGTCTAAGCAAAATAACTAATTCTGTTTTTTGGGCAATTTGCTGCGTACGACGGAACAGCGGACCAATGACCGGTATTTTCATCAGCATAGGAATTCCCGCTACTTCTTCATTCATGATGTTTTGCATTAGACCGCCGATCACGATAATTTGGCCATTGTGTGCCCGCACAATGTTATCGGATTCACGAATGGTGCTTTTAGCAAGCGGTAAGACTAAATTATTATTTTGTGTACCTGTAATCGTTTGTGTGGTGCCGAGAGTAATTGTTTTATTCTGATTAGTGACAAGGCTGATCGAAGGATGAATATGTAAAACTACATTTTCATTACCACTAATTTGCGGAGTAACATCCAGCGTAATGCCAGAAAAGAATGGAGTCAAGTTAACATCTTGCTGAGGAATCGTGGAATTGCCGACAATAATATTCGATGTGGAAACACCCGTCACAAAAAATTCGTCTGTCCCTACTTTAATGACGGCTTTTTGATTATTGACGGTAGAGATACGCGGACTAGAAAGTACTTGTACGGTACCTTGATCTGATAATAACTTAATTAAAGTACCGAAATTACCTTTAATCTGCAAAGTGAAAAAACTGTTAAAATCATTTAAGTCGCTATTAAATGAGGTGTTGGTAAAAGTCTGCGAACTTTGTTGGCCAACACCCCAATTACTATTATTGCCGCTAACAATTTGTCCGAATAAATTCCAATCGATGCCCGCTTGAAATTGATCGTTCAATTGCACTTCTAAAATCTTCGCTTCTAAAATCACTTGGCGACTTAAACTTCGTTGAATGCTATCCAAATATTCACAAACTTGGCGTAACTCAGGTGGATAAGCTCGAATAATCACTAAACCGGCTTGGCCATTGACCACGACCGTATGGCCCGGCCCATTACCTACCATTGCTTTTAAAGTTCTTTCTAGATCTCGCCAGAAATCTGAATTCGAACGAGTATCTACGCTACTAGTTGAAGGCAGAGGGGTTGAGCCACCCACCGTTGATGGAGTAGTCACACCATTATTGGTTGTACCTCCGACACTTGAACTAGTAATTTTTTCACTAATTTGCCCGGTATTAAGTTCAATATAAGATTTACCTGCACGTTGTACATCCAAATAATTAATGTGAAAAAACTGCGTTTGCAAGGTTTGTGGTAAAACTTCAAAACCATAAGAAGTCCGACGATATTCATAACCATAAATATCCCGTACCGCATCCATCGCATCGGCAACAGTCACATTTTTCAGATTGAGGGAAATGTCTCCGCTCACATTGGGACTTACTACCATGTTATAGGGAGTGCCTTCTACTAAGCCCATAAAAAAAGTTTTAGCGGGAACTTTATTCGCTGCGACATTAAAACGCCGCTCAATCCTTGCTCTAGATTGATAAGATTGCCCGACCGGCGGCAACAAGGCGTAGGTAACAGCACGAGGTAAAAAAACTGCACGGCGCGCAATGTATTTATCGGCACGTATGCTGCGGTGCAAAACATCTTCCATTTGATCAGCGGCTGTTCCATGCTTGGGATGTACAGGCGTAGTGCTGCAGCTTGCTAATAAAATAATACCTATAGTTAGCAATCCGATAACTCGCGCCATGAATCCCTGCATACTTTGTCCTTTAAGTTTTGCCAACTAACCTCCTATGATCATCGTGGAGTCTTTATCGATGTATCCGCTAGGAATAATGTTATTCTACCCTGCGGGCCATCGAGTGCAACACTATTTGCATCAATCTTAACCACTTTATTACCCGAGATACTATCCCCCACTTTAAAAAATTGACCATTAATCACTGCAATTCGCCGGTTTCGCGAAATTAGAATGGAACTCACTTGTAAATTGGCGATATTGACCGATGGCTGGTTATTATTAATAAAATCAGCTGGACGAGTAGGATCTTGCGCATCAGCGTTAGCAATAGATGCCGCAATTATCAACCAGACTGCAACCAGTAATAATGATATTAATTTAAATAACCTCATGGCTGATCACTCAAAATATGAAATTCCACTTTTATGTCAGCTTGTGGATAATTCATCACGGTATAGTCCAGGGAATCCCAGAATAAATGCCAGTGAAGTTTTTCCAGCCGTTTTAAAAAGGCCAGCGTTGAAAAAAAATCACTTTGAAATTCTAATTGTATGGTATGTTGATAAATATTTTGAATCTGGGGTAATACGCTACTTAAATGTTCCGTCGGCAACCATGGCTTACCTGGCAAGGTTTTAAGATCAACAATATTAACATTCCCGGCTTGACTAATAACTTCAGAGACTAATTTCGGCAGCAAGCTTGGTGCAGTAAAAACAGGCTGCATATTACTAAGTTGTTTTTTTAAACTTTCGGTTTGAGTAACTAAACGATTTTGTTTGGCAATCGTATCTACAAAATTTTTATTGCTAATAATATTATTAATTGATGTGATCTGCTGTTGTAAATCTTTAGTGCGAGTTTGTAAATCTTGCATGGTCTGCGTCAAATCATTCTGCTTGGCTTGTATCGGCCTAATAATAAATAAACTCCAAAAGAAATAAACAATAGCCAGCACCATTAAAAATAATAATATTCGTTCACGTTGATTGCGCTGCCTTAACCAATCCAATGCATATCTTAATTGTTCGTTCATATTAGCTCTTTTTCATGAGAAATAATAACAAAGCTAGCCAGAGTACCTGTTTTCACAGCGATCTTGTCCATACCTTGTAATTCAAATGAAATGCCAGCAAAAGCAGACTGGCTAATTAATTGTTGCAGTAATTGTTGAATATTGCTTGCTTGCAGTGCATCGCCCTTTAAAGTGATGCGTTCACCGTTAATAGAAAAAATAATTTCATTCAACCAAACTCCCGGCACTACCGCTGCCGATAAAGCTTGTAAATAGCTAGAAAATACGGCGTTCGGCTCTAACGCGGTGATCACACGTTCATTTGCGTCCAAATTCGCTTGTAAGTCTGCAATAGATTTATTTAAATCGTTAGGATCAAGATAAGGATATTTATTAGTAATCGCTAATATCTGTTGTTGAGCTTTTAGATAGTCAGCATTAGTCGCTAACAGTTGATTTGCTAATTGATGTTTTTGCCACCAAACATTACCCAAATTAATGCATAATAATAACCAAAAGCCAGCGAACAGCCATACCATAGTTTCCAATGAAAAAGTAAATTTTCTTTGTATTTCTAAATGATCAAATAAATTAATTTGCTGCAACATGATCTAATGCCTCGACACGCAATGCGCCACCAATGGCCAATAAACATTTATTTTGTCGCTCTTGCGTAATCTCTTTGTTTGCTTGCAAATAACTTTCAGTATTAAGCCTAGTAAGCGGTGTTGGCAAATGTTGCGATAAATAGTCAATCACATCAGGCGCTACGTGATCGATAGCTCCGAAAAGTAAACGTGCTGGCTGTGGTTGACGCCAGGCACTTTGATAATAATCGAAGGACCGCTGTATATCTAATGCCAATTTATCTAAAATAAATTTTTTATTATTATCATCTAGTACATTGCCGCCAGCTAACTCTTCCGCATTACAATCAAATGCTCGGACAAAATAAAGTTGTTTTTGACAAGTAATGATTAAACGACAGCTTTGGGCTTGCAAAAATACCAGCGCCGTGCTTTTTTCATCCGTTTCATAAAGCGAACTAATATTTTTCAAGGCTAATATAGATATATCAATGATGTTTAGTCGTAAACCGGCGGCAATAATTTTTTCACTGGTTGGCTGCAAAAAACTTTTCTGGGCAGCAATGACCATTAAATTATCGTTGGTGGTGATACTTTTTTTCGGAGGTATGAGAAAACTATCAATCACTGCTTCTTCCACTGGAAAGGACAAAGAAGCTTTAATTTTCCAACGAATCGCGCTTTGAAATTCAGCGGCGGTGACCGGTAGCTCTTCGGTTAAGATCATATGAAAATTTTGCGGAGATAATACCCACGAACAACGGACATTTTCGAGATGATGCCGTTGTACCAGGGCACGCAACACAGAAATCCAGCCAATTTCTGCATCGTAACGTTCTGATTCACAAACTAACAACTGACGTTTACCATCTTCGACAACCACATAAGCCAGATGAATATAGCGGGAATCAACGTTAAAACAACATAATCCCGGACGAGTGGCTAACGATACGCCTTTCGATAATTGCGCTCTAACGCGCACAACAACTGATTTGAAATAATTTATAATTTCTTCAAACACCACCCGATTTCCTTGTCAGGGTCTTAAAGCTTAACTATTATAAATTATCTGAAATATTCAAGATACTATTATATATGAGAAATAGCGCGGGCTTCACCCTCATTGAATTGATGGTAACAATTATCATCATTAGCATTTTAGCCGCAACCGTATTATTGCAATGGCCAGGAAGTACTATTAATTTACGTGAGCAGGCCGAGCAATTAGCAGATGATATTCGCTATACGCAATCACTCGCCATGACTAAAGGTCAACGCTATCGTATTGTCTTGAGTTCTGCATCTTATCAAATTATAAATAGTTCAGGCAGCGCAGTTACTTTGATGAATGGCAGCACGACGATGACGCTCAATAGTGGCATTACTATTGGCGCACTGACTAATTTGCCGAATAGTCTTATTAATTTTGATGGCCGTGGCACGCCTTATACCGACACCGCCAGTCCTGGGACTGCGCTAGCCAGCACCGCAAGTATTCCGATGTCTGCAAATGGTGAAACACACACGATAAGTGTCACTCCACAAACGGGAAGGGTGGTGGTGCAGTAATTGCTCCTGGCTCCGTTGGTTCTGCTATTGTCTCAAGGAAAAATTTCCTGCCAGGCATACGGATACTGCTGCGGAGCAATAACGGAAATCGCATTTAAATTCTGTGTCACATTGGATGTGATGCTGCTCCACGCACTGCCATTCCAATGCATAAGGGTACCCGTCGCTCCCGATGCCCAGACATCACCATTGGTCGTGAAGAATAATGCAACGCCAGCCATATTATTCGCGCTACCGGTATTTTGTGACGACCAAGCGGTGCCATTATATTTTACCGCAACACCGCTATTTCCTACCGCCCAGCCATAATTCGCTGTACCGCTCAGCGTAGAATCCAACATGGCAATCGCATTTAACTGGGTGGCTGTCGGTGATGATACAGTACTCCAGGTGCTGCCATTCCATTTAATGATGGAACCCGCAGCACCGACCGCCCAAGCTTCACTGGCCGATACCACATAGACACCCAAAAGATTATTGGTAAAACCTGCCGGAGGAGTATCCTTAACCCAAGTACTGCCATTATATTTTAAGATGGTCCCGGTGGCTCCGACCGCAAATCCTAAGGTACCTGCGCCACTTTGCGTGGCATCAATTACATGAACAGCGCTCAAGTTACTATTAGCACCGGCATCAGCTGGTATGGTGGTGGGTGCCAAAGCAGTCCAACTGGTACCGTTCCATTTTAGAATGGTAAAACGTCGGCTGCCCCCGGCGGTGCAAGTGCCATTGGATTTTTCAGTAGATCCCACTGCCCAGGCTTCATTGGAATAAACAGCCGAAACCGCTGCTAAGTTTTGACAAACTCCCGCTGCCGTGGGGGAAGCAGCCAAACTCCAACTGGATCCATTCCAGTGGAATAACGTGAAATTAGTTCCCACTACATTACCCACCGCCCAACCATCAGCATTAGATAACATGGAGATGCCATTTAAATCAGTATTAGAACCGCTGGTTACCGCACTATTCGTCCACGTTAATTCCGTAGGCCGATTCCAACGGGTTAAAATGAATGCTGTCCCCGAAGCAGCTCCCACCGCCCACGCTTCTTGTAAAGGAACGGCTTGTTGTATTTCACGCTTAAATAAGGACGAAGTTAAATTCGGTATGCCACCTTTTGAATCCACCATGCATTGATATTGCGACACCGGTGCACCAATAGCATGTGGAGTGTTATAGTTATAATTTGCGCCGCGCTGAATGCCGACAAAGCTATTGCCAGAAATTCCGCCATAATTAATAATTTCGCCATCAATCATGATGCGTCCTGCCGAAGCAAAACCACTGGTGCTCGTGACAGATATTGTAGAATCTGCGCTGCCAATCGCTGCGCTTAAGGTAGTATTCGCATAAACCGGTGAACCGGATACTGTCGTTGCTGTGAAGGTACCTGTGCCGAAACTGGTGTTAGTTAAATTGCCATTACCGGTGATAGCACTGCAAGCTATACGATGATTGCTGCCAGCAAGAAATGGCGTCAGCAATAACCGTGCCGTTTCTTCATAACCCGCCTCAGCAATATCTAATGCGGCTTCCGACTGAACAAAATTATTGGTAGCCGTCGCACTACCCACTGACATATAAGCAATCGATACCACTAAAAATCCCACCACAACGATCAATATCACCGCTACAAACGGCAGATAGCCTCGTTGTCGCGTTAAACTCAGATATTGTTTCATGACGAAAGATCTCGCAGATAAACCGAGCTGGTTAAACTATAATTGGCATTATCCTGGGTAATTTTCAGGGTAATACCTACGTAATGAACATCGGTATTACCCGCCACCGCATTGCCATTTTTATCTACATAGGAAAAAGTTAAGCTATTGACACCATCGGCCAGAATTTGCGTATTCCGTAATAAATTACCGCCACTTAATTTATATTCAATAGAATTGCCACTGATATCGGTAAACATAAAATCGCTGGCAGTGCGTGTGACAATATCATTGGCAGAACGCACAACGCGTATATCGCGTACCATTCTTTCTATCGCTAAACGGCCTTGCCAATTGGCATTGTTGAGATTTTGACTGGTCAAAGCAGCGTTGAAACCTGCGGCAATCATTTTACTGCTCATCGCTGCAATCACACCTAAAATGACCATCACCATGATCACTTCGATCAGTGTAAAGCCTGATTGTTTAGTAGTGTGTGTCATATCAGTAATTCGCGACTAACGTTGTTAATTTTGCATCGCCTGCACCACTCACAGTCACCGTAATAGTTTGGTAATTGGCATCACTATTGATTGTGGTGCAGGTAATATTCACTGCAACAGCATAACCGCTCGGCGCAGAACAGAATGCCGGCACTGTAGTGCTAGGACAAGTAATAGCACTATAACCATTTAAACTTCTTTGGCCGATAAACCATTCCATGCATTGGCGTGCGGTAACACCGGCAATCATATTTTGGGTGAGCGTTGGTGTTTTTTGTAAGGAGGTATTGAAAG
>Ga0207159_1170_pt1 | contig 14240 bp, 6 predicted proteins | sample Alteio_BWMinHeat_23_FD_153511 | JGI IMG/M metagenome (GOLD analysis project Ga0207159, IMG submission 153511) | Enriched cells from forest soil in Barre Woods Harvard Forest LTER site, Petersham, Massachusetts, United States -... | ecosystem: Environmental > Terrestrial > Soil > Temperate forest >... | reverse complement strand
AGAAAACCCCCCGGCTTCCACCCGCCAAGCGGCCACTCCCATTACTAGTGGTCAAAAAATAATCATTTCTCAGCTCCAACAGGACAGGAAAACGCTTGTTAATCGAATCAACAAACCCTACTCCATGGTAGCTAGCAGTTTCATCGTCGGTTTTTTGTTGTTGCATCGCTATAGCCCGTTGCATGGATTGCTTACTGAATACAGCGGCATAGTTCGAGTAAAACACACCAAAGAACTCTATAATGCTCTCGATCCTCAACTACAATTACAAGTTTATCTCGATCATTATACAATTCGCCAACAATACGAGGAAGTTCAACAGTCATATTATAAGTATTTTAAAAAAATGCTTGCTCTTGAAGACATTGCTGAACAAATGGAACTTCATGGCCACGATAACCACGCAATTTTGCGACAAAACCTGATTGTTCATTATCTAAATATGTGTTCGGTTAGAACACGCGATATACCTCACATGAACGAAGTGATACCGCGTTTGCAACAAGAAGCCGCTACCTTAAGTACGAAAGAGCTTTTCATCCGAGCTGAAAAAGAATATGCCGCTGTTACCCAATTCATTGCTACCGTTTTAGAATCTATTCCTGCCATATTGACATCCGCGGAAGTTCGCAAAACAACTTTGGCCTTTAACTCGGTAGCGCTTATTGCACTCGATTATTTAGCAATCAACAATCTCATCCGCCATCTCATGCCTAATGGCGGATTCAGTTTGCTTGCCGCTCCCACACTGAACATGAATGCTTGGGTGAGTGAAGCTGATGCCAATGCCTATATTGTAAAATATAAAAAGTACAATGAATTACTTGCTAAACAAGCGAAGTTTAATGCGAATATCGCTAGATTACTGATGCTTATTTTTATACCGCTCGCTATCACCTTATTTTCATTTTCAGAACCTGCAGAATTACTGATCTACACCGGATTAACTTTGCTCAGCATCGGCTTGAATAATTTCATGCAAGAAATCAAGGAAACTTATGATCAATACAGCTTTAATTTACGCGACACGACCCACAATTGGGTTTTCAAATCCGCGCTCACTCGCCGCGAAAAATTATACCAAGATTTCAGCGCAGATTGCCCGATTGAAATTGTCACGCATCGTGGTAACACATTAGAACAAAGTTTTTTTGAAATTACTTTTGTTAGATACAAAGCGCTTTCGAGTAAAGCAGTAGGGAAATTACTTAAAAATTGCTTGCTCCATTATGGCATCAATCTCCCTATTGAAAATGATAAAATCATCTATATTCCCGCCAATTTAAAAATGGCTAAAGGCAAATTACAAAATATTCAAGCGATGCTATCTGATTGTGCTGAAAAAACAGCGCTGCAAAATATTAAAAATATGTTTCTCGCTAGCCTCGAACGTAAACTCGCTCTTTTTCAATTTAATAAACAACTTTTCATTATCCTAAAACATTTCGGCATTTCAAAAGAAGATGTTCTCATCATCCCGCAATACGAAGCACAGGGACTACCTATCGATCAATATGAAATACAAATTCCTCAACAGAAAAGAAACTTATTAGAAGTGGTACGCCGAGTTTTGCCTATGCAAATTGCCAGCGAGAATGAGTATGAAATGAATATCAACATTATTATTACTGGTCGAGAACCCTTAAGCAAAACAGTCTTCAGCCAATTAGAAAAAGATCTGGAGGCAGCCGTACCAAAACGCGTGGCCGATAACAATATCATACCGGATTCCAGTTATGCTCCTCTTTCAACACCCAAACGACGCAAACATAAGAAAATTCAGCCCGCGAATGATGCAGATAGCGGGGCTACAGATCAGCCGCAACGACGCGTGTTAGTATTTCCCTCTGGCATTTATGATTCGGAAAGCAAAGTAAATCATATCCACCCCTTGCTGATTGGGAAAACCCACGACAAAGCCAGCCTAACTAAAACAAAACATTTCGTTTCTTTTGATTTGCGTCCTACGCTTTTTGCCAACGGTAAAAAAGACGCGACTTATATCCAAGCGAAAAATATGGTTGATTTTGATTGTCCTGCAGTAAAACGTCAGCACGGCGGCCAGGGACTGGTGTTCGCTCGCGGCAAGGAATATGACCAAGATGGCAATCTGGTTGACACTTCTATGAAAGGCCGTCTCTTTGGCGGGAATGGCATGGGTGATACCCGAATTTATGCCATTTCAGAAAAAAGCGATGATGATGGCGATGATCAAGCCGTCTTACATCGATTTGTTTGCTTTAAACCTGGCGCACACTGAAGCACTGTCAAAAATGACAGTGGTAGAGTCAATAGAAATTGATCATTATTTGGTATAAATAATATTTGGAGAACTTGCAATGAACAAATTAACCGCTTTGGCCACCCTCATTGCCGCCTGTGGATTAACCAATGGTGCGTTTGCTCAGTCGAATGCCGACAATATTACCCGTTTCAGCCCCTATGCGGATATGACGATCAATGCCCATTGGGACCCAGAATATCAAGACATGGAACCCATGGATTTTGCTGGGATCAGTCAACAAAGCGGCGTTAATAGCTATCATCTTGCCTTTATTACCGATGCCGGAAGTTGTGCTCCAGCCTGGGGCGGTCAATCTGGTTATTCCGTCGCTACGGCCTGGGGCATTCACGCAATGGATAAATTACGTGCCAATAATGTTAACTATATTATTTCTCTCGGCGGCGCCAGCGGTAATGACTTATCCAGCGCTTGCAGCAATACCCAGTTAACGGATGCCTACGAGCAAATTATTAAAACCTATCAACCGCAAGGTTTAGATTTCGATATCGAAAATGGCACGGCCAATGTCGGCAAAGTGATGCAATCTTTGCAACAAATACAAATCGCCCATCCTGATTTGAAATTAAGTTTTACTTTACCTACTTTGCCGGAAGGATTAACCGCCTCCGGACAAGACATCGTTAGACAAGCACAAACTGCTGGGCTTAATTTTACCGTGAATATTATGGCGATGGATTACGGCCCAGCTTATCCTAATGATATGGGACAATACGCCATTCAAGCCGCGACGAATTTATTCACCTTTTTAAAAAATCTTTACCCACAAAAAGCGGATAATGATATTTGGAGCATGATAGAAATCACTCCCATGATTGGCGTGAATGATGTGAGTGTCGAACAATTCACTTTAAGCAACGTCGACACGCTGCGTAATTTTGCCAATCAAAATAAAATTGGCGGATTAGCGATGTGGTCGGTTGCGCGTGATAATCCTTGCGCGGACAAATGGGCAAGCCCAACTTGTAGCGGCAATAATTTGCAGTCGCAGCCTTACGATTTTATGAAACGTTTTAATTCTAATTAATAATACAACAGAACTTGTTAGATATTTCTACGCGAAAACTACTTACGTAGCACTGGCGGGTCGTAATTATTCATGTTAGAGGCTAAGAAATCTAACGTGTCACCCCAGTGCGAAGCCGCGTTGAATTGCAAACCTTTATAACGCGCTATATCTCTATCATAAGTATATCGTTCAACTGGCAGCCAGATTGACATTCCAGTGGCATCACCATAATCAATCGAAGCTTCATGCGCAATAATCACTTTAGTTGCTGCATCCTGCACCTTAGCCATAATTTGCGGATCAAGTTTCACATCAGTCGCCGATAATTTTTTGATAAAATCGAGAAAATCGACGTAATCATTTAAGAAAAAATGTCTCGAATTTTTCACCGCGCCAAGCAGTTGCTGCTGTTCCGCAGGATTCAAGAAACGTATTTTCGTCCCGAAATCTGCAATCGCTTGATCAAACAGAGCCACATTACTTAGATCAAATGCAGCGAAGGTAATTCTAAATAGAGTGCCATTACTGCCACCTTGATAGGATTTAACATAATCATGGACCAGAGTCTTAGCCACTTGTTCGGGAGTGGCTTGCGGAATCGCTTCCCAATCTGAAAGCAACTCGGTATATGGCCAACCTGGACCGGGTTCCGTTTCTTCCGAACCTACGGAAATACTAACAGCGTTCGACATTTCGTTGGCCACTTCTGCCATCGCCATCAAACAAGCATCACTGCCGTAGATATCCACTTTATGACCGATGACTTGCGCAGCATAAACCATGGCTTGGCCTAGCTGTTCAGTCGTAATAACATGGCCAGTAAAATCATCGTGACTAATATCATGCGGCTGGAACAAGGTACGTTGATGATTGCGCAGTGCTAAATCATGCCAGCCATCGCCATGGTCCCACACATTAATAAAATAATGTTCCGCTGGATAATTCTGCACACCCCATTGAATAAAATCTTTTAAACTATTCACATCACCCATATCCACGCGGCCAAGATCTTGCACGATGGGCGAGGTAACGTGATCAGGATCCTTACTCTTCTGAATCAACATGCGCACAGCTTTTCCTGCATCCATACTTGCCCACTGCACAACAACATTGACTTGGTCATTTGAGCCAACTTGTTCCATCTGTTTAATATTCATTTCACCATAATGATCGAGGCTATTATCACCATTTAGAAAAATAAGAAACGTCCACGTTTTCGGAGCATCTGCATAAGCTGTCATGTTGAATAAAATGCCAAAACCAATAATCAATATAGATAATATTTTGCGCATGTATTCCTCGAGTGTTTTTTGAGTGTGGCTAAATAATATATATTTAATACTGGCAAAGATCTAGACTGTTACAATCAAATCTTTTTGTTAGAATCACGCATCAACCAGGAATTATTTTTCATGGAGAACTCGCTCTTGAAAATCCAACCGAAACATAAATGGTTTACCGCATTTATTATTTTATTTGCTGCGATTGGCGGCATTATTTATGGTTATGATTTAGGAATCATCGCCGGCGCTTTGCTTTTCATGCACAAAACCATTCCCATGACTGATATGCAAAGTTCTTTTGTGGTGTCTGCCGTATTAGGCGGCGGCGCCATCGCCACCTTAATTTCGGGCCCCTTGGCGGATTTAATGGGACGCCGAATTATGATTATTTTGGCAGCGATGATTTTTTTAGCCGGTGTTGGTTTGCTAGGTTTTGCGCAACATTATTCAGAAATTTTAATTGGTCGCCTGACGCAAGGCATTGGCATTGGCATCATCACGATTACGATTCCACTTTATTTATCTGAATCCTTACCCAAACATATCCGCGGCCGCGGTATGAGTGTGTTTCAATTATTACTCACCATGGGAATTTTATTGGCTAGTCTAGTCGGGCTTTATTTTGTTCCCACAGAAAATTGGCGTGCTATGTTTTTATCGGCTGGCATTCCAGGGGTAATTTTATTATTCGGCGCATTATTTCTACCTAACACACCGCATTGGTTATTGATGAAAAAACGTGATGCGCAAGCACTCAAGGTTTTGCGTTTATCTCGCAACGATGAGCAAGCCCAACAAGAACTTAATGCCATGCAAACTTCCATTCATGCACAACAAAATAATTTGCGTGCGCTATTTATTCATTTGCGCGATAAACAAGTTTGGTTTCCGCTATTCATTGTATTTGCGGTCGCCAGTTTGCAACAATTAAGCGGTATTAATTCTCTGCTGCAATTTAGTGCTTATCTATTACAGCAAGCAGGATTACAATCCAACATCACTGCCATGCTCGGCAATACGCTAATTACCAGCATTAATTTTGCGGTCACTATTGTCGCGTTATTTTTAATTGATCGTCTCGGCCGAAAAAAATTACTTTCTTTTGGTACAGCTGGCATGGCAATGGCACTCGCATTATCAGGGTTAGTTTATTTTTATTTGCCATTTGGATTATTGAAAGGATATTTATTGTTAGCTTGTATCGCTGGTTTTATTCTTACTTACGGCGTCGGCCCCGGCGTGGTCGTGTGGCTAGTGTTATCGGAATTATTACCCAATAAAATTCGCAGCACGGGCATGGCAGCGGCACTCTTTTTAAATTCTATGGTTTCTTCGCTGTTTGCGTCAGTATTTTTATCGCTTACACATTACATTGGCTATGCCGGTGTATTTGGTTTGTGCGCCTTTTTCTCATTCTTATATTTTTGCATTGCTTATTTCGTTCTTCCGGAAACAAATAATAAAACGCTGGAGGAAATTGAAGGATTGTTTAAACAGAAATTTAAACTGCGCGCACCAATACTTGTTACCGAATCGAGTAATTGATAAAGTGATTCAATCTTTTATATGAGAATAATGTAATGAAATTCTTCCGCGCTGGTTTGTTGAGTGCTTTGATAGTTTTTCCTACTGCTTTATTGGCTACTACCCTCGGTCCTTATATCGGAGTCGGTGTAGGCCTTGCCACCGGCCCGAACCAAACCCTCATTGACCCGAATGATCTCACTGGCAGCGGCGGTTCCATCACCGGATTTAATAAAGATACTTATGGCTTAATTACTCGCAGCCTTCTCGCTGGCAATTTGTTCGCCGGCTATAACATCACGCATTATTTCGGCGTCGAAGGAAGTTACACTGTTATTTCTAAACAAAAGGTAACTGATTTTGCCGGTGCCGTCACTACCTCCAACGGCGGATTTGATGGCGGCTTAATAAGTTCTATTTTTGCTTTAAGCGGTGTCGGTTATTTTCCATTAGAGAAAATGGATTTTTTTGCTAAATTAGGTTTGGCATTCCTCAATAGCAACTTTTCCTTGCACGATCCTAATGGCGCTATTTTTGTGAACGCCGGCAATTACCATACCAGCCATGGGGTGTTCGGGGTGGTTTATGGCGCAGGCTTGCTTTACCATTTTTTACCGCAATGGGCCGGCCGGGTGGAATTCGATAGAGTATCTGCGTTTAGCGACAATAAAATTGGCAACTTGAGTTACAATCAAGCGGCCATCGGCATTAACTATGCACTCGGCTAAATCTATGCGCCTATTGATTATGCTAACTTCTGCCATGCTTTTTGCATGCAACGCTTATGCGATAGCTACTACCAATAAAGCAGATCCTTATACCGTGTTTGTGGTCCATGAAATAAAGCATGACACCTCACTGCCACTTAGAGACATGACACCAGTGATATTGCCTACTACTTTTCGTGAAACACCGCGTTTGCGCTTAACCAATATCACTCAAAAAAGATGGCATGTTCCGGCAACGGATTTCACTTTACAACTTGCTCCTGGTGCTGCGCTAGATATTATTCAAGGCGTACAATTCACCGGATTAGGCCAAGGATTTCCCGGTTTTGTTGATGAAATTTTTCCTCCCGATCCCAACGGTTCCGCCGGATTAGATCAATATGTGCAATGGGTCAATGTGAAATTTGCTGTATTCAACAAACATACTGGTGCGGTCATTCAAGGAGCCACTTCAGGTAATCAATTATGGAGTGGGTTTGGCGGGGCTTGTCAAAATCAAAATAAAGGCGATCCTCTTCCTCATTATGATCGGTTTGCTCACCGCTGGGTTATGAGTCAATTTGCTTTTGTTGGTTCAGGAAAATCAGCACCGCATTTGCAATGTGTCGCTGTATCAACCAGTGAAGATGCAACCGGTTCTTATCATCGATACGCATTTTCTTTCGATGATTTCAATGATTACGGCAAAATTGGTATTTGGCCTGATCCCACTTATAACGCTTACTATATGACGTTTAATATGTTCGCTGGGGAAAATTTTGTCGGCCCTAGAGCTTGTGCGCTTGATCGTCAAGCCATGCTTGAGGGCCGCGATGCTACCATGCAATGCTTTCAATTGAATACGGCAGCGGGCAGCTTATTACCGGCAGATCTTGACGGTGCCAACCTGCCGCCACCAAAAACACCGGAATTTTTCTTAGATTTTAATCCGGCTGGTCAATTTGAATTTTGGCGATTCAGAGTGAATTGGGCACATTCCAATCTCAGCAAAGTGGAAGGGCCGCTGGTCATCCGCGGTACCGCACCCTTTGCTCCCGCGTGCAATGGCGATGCTTGTATACCACAACGCGGCACTAGCGAAACACTAGACCCTATCAGTGAACGGACGATGTATCGTCTTGCTTATCGGCAATTTGCAGCGTATGGCGCCATGCTGGCGAATCATTCTATCCAAACGGCTACTGCCGAATCTGGTGTTCGCTGGTATGAAATTCATGTATTGAATAACGGCACCTATCTACCAATTTTATTTCAACAAGGAACTTTCAGTCCGGATAGTAATAGCCGTTGGCTGGGCAGTATGGCGATGGATAAAGTTGGAAATATCGCTTTGGGATACAGTGTTTCGGGACATATTTTCCCTGCGATTCGCATTACTGGTCGGATGAAATCAGATCCATTGGGAGAGTTACGCGATGAAGTCGAAGTCAAAGCTGGATTGGGTTTCCAATTTTTTGAAACACGCTGGGGAGATTACAGCAGCATGGCGGTCGATCCTGAAGATGATTGCACCTTCTGGTATACCAATGAATATATCAGTGCCGATGCCGATGGCGATTGGAGTACGCATGTGACCTCGTTTAAGTTTCCGAATTGTCATTAGAGTTGAACCTTCCATTGACAATGGAAGGTTTTTATTATAACCTTCCATTATTAATAGAAGGTATAGGAACCAATATGACGCCAGATTTATTAAAGCGTATTATCGCCGATCAACGGGAAGAAGGCCTGCCCAAACAATATTTCGAGCGAACCTCGGAAAATAAACTGCGTCAATTGTCAAATAATAGAGAAATTATCGTTCTTATTGGTGTTCGCCGCTGCGGAAAATCTGTTTTATTACAACAAGCTCGGCAATTCAACGCGGAGTCAGAATATTATTTTAACTTTGAAGATGAACGTTTAATCACATTTACAGTGGAAGATTTTCAACTTCTGCAGGAAGTATTCATTGAATTGTATGGATTACAAAAAACCTATTATTTAGATGAGATACAAAATATTGAAGGATGGGAACGTTTTGCGAGACGCCTATATAATGCAGGTAACAAAATTTATATTACTGGATCAAATGCAACTCTATTTAGCAAGGAATTAGGCACCCGTTTAACGGGGCGTTATATCACCCTTAATATTTATCCATTTTCTTTTTATGAATTTATAAAACATCAGTCACCCGATTTAGCTGATCAAAAAACATTTTCTACTACACAAGTTGGGCAAACAAAAAAATTATTTAGCCAATATTGTCAATGGGGTGGCTTCCCTGAATATGTAAAATATCAGCAAACAGAATATCTACACTCTCTTTACGAGAGCATTATTTATCGAGATATTCTTGCGCGATATAAAATACCTAATGCAAAATCCTTAAAAGAATTGGTTTTCTATCTGGCTAGCAATTGCAGCAAAGAAATAACTTATAATTCATTACGAAAATTATTAGGCTTAGGCAGCGCAACAACAATATCTGATTATTGCAGTTATCTTGAATATAGTTATTTATGCTTTTTTGTAAATCGTTACAGCGATTCCGTGAAGGCACAAATACAATCTCCCAAAAAGGTGTATTTTATCGATCACGCTTTTGCAAGAACCATTGGTTTTCGTTTTAGCGAAGACAAAGGCCGCATGTTCGAAAATATAGTTTTTATCGAATTAAAACGACGCGCTTTTGATATTTATTATTATCGTGATAACAAAGAATGTGACTTTTTAATTAGAAAAACAGGTAAAATTATTGGTGCTATTCAAGTCTGTCAAACATTACATAACACCGAAACAAAACAACGTGAAACAGAAGGATTACTAGAAGCATTAGAACGTTTTGCATTTAGAGAAGGCTATATTTTGACGGAAAGCGAAGAGAACACCACTGTCATACAACAGAATGGAATAAATTATAAAATAATCGTTATGCCGATTTGGAAATGGTTGTTGCTAGGTGACATCGTTTAAGTTTCCAGTGTCACTAGGTCTAGTACAACGTTCGGTTAATTCTGCCCCTTTAGCGCCCAATTTGCATTTAGATTTAAGTGATTGAACATTCAAAAAAGTGGAGGTCTTTTCTCTCTCAATGACCGGCAAAATGTCCGCTTCATGTCCGATTTTATTCTTTTCATACTATTGATTATAATATATTTTTAAGAATTTACCTTGATTTTTGAGAAAAAAATGTCCGCTTTAATGTCCGCTTTTATCCCGCAATGAGCCCCCGATGGTGGATAATCGTGAGCCTTAACCACATTACCATCGAGTATGGTTCCTTTAATTCTAGGATATTTGTGTGTGTAAGCGAGAACCAACGGAGCCAGGAGCGTTAGCGACTGGTTATAAAATTTTTAAATATTTTTTTATAACCAGTCGCTAACGCTCCTGGCTCCGTTAGTTTTCTGCAGATCAGCTAAATACGAGTAAGTCTCGATGATGACATTCATCGGCGGCTACGCAGTTTTTTAGTGACCAATATTTACATTGACTTACCGGACCGCAATGGCGGAGGAGTAACGGGTTCCTCTTCTTCCTTTGCTTCAACTTTTGCGACGACTGGTTCTCGTTCATTTGAAATTTTAACAACATTCACTGGCGCTGCCTTATTTGCTAAAAACTGTTGGCATTTCCTCGCATAACACTCAACCCGCATGCCAAAACCTAAATCTTCCGCGTCACACGACAACCCATAATCTTCCACCACCTCTGACATTTGCTCATAAAAATCAGCCGTGCCATAAAATTTTGCAACTTCTTGGCCAAGGATAATGGCATATATTTTTTCTATGGGCACACATTTTTTCAGTGCAATTTGTTCATCTATCGCGCGCAACTCTTCTTTGATCCAAGCATGATGTTGCTCACCCGGAAAAAGCACTTCAGTTAATCCCAAATCAACTAACTGTTGATAATAATTTTCCGCCTTACCCGATAAAAAATATTTACCATACAGTTCATTTAATTTCGCGACACTCAATTGAGTGAGTGCCTGCTTATTGCGTTTTATAGCCTCTGCCAAGTGCCCTTCAATTTTAAATCCATACGACACAGCATAATAGGGCACAGACAGCATAAGTGTTGGCGATTTTTGGAAATTATCATCCATTTGGCTTGGTTGCTGTGTCAAATGAGTTATCAAATTAGTAATGGCTTCGGGAATAATAGGTTTTGCAGCTACTGATTCATCTTCACGCTTTGCCTCTCTTTTTTCTTCTAATTCGGCCGGCTGCTTTGCTGGCGGCACAATACTAGCACGATAATGATTAAAAAACTGCAGCGCTTCTTCCGGCTCATTCTGCTGCTGCAGCAATAAATTTTGTTTCGCCAATAACATATGATTTAAGTTGCGACAATGCTCTATCGCTTTTGCTGTTTGACCAATGGCAACATAATTATTAATAAGACACAAATGCGGACGCAAGCTATCAGGATTGTTAGCAACAATAATTTTAAATTGTGTTAACGCTTCAACATATTTTTTCTTGCGCCATAAATAATTAAAATATTTTAAATGCGCCTCTTCGCGCGGAAAATCACTCAACACCCATTCAAATTGCTCAACCACGTCTTTGTGTGAATAATCCCTGGAATGCGAGCAAAACATCGCAAAACTAATTTGGCCTGAATAATACTCAGGGTAAGTTCGGGTCAGCAATTGATAGTGTCTTTCGGCAGCAACAAAATCTTTTTTAGCCGTATAACAACGTGCCAATCCCAACCAACTATTGGCCTGCATCATATCTTGCCGGGCGGCAATAGTTTCAAATATTGCCATTGCCGCATCATAATCTTTGATTTTAAATAAATACCAAGCGCGTTCGCGCATAATTCTCAGATCATGCGGGTGTTGTTGCGCCAACCGATCGTATCTTGCGAGGATTTCTTCGGGTGAGTGGTGAGCATGATCAATTAAAACCAAATCTAACAAAGCAGTGACATTATTTGCTGCCAACAACAATTCTCGACAAACCTCAGCCAATGGTTGATATTTTTTTTGATAACGAAAACATTTTTGCAAACCGACTAATATTGTCTTCCGCTTTTCTTGGTTTTCAGGTAAACGCGGATCAAGCATTATTAAAATTTGATTAAAAGCACTTTCTGCAAGCACGTAATTTTTCATTTTCAGACAACTAAATCCGACCGCCGATAAAACTTGATAATCTTGAGGAAATTTTTTTCGTAAAGAAATCAGAATTTTTTGCTGCTGATCGTCTTTTCTCATTAACCCTAGTAATTCTGCTAATGTTAAGTCGCGTTGCAAATCGAATTTACGTTTGCGCAAATGTTTTTCTGCCGCCTCGCCCTGCGCTAAGGCATCCGCAAAAGCGGCTGAATCTCGCGGCGTGGTGCGCAACACAGCAAACGCCTGATCTATTTCTTGCTGTACGATTTTTTGTTGGCGCTCGCTTTCTTTTTGCTCTAGCTTTTGCGCCAACTCCGCTTCCATACGCGTAATAATTTGTTTTAATTCGCTCTCAGGTTTCAGCAAAGCACTGACTGTTTGTCCATTTAAATCCTCTTTTTTATAATTCGCACCACGTTGCAACAACAATCTTCCGCAAGCAACGTAATTATTTTTGGCAGCATAATGCAACGGTGTTTGGCCTTCATCATCCATAGCATCCACAATCAAGTTAAATTTTTCTGGATTCAGTGTTAACAAGTAACTTACGACGGCGAAATTATCCTCCGTCACAGCATAATGTAATAATGTCCGACCCAATGGATCGGTTAAATTTAATTGCGCTTTGCCGCTTTGAATGAGAAATTTTAAAATATCAATATGAGGCATGGCTGCCATTAATAAAGTTTTACCTTCCGGGTCAGCAGAATTGATTAAGCTAAATTGTTCTTTGGATTCGGTGCAAATTTTTCTGACTGCCGCTAAATTTCCCGTCTCTACTGCTTGCCAAAAATCAATTTCTGAAGCAGTGATAATGGCCGGCAAGGCAAGTTTAGGTATTTGCTGGCGCACCGCTAGCGCCTTAGCCAACGTAACTTTCGCCTCGTCATATTTTTTCTCGCGCAATTGTTGATAACAACGCAGACGCAGGCGCGTGTAAGATTTTTTTATATTTTCAGTGGGATTTTTATTGTTGGTTGGTGATATTTCTGCAGCTTTCGTTTCAGAATATAAATCATCGTCATCTGGCAGCACAGGCATACCCAATGTTTTTTGTTCTTGTTCAGCTTCCCATGCCTTTATTTCCTTGGGGGTTTTTTGAAACAAAAAATTTAAATCCGGCCGCATCACTTCCATTACTTTTTTAATATTTTGTTCTGATTTTTTTAATGTAGCACCGCCAAGAATTAACATTCGTAAAATTTGATAATCAGCTTCATCATTATTAAGTTGTTGTGATTGTCTCTGCACAATGTGCAGAATAGCAAAATATAGTATTGAAGCACCCTCACAATCTTTTTTTACCAAATCTGGTCGGTATTTCAATAAACATTTTAGCACTTCCACACAACCGCGAGATAATGCTACCGAGGCTGCTGTAACAGAACCCTTATCGTTTTTTCTGTGATAACCCAAATCAGCCGCCGCCCCATGTTCTAATAATACTTGAACCATTTCCGGCATATTCACCATGGTCGCCACAATTAAAAAAGTAAAAAATGGAGAAATATCCCTGGTGTTAACCAATTTAACACGATCTTCTTTGGGAATAGCCGCTAAAATTTTTCTTACTTGATAAACATCATTATTGAAAATATAAGCTAAGAGCTTTACTTTCTGGGCATTGTAATGCAGCGTTCCTGGAAGTTGAAAAACTAATTTTTTATCCAGCGATAAAACCAAATAATTCGCCAACCCTAAATATTCAGACGCGGCTATTTGATAAGATTCGGTTAAAAAACTATTCTTCAATTCACCAAATTCAAGCATCAGTTGATTCATTGCACAACTTTCTAAAAATTGAATCAAGTCAAACATGGTGCGTTGTTCGAATTGACCGTGTACCAATTTTGGCACCGCCTCTACCAACCACATACAAAGAATAGCTGGGTTGATTGTTTCTGGTTGACTCGAATTTATTTTATTCGCTTTCTCGGCCGCAAACGCGTTCAATACCTTAGCATGACCTTTAAGCCAATCACTAAACATCCCAAGAGAACAAGAGCGAGCTAATTCACCCTGCTCCTCAATCCACCGGAATAATGCATATTGAAAATATCGATGGGCTAATTCGCGTTGATTTTTTTTGACAAGCTCTCGACCTTTTTCCCAATTTTCTTTGGCCTTGACCAGCAACGGAACTTTAACGGTTGGCGTTGACATTAAATACTGTAAGTTATTGAGTAGATTTGGTCGATCACCAAATCTTGCCTTGAACTGTAGGGCAATATTTCCCGTTGGCGGCGTGTGCCACAACTGACGCGATACCAGCGCTGTG
>Ga0207159_1050_pt1 | contig 14262 bp, 12 predicted proteins | sample Alteio_BWMinHeat_23_FD_153511 | JGI IMG/M metagenome (GOLD analysis project Ga0207159, IMG submission 153511) | Enriched cells from forest soil in Barre Woods Harvard Forest LTER site, Petersham, Massachusetts, United States -... | ecosystem: Environmental > Terrestrial > Soil > Temperate forest >... | reverse complement strand
GGAGCGCCGCACTCCAGGGAGCTCGCAAGCTCGCTCATAATCGAGCCCTTGTGTTAGATGATGGCGCGTTTGACGAGGGCGACCTGTTTGAGAAAGGTCAGTCTTTCGAGTTGAAGTTGAAGTTTCTTTTTATTTCGCGACTTATCTGACAACCTTCTGTGGGATCCTGAAGCCGTTAGATGGTGCGATGGCGCCATCGGGGAATATGGGGAAGGACGTCTCCGAAATTCTCTCTCTGCATTTAACCGCGATAGCTTTCTCGGCCCAAACGGGAAATTTTAACTAGAGACTTGTATCCACTGTTGACTCAAAATCTTCTAAATCATATAATTAAGCTAAGACACACTGCAAAATGCCCTAGAAGCATCATATATTTCTTCTACAAAATGTTAAACAAAAAAAGGAGTTAAATATGAATACTGATCGTGCGACGATGGATCAATACTATGGTGATATGTGGAAGATCGCCAAAGATACAGTGAAACCACTTATAGACAACTGGGAATCTCAATGTGAAACAAATAAGATTCTAGACCTTGCTAAGGAATATCTCTCAACTACAACTGAGCCATTTGATACTCCAACAAAACAGCATAATTGTGTGATTGGTCATATCTGTTATGTTTTGACAAAAGAAATACGCAGTGAAATCGAAAACAAAATCGATGCTTATCAACATAAAGTATACGTTGGAAAATATGATCCTTCTACGGCTTTTCTCTCCCCACGAACTTTTGCTAGTAAGGTTATTGATCCAATAAGAGATAATATTAGACTCAAAATCAGTCCTATTGTAGACAATCTATTGAGAGGATATAATCAACAAAAGAGAACTGACTCTGGCTGTTCTATCCAATAGGGTTGTATTTTTTATCAAGAGAATCTAGGAAGTCTTCAACACCTAATTTTTTTGAATTCAAAACATTCATTTTAATCAACTTTTTCCAGAGATATATAAGTCATTCCTCACCACTAAGGAAATCACCCCTCAACGGCGCTAAAACAAAGGCGGCGTGGAGCGCCGCACTCCAGGGAGCTCGCAAGCTCGCTCATAATCGAGCCCTTGTGTTAGATGATGGCGCGTTTGACGAGGGCGACCTGTTTGAGAAAGGTCAGTCTTTCGAGTTGAAGTTGAAGTTTCTTTTTATTTCGCGACTTATCTGACAACCTTCTGTGGGATCCTGAAGCCGTTAGATGGTGCGATGGCGCCATCGGGGAATATGGGGAAGGACGTCTCCGAAATTCTCTCTCTGCATTTAACCGCGATAGCTTTCTCGGCCCAAACGGGAAATTATAACTAGAGACTTGTATCCACTGTTGACTCAAAATTTTCTAAATCATATAATAAGTTAAGACACACTGCACACTGCAAAATGCCCTGGAAGCATCATATATTACTTCTACAAAATGTTAAACAAAAAAAGGAGTTAAATATGCATACTGATCGTGCCGGGATGGATCAATATTATGCTGATATGTGGAAGATCGCTAAAGATACAGTGAAACCACTTATAGACAATTGGCAATCTCAATGTGAAACAAATAAGGTTCTAGACCTTGCTAAGGAATATCTCTCAACTACAACTGAGCCATTTGATACTCCAACAAAACAGCATAATTATGTGATTGATCACATCTGTTATGTTTTGACAAAAGAAATACGCAGTGAAATTGAAAACCAAATCGATGCTTATCAACATAAAGTATACGTTGGAAAATATGATCCTTCTACGGCTTTTCTCTCCCCAAGAACTTTTGCAAGTGAGGTTATTGATCCAATAAGAGATAATATCGAAACACAAATCACCCCAATAGTGGAGAATCTATTACGGGAATATAATCAACAAAAGCAAGCAGGCTCTGGATGCTCTATCCTATAAGCTTGTATTTTATATCGAGAGTATGTAGAAAGTTATCAATACTTAATTTTTTTGAATTCAACACATTGTTTTTAATCAACTCTTTAATTTTTAAACCTGTTTTATTTTGTAAAAACAACACATCTTTATAATACACATTACCTTCAATATTGGTATGCATATAAGGAATATCGGAATGTATAATATCTTCTTTTGTTTGTGTTCCAATAATTTGATCTTTTTGTTCATATTCAAGATGACCTTCTTGACTATCCATAAGCATTTCTGCCATTGTATCTTGTTTACTCAGAGGTTGGCTAAGAGCCCACGGCAATAGATCCCTTGTTTGCTTAGGAACAAATCTCAATTTCAAATCTCCAGGTAAATCGTCAATAAATTTCAACAATGTTTTCTGTGTGTTGCCATTATTAAACACATCTAACACAATCTTAAAACCACTTACCATCTCTTTCCTGTATTCTTTGTAGTTATCGTTAAGATGTGTAGAAAGATCAATTTCGAAATTATCCTTAATAAGAACGACATTATTAGATGTCAATTTATCAGTATCTTGAATATCATGAGCAACAGCAATTGTGTCATCTAATCCTGTTACCCCATTTTGATTTATCAACTCATGCAAATTGAAAGAGACCTCTAAATCAATTAAGTGAGGCATCTTATTATGAACTATAACATTTTCCCTATGTAGATCTTGAATTCCAAATACTGTAGAAACCGCCTGTATTGCTCCTATCATTCGATAATATTGTTTCATCTCATTCATATTCAATTTATAATCTTTTGAAATGTGAGAAAGAAATGTGGTATATCCGTACCCCTCTGTTTTTTTATTTAGAAATTGATATGTAGGAAAATTCAGTTCATTAGCAATTGAACTTATTAATTGAAATAAGCTGTTGGGTTGTCGGCCTGTAATTAGACTATCAATACGTAAGTCTCTTGGTTTATAGACAATTTTGTGCTCTTGATCGAATGTAATAATACAGGGACGTTGACCTTTATGATGTGCCTCCGAAGAAACCAATTCGATCTTTGGTGATCGTGACAGTGTACTTTTAGAAAAGAATGTTTGTTCAATATCTATTTTATCCTTTTCAATTCTTGTTGATATTTCAACCATATTTAGATGAAAATCATTCAAGAGGTTAAATAGTTTAACTCGTATAGATTCTTGACGATCTTCTATTTCTTCATTATTTTTAGAGTTTGGGATTATACCATGTATTATTTTAATACATTGACTCTTAAGAATATCTGCATTTGTGTTTCGCGACAATTACAAGAGGCCTCACAACGACAATTGACATTTTTCTTTGGCCTCTCTTTCAGTGCTTTGCGATCGATATAGTTGTCGTCGTTAGGCAAAAATAATTGTCGCTCAATAATTTGTATTGTTTTGCGCTCCAATAGGAGATTCTTCCATTACGCTTGAAATTATTCTATCTATTTCATTTCTAAAATTATCTTCACTTTCATCAACCGTATTGAAATCTGGAAATTCATCTATCAATTTATTAATATCTGATTTTAATTTTTCTTCAAGCGACGATGGTTTCATGGCTTTAAAAATAGCTAATCCTAAGCTGGATAGAAGTGTCATCGCGCCCAATGTCTTCAATTTGGAGCTCTCTTGTTGTTCACCCGTCTTCAATAGGCCTAAGCCAAGAAAACCAAGGTGTTTCGCGACAATTACAAGAGGCCTCACAACGACAATTGACATTTTTCTTTGGCCTCTCTTTCAGTGCTTTGCGATCGATATAGTTGTCGTCGTTAGGCAAAAATAATTGTCGCTCAATACAAGGGTAATAATGGTCATGTTATTTACAAACGGCTTACAAATCTTGGTAAACCAATCATTGAGATTCAAAAAGAAGCTCTTATGCGTTGACTTTGCAATTGGAAGCGGATTTTCTTGTGGTGAAGTCACTTTACTTGATGAGGGTTCGAGAGGATTTGTCATAATATTTCCCTCAGGGACTGTTCAAGAATTATACCACACGCAGTTTGGTTTGGTGAATTGGGGCTGCGCGAAAGCTCCCGCGGTTGAACGATCGTAAGTTGCCCTATATTTCTAATATTGGGCAACTTACGATCGTTCAACCCCGGGGCTTTGGCGCAATCCCAAATCATCAAACCAAGCCGCGTGTGGTATACTTGACAGCCCCTAAAAATCCTTTTTGAGTCTTTCTAACAACACTTTGCATTTTTGCTTTTCTTCATCTTCGTTCGTAAATGATTCAGCTAGTTGTAAAGAATAGAGAGCCGCATCCATTTCTCCTAATTCGATTAAACATTCTCCTATGCATAAGTGGAAGGCAAAGACATTGAAATCAATTAAAATAGCCTGTGCATACATTATCCTGGCATTTTTCAAAGTGTCCTAATTTCTGTTCAATTTCTCCAAGCTGCATCCACCCTTCTGCTTTAAATGGAAAAAGTAACACTACTATCAAGAAAATATCAGCTGCCTCCTCGTATCTTTTATCATTTTCAACTTGTACTCCAATAAGCCTTAGTAAATCATAAAAGTCATTAGAAAGACTGAGAGATCGACTGGCTGAACCCCAAGTATCCGTTGTTGATTTTATTTCCTCCAAACACGTGAGAGACCCAAGGGATTGCATCACTTTCTCTAAATTCAGTTGAATCACTTCTTGATCACCAATTGACAACATCGACACTTTTTGTTTAATTAATTTGAAACCACTTATTAATTTTCTTTGTATATGTTCAAGTTCTTTTTGAGCTTCCATAGATGCTTGATTTCTTAATGTATTAGGTGATATAAACGAGAGGCTTCGAACCAGTAGTTCAGCTACCTTCTCCTCGGCAAAAGCCTTAATATACTGTTCTTTCACTGAATTAAACAAACCGCTATTCATAACTCACCTACACATTTTAATTATATCACCACATTATTTATTTTAAATTAAAAAATAAACTAATATATATATATATATATATATTTTAAACTACTTGAAAGCTGCAATTCTCAACAATCCTATTGTTCAAGGGAGATCGTTAAAAAAACAGCTGAACAAATTATCTCTCTTTCGGGGGAAAAGTTGACATTTTAAGTAATAATCTTTAAGATTCAGACCTATTCTATTGAACCGGATACATGTATTTTTTTAAGGAGAACTTTATGTCACCCATTTATCTTTATGATCCTACAACCTACTTTTTTGCTGCTAAGTTAATCCCTGACAAGCAAGTGACTATTTATGATGATTGGATGAAGGAAAGACTTACCGGTGGAATTACTGTCACGCGAGAATTTAAAGAAAAATATAAAACCGGATGGCGTATTTATCCTACAGATGCTAGTGATTTATTTGCTAAGGCTTTCAAAGAATGCTACTATGTACATGGATTGCAACAAGCTGGCTACTGTTGGATGGAAGAAAGGGAATACGAACAAGCTCTCCAAATTTCATAATCTTCCAGAGGTTGAGAAAGCAAAAAGAATTTTAGAAATTCATAAAAAGAGTGAAAATCCAATTAAGTAATAAAAAAGCATATACACTACCCTTGTAGGCGGGCGCTATTTTTTTCCAGTTCATTCATCAGATGATGGCGCGTTTGATGAGTTCCATGTTGACGAGGGCGACCTGTTTGAGAAAGGTCAGCCTTTCGAGTTGAAGTTGAAGTTTCTTTTTATTTCTCGACTTATCTGACAACCTTCTATGGGGATCCTGAAGCTGTTGGATGGTGCGATGGCGCCACCGGGTGAAAACCAAGTTAAAGGTCTCCAACAGATACCGATAGCCAATCTCCTCATCGATCTCAATCTCCAAAAGCTTGGAAGTGGAGGTTTCTAAGTCGTCACTTTCACCTTTCAAAACACCTTCAAGAAGAGTGTTCATCTCCTTCAGCAATTTGTCAATCTTTGCAACGCTGTCCTCAAGGCTTCGATGGATCTTGCCCATCAGGGAACGGATTTTGTCGTCTCTGAGTGGCATGGGGAAGGAGGTCTCCGCAATGCGTTTCTCCACTAAGGCGTGAAGATCTTGCTTTGCCAACAAATACTTCTCCTCGACTTCCTTTAAAGTGAGATTTGGAACGTCCTTCATTCCTAGTCCACCCTCGGTGGCATTGATGATGGTCAGCTCGGGGTTTATCTCCGCAAAATGGGAGATCCATTCCGACTCCGTCACCCATCTCCATAGAGTGTGAATGGGCTTTCCGTAGATATCATTCCGCAATATAGGCTGAACGTCATACCAAGACCTCCCAAAATCCTTTTTCGTTAGCTTAAGATTGGTCATCGTCCCACTGGAATAATACTTGTCGTTGGTGAAGGCAAGATCGACCCCGACAAGAATAATGGGATTGCATCCTAACGCACGCGCTATCTCCATACAGAAATTGATCACATTATGCCCTTCATTAAGAGACTCCCCCTCAAGGCCAAGCTCTTGGTCAAACCAATCGGCGATATCATATCCACCTGTTCCTGTCAGATACAATCGGTGGCCGGTGATCGCCTTCAGAGCCTCGGTATTGACCCGATTTCGAAAAAAGAAAGGTACTTTGGCCTTCTGAGCAGCCTGAACGCGACTGACCTGAGAGCTATTGGGATCGATAGCGGCGCCCAAATGCGGGACGATGCCATACTGGATCAACCCATTCAATGCAGAGCTTCCAGCGAGTAAGAGAGCCTTTCCCTTCAAAGTTCCCAATAGTTCGATATTCTTATCTAGAGAAGGCCCAGCGCCACAGATGATGGCCGGAATCCCTTGAAACTGGTTGAATAGGCCATTCCCCCACGAGGCATCGGGAAGCATACGGAGATTGGGGTAGAAATTCCGAAAAAAAGGAATTCCATAATTCAGGTACTCCCCCACGGTATCTTTTTTTTGCATCGCCTCATGAGAGATGAGATGGTGAAATGATGAGAAGCCCTCGTGATTCACTTCCTCGTATAACTTCAAACATGTGACAGCAAATGGGCAGAAGATATAAGTCCACGAAAGCTCATTAAAGAGGGATTTATCCTCAGCTAAATCGGTAAAATGAACTATTTTGACTTGGGGGTGCCTGAGCATCTCTAAGCCCCGCGGTGTCTCAAAGAGGCGGTGTAGGACGCCTAAATCTTCTTCTATAAAGACAAGAGCCCGTTCGGGATGGTACTTCAGCCACTGTTTAGCCGCTTCATAATAGTAACCCAACCCAATGCCATAGATATAGATTACCTCTGCCTCATGGGAAATAGAATGAAACCACTCCTGAGCTTCATCCCCAGCCCCTTTTTCAGAATGATAATGGTAAGTGCGTCCTTCAAAGGATCTCTTTAAATTGGGTTCTTCCTTATCTGTGAGACAAAACTCCAGGGGGGTGGGATCTGTCCTCGTGATCTTGAAAGCAAGTTTTGGATCCACCTTTTGGAGGTGCGCCAACGATTTTTTTAGATAATAGCTTTGGCTTCTCATGTGTTAGCTTTTGTTTTTCGTGCGGTTTCAGCATTTTCCAACGTCACTTTTTTGGCAGCTTCTAAATCATCTCTCATCTTCTCGATTTTCTTTACCGCCTCGTCAATATCTTTCCACTCCTTTGCGAGAGGGCTATCTTTGAGAAGCTTCTTGGCCTGTTGCAACGTTGTTTTAAGAGCCTCTTCCATATACTGCACTTCTTTCTCTCTTTGCGCAAAGAAGGGAGTGAAATCCTCAATCCCATGTTTAATAGCTAGGAGGAGTTGACCATCTGGATCGAACTCCGACACATCAAAATCTTTCGGGAAGTTGTGAATGGTGACCTCTTTTTGGATTTGCCCACTGAGGTTGCATTCAAAAGCCCTTGCCGTGGGGATTCCATCCTTGTACTCGCATTCCATCAAGAGCGTACGGCGATGGTCCCAAAGGCGCTCTGTCCCATGCCTCTTCCCCTCACGATAATGCAACTCTCGGATGAGGACTCCATCTGGACTATAAAGGCATACAGCGCCCTCAAGTCTTCCTCCCTTATAGGAAAAGACCGTATTGAGCTGCCCATTTTCAAAGTAGTATTCCTGTTTTCCGTCGGGCTCCCCATGACGATACCGCCTCAGGCCATATAATCGACCTGATGCATAGTACTGGCGGCTTTTCCCGATCTGCTTGCCATGCAGAAACCAGGATTCGGAGAGCAAATCCCCATTTTTTGACAAGAAACGGGATGGCCCATGTAGCTCTTGACCTGCTCTAAAATAGTCCCATCTCACATTTCCATCTTCGTCTTTGTCAGTATGATGCAACACCTCGGCCTTCTCATGGATATCCAACTCTAATTCCGGATCGACAATGGTTAAGGCGTCGCCATCCAATTGATAGGTAGAAAGATCCTCCGATTGCGTGACATCTAGAGTTTTATGATGTGGCGGAGGGGCAGATAAAATAAAACCCATCACAGACTGCTTCATCACCTGAATGTGCTGTTCGATGACAGCATTCAAGAACTCATAGCGCTTAAGATGGACGTTAAGGCTCTCTTGAGGGGTTAATTTCTTACCCAGGGACTTGGACTTCTGATACTGACCCCATACCTCATCGATCGTTTTGAGATGGTGCTGATAGGCGATTTCTTCATGAAGGAGACTCTCATGGAGGATGGCAAGCTGCGTATAGTGGGTCTTCTCTTCGGTCTTTTCTAGAAGTTTTTTTCCTTCCGCCACAATGACTCCACAATGGTTCATGCATGATTCTAAGCTTTTCTTGAACTCGTTGATTTTATCAATGATCTGCTGACGTTGGAGAGTGAGATGATGCGCCTGCATTTCGGCATGGATCCAACCATCAAAATCATACGTTTTTGTCAAACAGTGGTTCGCCGCTTCTTCTAGAGTTATCATTGGGACAGGTGGAAACCCAATTCCCCCTTCCGTGGCATTAAATATGGCTATCTCTGGATGGGAGACTGCATACCCAGAGATCCAATCAGCTTCAACTATCCATTCCCACTTCGTGTGCAAATCCTTACGAACGACGACGACCTCTTTGTCACTTTCTTGAGCATAGGGGTCGCTGACACCTAGCCACAGAGGATGAATCTGGATGCCTGAGGCATAGGTTTTGACATTGGTGAATGCCAGATCCATCCCTACCATGATGATAGGGTTGCATCCGAGGATCCTGGCAATCTCTAAACAGAAGTTGACGACATTATGCCCCTCTTGCACATCTAAGCGTGGGATACCCAATTCCTCCTCAAACCAAGAGGCAAGGGTCATCGACCCGGAGACATAGAGTTTCGGGCCCTGGATAAGTTGAAGGGCTTTGTGAGCTATCCTGTGTCGATAGAAGAGCGGCAAATGGAAGGTGTCGTTAGTAAGCAGCCGATGGTATTGTTCAGGGTTGGGATCGATGCCCGCACCTAAGTGGGGCATCAAACCAAAAGAATTCACGGCATTGAGTGAAGAGCCTCCGGCAAAGATCAAGGCTCTGTTCTTAAGAGTTTTGAGCAGTTCAATATTTTTCTCGAGAGAGGGACCCGCTCCACAGATAATGGCCGGAATATCTTTGAATTTATCCGCAAGATCTGAGCCGAAGTGGGACTGGGGCAAGCTCAGCAAATTAGAGTACAAATTGACAAGAAATCCTCTTTGGCCCGAGAGATTCTCCCCAAAGACCTTGTCCGTCAACATGCCTAGATACAGGAGTGTGTAACAGAGGTGATATGCCTTCTTGTAATATCTAAAGGTATAATATGTTAGGGAATAGAAACGGAATGGTAATGGAAAAAAACCTTGGACTAGGTGACTCAATTTCAATATATCATAATCAAGACCACTAAAATAACAGAGGATAACCTGAGGATCATTGAGAACCTCCGTTGCTCTCGAAGTGTAAAAGAAGCAATGGACGACTTCTAAGTCATCTTCCAAAAAGATGAGTTGTCGTGAGGGGTTTTTTCTTAGCCACTCTTTTAGAGCATCATAGACATATCCTAACCCTAGGCCATAGAAGCAGACGAGATCGGTTTTTTTAAGGGATTTTTCTTCCAAGATAGTCTTGGCTTGGTTCAGAGCCCCCGCCTGGTCATGGTAGTAATCGGTAATTCCATATTTTGCTCGATAGAGGTTTAACTCCCCTTTTTCTGTTTGGCAAAAATGGATCTGATTGAAAGCGGCGAATCTTATCTGGGAAGCACTCAAAGAGTCTTTGTCAGCAAACAGATCGAGGTTGTGTTGGTAATTTTGGCTATTGGCTTGACTCTCTATAAAGGGATCCATCCGCGATCTCCTCCGAGGGGCTTAAATTTATCTTTTCGTTTCTTACGTTCTTTTTTTGAATCCCCTTTCTCAGGTTGTTTTTTCCCTTCGAGAGCCTTCTCTAGCTGTTGTTTCAAAGATTTTGCATCATTTTCGAGTGTCTTAGCCCTTTCCAAAACCCGTTTATCTTTGGGTGTCAGATTGGGATTCTCAAACATCTCATAGCGGAGCTTGTCGATGTCAACACCAGCATCTTGGTAAACCCGGGCATTTAATTCCTCAATGAAGGTAAAGGCTTTTTCCAGCATCTCAATTTTTTGCAAAACTTCAGGAGAGACCTCTGCCAACGGTTTATCATGAGTTTGGATCTTGTTGATGAGATCCCCAATTTGACTGAGGAGGGGTTCAAGCGGGTTTTTTTCTGGCATTTTCTTTTTTACTCCCTATAGGCATCTATAATATAATTTTAACATAAATCCCAATAAAAAAGGACCTAAAGGACAAAAAGGACCTAAGGGACTATGACGCGAAGCGTTGAGCGAGCTTGCGAGCTCCATGGAGCTCGCAAGCTCGCTCAACGCTTCGCGCCATAACAGAAATTTTTGGCGACTCCTTTTCTCCTTTACCAAAAATCTGTGGAAGTTTAACATCTACCCGTGCTTGGTTTCAGCGTGCGGGTGTAGCTCAGCTGGTAGAGCGTCACCTTCCCAAGGTGAATGTCGTGAGTTCGAACCTCATCACCCGCTAAGGAAGCGTGCAACAATAAGTTACCGAGATTGGACTGCGCGAAAGCTCCCGCGGTTGAAAGATCGCAAAAGGGGTTGTATCACTGAATACTACCCCTTTTGCGATCTTTCAACCCCGGGGCTTTGGCGCAGTCCAATCAGGTAACTTATTGTTGCACGCTTCCTAAGAGTGCAGTGCCTTTTCTCTAGTGGAAAAAACCAAGATTTGCTTAAATAGCCCATTATGCGCGGGTGTAGCTCAGTGGTAGAGCATCACGTTGCCAACGTGAGGGTCGTGAGTTCGAACCTCATCACCCGCTTATCTCATTACAAATTCATCAATCAAGAGGTTCCTTGTGACAACGCCAGAAGGGGAAAGAGATCCCAATACCTTTACTAATGTAAATGTGCGCGTTTCTGTTTCGAGGCACCCCCATTGCCATGTCAAATTTGAACTTCAGGTCGAGCCTAAAGCCACAGAAGCTGCTTATGCACAAGCGATAAAAAACGTACGCAAAGAGGTCTCCATCCCAGGATTCCGCAAGGGAAAGGTCCCTGAAAAACTCGTCTTGGAAAAATATCAGAAGCCAATCGAAAAGGAATTTATCGAATGTGTCCTCAATACCTGCTTCCACGAGGCTCTCCAACTGACAGGAATTTCTCCCTTCCGAGATGGACCTATTAAACCCCGCATCCAAGAGTGCTCCAAAGATAAAGGGGCAACATTCACCATCGAATTTGAATCGCATCCACAGGTTCCTGATATCGACGTCGAACATCTCCAAGTGGCTCAAGTCCACCCTACTCCTATCACGGAAGAGAACGTCAACAGTGCCCTGAAACAGATTGCAAGCCAATTCGCCTCCTATGATCCAATTGATGACCGCCCTGTCCAAGAGGGTGATTTTGTCGATATCGATGTGGACCTCTTGGAGGAAAGCGGCCCAAAACGGGTCATCAACCATCAACGGACAGAAGTCTCCCCAGAAGGGCTTCCAATTTGGATTCTAAATAAAGTCATTGGTCTTAAGGCGGGAGAAAGCGTCGAAGGTGTGGTAGAGGCACCTCCCCCGCCTGGAGGCAGCCAGGAGCCCGCTTCTTTTAGGGCCACTCTCAATGCTATCTGGAAAGCCAATGTTCCTGCTTTCGATGATGAGTTAGCAAAAAAAGCAGGTGCAGAATCGTTTGAGAAACTGAAAGCCTCCATTCTCCAACGGCTCGAATTCCAATCTCAGGAAGACGCACATCAACACGAGATCCAGCAACTTGAAAGAACCCTGCTCGAGGTTTACCCCGTAGACCTCCCTGAATCGTTATTGGATAAGGTTTTCAAAAGCAACCTCAAAGGCTATATGGATTCGATGCAATCGCCTCAAGAGCATCAATACTACCAATCGCATAAGGCTGAAATTGAACGGACCATTAAGATGAACAGCATGAGTCGCATGGGACTCGATTTCCTTCTGAGAAAACTCGCGATGGAAAAACAGATCGATGTCTCGCCTGATGAGATCACCCAAGAATTCAACCGACAGATCATGCTCCTCTCCAGTGGACGGAGCCATATGGACTTCACCGATAAAGATCGATTATTTGAACAGCTTCGCTCTGCCGCCTATAAGCGGAAAATCTTGCAATATTTGCTTGATAAAGCGGGTAAAAAAGGAAACTAAAACAATGAAAGAGCAGAATCAGAATCATTTGCCACAACCTGAAATGTCGCTTACCCCCTATGTGATCGAAGACACGGGCCGGGGCGAACGTTCGATGGATATCTATTCACGCCTGTTGAAAGACCGTATCGTCTTCATCGGAACTGAGATCTCCGACCATGTCGCCAATGTCGTGGTGGCCCAGCTCCTCTTCCTCAAGATGGAAGATCCGAAGAAACCCGTCCATATCTACATCCATTCAATGGGTGGGTATATCACCTCTGGCCTCGCTATCTACGATACGATGCAGTATCTAGATTGCGATGTCTTGACCTATTGTATTGGACAAGCTTCTTCCATCGGGGCCCTGCTCTTAACGGCTGGCACCAAAGGGAAGCGCTATGCTCTTCCAAATAGCCGCATTATGATCCACCAGCCTTATGGCGGTGTGGGTGGATCTTCAGCTGATGTGGCTCTTCAAGCTAAGGAGATCCTCGAACTCAAGAAGCAGTTGAATCGGATCATGTCTGAATGTACAGGTCAAACCCTGGACAAAATCACAGCCGACTCGGAAAGGGACTTTTATATGAGCCCCGCAGAAGCTAAAGAATATGGCCTCATTGACGAAGTGATTATCCCCAAGAAAAAAGGGATTGTGGTACAATAGCTTTTGTAACATCATGAGGTCACATGACTAAAAAAAATAATATGCCCAAAGAACTCGCTTGCTGCTCTTTTTGCGGACGGACTGAAGAAGCTGTTGAGAAGCTCATCTCAGGCCCCAACGTCTATATTTGTGACAAATGCGTACGGCTCTGTACGGGAATTTTGGATAAGAAGCCGTCCACACCCCATGAGTTTAAAATACTCAAACCCAGAGAAATCAAACAAAGACTTGACGAGTATATTATTGGACAAGAAAAAGCTAAAAAAACGATCTCTGTCGCTGTATACAACCACTATAAACGAATTCTCTCGAGGCAGAAAGAGAGAGGCACTTCGGTCGAATTCAGTAAGTCTAATGTTCTCCTATTTGGACCTACAGGATCGGGTAAGACGTTAATCGCTAAAACGTTGGCTTCCATTCTGGATGTACCCTTCACCATTGCCGATGCCACCACCCTGACCGAAGCGGGATATGTCGGAGAGGATGTCGAAAATATCATCTTGCGCCTAGTGCAGGCCGCCGACTATGATATTCAGAAAGCCGAGTTAGGCATCATCTATATCGATGAGATCGACAAGATCAACCGCACGACAGCAAACGTTTCCATCACACGCGATGTTTCGGGCGAAGGGGTTCAACAGGCCTTGTTGAAAATCGTCGAAGGCACCATCGCCAATGTCCCCCCCAAAGGCGGACGCAAACATCCCAATCAGGAATATATCAAAGTCAATACCGAGAATATTCTCTTTATTGTCGGTGGAGCTTTTGTCAATCTCGAAAAGATCATTGCCAAACGTCTAGGAAGGACGACGATAGGGTTTGAACATGGCCAAAAGGAGACCATCGACCCGACTCAAAAGAGTGCTCTTCTCTCCAAAGTCGAACCCGAAGATTTCATCCAATTCGGGATGATTCCTGAGTTTATTGGAAGATTCAATAGCATTGCTAACTGCAACGAACTCATGGTTGATGATCTTGTCTCCATTCTGACAGAGCCGAGAAATGCTGTCATTAAGCAATATATCGCGATGTTTGAGCAAGAAGGGGTGAAATTACAGTTTACTGAAGATGCCCTTAAGGCCATTGCGAAGAAAGCGATGGAGGCCGGAACCGGCGCCAGAGCCTTGCGCCTGATCTTGGAAAATATCAT